>TARA_R110002049_G_scaffold54869_36_pt1 | contig 11325 bp, 9 predicted proteins | sample TARA_R110002049 | Tara Oceans TARA_R110002049 (sample SAMEA4396941) | marine metagenome | biome: Polar Biome; feature: [SRF] surface water layer (ENVO:00010504); material: water (ENVO:00002006), including particulate matter (ENVO:01000060) such as... | depth 5 m
ACACCTTCAACCACAGCGCCTTCGGCAACGGCGATTGCCTCGCCTGTTACGGTTCCACTGATGCGGGCCGTATTGGTAATCTCGACGCGGCCGTGACCGACAATGTCGCCCTCGACCTGGCCCGCAACGATGACGTTTCCTGCCTTGATTGTTCCCTTCCAGTGGCCGTCTTTGGCAATGGTTACAGTGCCTTCAAGTTCGCAGTCGCCTTCGATTGTTCCTGACAGGTGAAAGTCTCCGCGTCCGCTCACAACCCCTGTTATCTTGCAGCCTTCACTTACCAGGGTGGCCGGTCCGCTGGACTTGTCGCGCAGTCGTCTTGATCGGGTTTCGTTCATGGTGCAGGTAGCTCCGGTTTGAATCGCAGGCAAGCAGGCATAGTAACCAGAGTTTGCCGATAATGTCAGTGACCTTACGCGGACTTCGGGACGGTTCTTATGGTAAAAGGTCTCGGTGAACACTCCATTCAAGAAACACATGCGCGCTCTGGCGGGCGCTGAACGCTCAGATCTTGCCAAAGTACTGGCAGGTGGCCGCAAGGGTATTGAAAAAGAATGCCTGCGCGTCGATACCAGGGGTCTGCTTTCAACTCGCGAACATCCGCGCGGGCTCGGTTCCGCGTTAACGAATCAGTACATCACCACGGACTTCTCCGAAGCCTTGCTTGAATTTGTCACGCCGGCCTACACGCACACCTGGGAGGCGTTACGGACGCTTTGCGATATACATCAGTTTACTTACCGCAATCTGGACGATGAGCTACTGTGGCCAGCGAGCATGCCTTGCCGCATACCAGCCGACGATGAAATCCCCCTGGCGCGCTATGGCACCTCCAATGTAGGCAAGATGAAAACCGTTTATCGGCGCGGTCTAGGCTATCGCTATGGCCGGCATATGCAGACTATTGCGGGTATCCATTTTAACTACTCGCTGCCGGTGGGGTTCTGGGAGTTCTATCGCGACTTGCTCGGCGACGCACGCAGTGAAGAAGATTTTCGATCCGACCAGTATATGGGGCTGGTGAGGAACTTTCGTCGTTACGGCTGGATTTTGTTGTACCTGTTCGGCGCATCACCGGCATTGTGCAAGTCTTTTATGGGTAAACGGCAGCTTGACATGCCGACGCTTAACAACTCGAGCTGGTACGAGCCGTTTGGTACATCACTGCGAATGAGTGACCTCGGCTATAGCAGCCAGAGTCAGTCGCGCATCAAGATCTGCTTTAACAGTGTCAGCGACTACATACGCGACCTGTCCGCTGCGATATCGACGCCGGAACCGGCCTACGAGAAAATTGGCGTAAAAGTCGATGGCGTTTACCGGCAGCTCAACGCCAATCAGTTGCAGATTGAAAACGAATACTACAGTCCGGTGCGCCCCAAACGCGTTGCGAATTCGGGCGAGCGACCGACAATGGCGCTCCGGCGCGGTGGCGTTGAATATGTCGAAATCCGTTCTCTGGATATCAATGTATTCGACCCGTGCGGCATCAACCAGAATGCAATGCGCTTTATCGAGGCGTTCCTGGTTTACTGCGTGCTCGAAGACAGTCCGCCACTGGACTCGCAGCAGTTTGAAGAAACCAAACAGAATCAGGCATTGACTGCGAAACGTGGACGGGAGCCGGGCTTACAGCTGAGCAATAACGGCGTGCCCGTGCTACTGCAGGAATGGGCTGGTGATATTCTTCAGCGCGTCGCAGAGGTTGCCGACTTGCTCGATCATGCCGACGGCGGTGAGGCGCATGCACAGGCGTTGTCCGAAATGCGCAGTTTGCTGGCGGAACCGGAATTGACCCCGTCGGCGCGGGTACTGCAGGAGTTACGCACTTCGAAAACCAGTTTCTTTGACTTTGCCATGGCGGCTGCCGAGAGTCACCGCCAGTACTTTCGTTCGATCACGCCGTTGCCGCAAGAGCGTCTCCAGCAGTTGGAGGAGGAGGCAAGCCGCTCGCTTGCCGCACAAGCCGAGATTGAGGCAACGGATTCAGTAAGCTTCGACGAGTACCTGCAACAGTATTTCGCAGGCGATTAGTCGCTTTACCTGTAATCAAGACGCTTCATGGCCGGGTCTCAGAATGGCAGCGGCGTACCCGTTGCGAAGGCGTAGTCTCGGTGCAGCTTCTGCAATTTTTGGGTCAGCGGACCAACCGTTGCATTTTTCAACGCGCCTATACACCGTCCATCGGCTTCGAGAATCGGTGTCAATTCACCCATAGTTCCCGAGGTAAACACCTCATCGGCAGTGTAGAGCTCGGTGAGCGACAGGTTTCTTTCCTCGGCAGGTATTCCCTCGGCCCGGCATATGTCCAGAATCATGCGCCGCGTCAGCCCGGGCAGGCAGCTATCCGCATGCGGCGTAAGGACGACACCGTCGTGCACCAGGAATAGATTGGTATCGTTGGTTTCCGAAACGAATCCATGCACGTCGAGCATGATAGCGCTGTCCACACCGGCCACATTTGCTTCGATGGAAGCAAGAATATTATTCAGCAGGTTGTTGTGGTGAATTTTGGAGTCGAGACATTCAGGCGTGTTGCGGCGCGTTGATGCGGTGATAACGCGTATGCCGGCGTCGGAATAGACCGAGGGTTTCCACTCTGCAAGTACAATGAGTGTGCAGCCAGACTGGTTTAATTTTGGATTCATTCCCGACGTAATTTTTTCGCCACGCGTGAGGGTCAGGCGGATATGCACGTCATCACGCATGCCATTTGCCTCCAGCGTGTGAAAAACGGCCTGCGCGATGGTCTCGCTCGATGGCACGTCCGCAAAAGCAAGCGTCTTGGCTGAGTTTTGCAGGCGCTTAAGGTGTTGTTCGAAAGCAGCGATACGACCACGATAAACGCGCAGTCCCTCCCAGACGGCATCGCCACCTTGCACTGCGCTGTCGAACACGGACACGCGCGCTTCGTTGCGTGGCACGATCGTATTGTTGATGCCAACCAGAATGTCAGCGTTTCTTTTGTCAACCTTGGTCAAGCGAGTCTCCTGTCAGATCCTGGCAACTCAGGTGCTTCGAATGGCATGTGAATAAAGTTTCTCGTACCACGGCTGGCATTCCTGTAGCAACGGCAGCAGTCGTTCGGGGAAACCCTGCTTGCGCTGATACGGCGCAAAACCGGTGCTTTTGTGAACGGCGTGGTACCAGTACTTGGCCCACACGCCGTCTTCGGTTCGTGCGCCCGCATCCCAGCTCAACATTTGCGGTGAGTAGCTTAACGCCGTCGCACGGCAAAAGACCTTGAGTACGTGGGCCGGATTTAACAGCAGCTCCCTGGAGTCGAGAACGATGGGCGACTGCCCCTGTGCTTGCAGCCACTCGAACAGTTCCCACTGCCGTTTCAAGCCCGTGTCAGCCAGCGCGGCATGCGGTAGCTGAATACTGAGCGACGGCAGCATTTCGCGAGGATCACGTATCAGCATCACGTTGACCGTCTGCTGTAGAAAGTCGAGATCGAGATCTACCAGGTGATGTGCCATGTGTTTTAAAAACAGGCGTGGTGTCGGTTTTGCGTGTTGTTGTGCCAGCAAATCGGCCATGACGGCTTCGGCGTCACAATTCATGCTCGCAATGACTTCATCCCGGCCGGGGTGATCGGCGCCGGTGACGGTGAGGTAGTGGCCATAGAGTGGTTCGTCAATGACGCGAATACCGTCAAGTTCGGCCATGCTGTACATCAATGCCGTGGATACATTACGCGGTCCGGACCACAGGCAGATGGGTCCGTTTTTCACCTGTTTCATCAAAAACCTCTCGCTGATCGGGTTTTCCTTTGTGAATCAGAGTCAGAGTTGTGCGCTCTGTCACAATTTGGCACGCAGCGTTGGGCCGGTAATTGCAATTTAACTAGACTTGCTATGGTTATCCGACCTTACGGTGCCTGCAGAGAATCGCGTGATCAAGACCTTTATAACCGGAATCATACTCGGCGTCGCGGCTGTTTTTACAGCGCTGCACTTTGTGCCAGCCGTCGACTTGAGTCGTGAAATCTCGATCATTTCGATTTCGCCAAACGGCGGAAACTCGGAAGCCTTTTACGTCAACATCCCGGCTGATCGAATTATGCTTGGCGCACAAGGGCAAAGTGAGCCACTGCCTGCCGGCATGCTGTGGCCTGAGCACGCCCTGATGGAAGGTACGCGCGCCGAAATTTTCAAACTTCGAAATGCAAATGACGCGGTTATAGGTGTCGCCAGCCGGGTGGCGATCCAGAATGAGTCACTAGGCGATGTTGTTGAATGGGTATTGCATTTGCCGGCGCGAGGCTCGCTGTTCGTAACGCTTGATCCGGCTGCTGACGAAGGCCGTCGTTCGGGCGACATACGCACCGGAACCCGTGAGTTTGAAGAACTGGTGGGTGTAATGAGTGAACGATGGGTAGCGAGCGACTCGGCCGATGAGGGCCTGGCGGATGGAAAAATTGAATTGCTGACAACGTATATTGCAGCGACACAGGCCGCGCCGGACGGCAGTGTTGGCGACGAGGTGTTCGAATGAGATTCCTTGTCGTCCTCGTGCTCGGCGTACTCAGCGGCATACTGCTGGCAGCCGGATTGCTGTACTACAATCCCTTGCGCACGGAATCCGTATCCCCGCTCTCGGTCAGCCAGCGTGCGCAGATCAATCTGAATTACTCGGCCGTAGCGGCTGATGCAATTATTTACACCAATAATGGTGATGCGCTTGTCGAGCCGCAGCCGAAGAAAATATCCGAGTTATGGGAAGAGCCCATTCGGCAGTCCGAAGCGCTGGTGACAGAGTTTTATGATGCGCGCGGTAATCCAGCTGGCTTTGGTATCAAGTTTTCATCCCGCTCCGAATCGACGCGGCTGTTGAACGGAGAAGCGCTGGTTAACTCGGTATGGCACGTCGTTTTGCCAACGCAAGGCACCATGCTGGTTGAGCAGACTGAGAATTACTGGAGCTATTTGCGCGATATTGTCGTGCCTGCCCATCTGAGCGCGGGCGATAACTGGAAAGGCAACTGGCATGGAACCATGAGTGTCGGTCCGGGTGCGCTCGGCATGGCCGCGGTCTTTGGTGGTAGCGGGGCCTTTCTCGGGGTTGATGCAGAAGCGATTGAGATGGTGTCGGCGAAAGCCTACTCGGCGGACCTGGGGCCGGTCGCTGTTGAGGGAAGGCTCGTTATCGAGCTGCCAGATCCAAGAACCAGCGTTGTCGCTGGTTCCGACCCGCAGGATCAGGCAGCGGCAACTATAGAAAGTCCTTAAGCGGCACGGAGCTGTCCGCCAGGGATCCGGCATCGACCTTGGTGCCGGCAGCGATCAGGGGCTTCGCCTGCAGAAAATCGCGCGGCGCATTGATCGCATCGATCGCAACCAGTTTGCCTTTTCTCATGTACAGGCAAGAGAAAGAGCGCTCAGCGGGATCGCCGCGCAGAACGACACTGTCGTAGCCCTCGGAAAGTCCGGCAATCTGTAGCTTAAGGTCGTATTGGTCTGACCAGAACCAGGGTACCTGCGAATAGGTAACAGACTTGCCACAGGCATTGGCTGCGGCGGTCTTCGCCTGTTCCAGCGCATTGTGGACGGACTCGAGGCGCAACTGGCGCCCGTAGATCTCGCTGGGGTGAGAAGCACAGTCGCCCACCGCAAAAATTGACGCATCGCTGCTTCGACAGTACTCGTCCACAACAACGCCGTTGTCTACTTCAAGGCCTGCCTGTTGCGCCAGTTCGGTATTGGGCACGATGCCAACCCCGACAATGACCAGCTCAGCCGGGATGGTTTCACCATTGTCGGTAAGCACGCCGGTAACCCGGGTGCCCTGCTCATTGAGCAGAAAGTCCTGCAAACCTGTGGACAGATTGAACTGCACGCCGTGTCGTTCATGCTCCTGCTGGTAAAACGACGATATCTCCGGTGATACGACGCGACTCATAACCCGATCAGCCATCTCGACAACCGTGACATCGAGGCCGAGTGACCGAGCGACAGCAGCTACTTCAAGGCCAATGTAGCCGGCGCCGATAATCACCAGTCTTGCGTTCGCTGCAAGATCTGTCTGAATGGCGAGCACGTCGTCAATGGTGCGCAGGTAGTGGATGCCGCCAGGCAAGTTCTCGTGGCCCGGGAGCTTGCGCACGCGTGAGCCGGTCGCAAGTATCGCTGTGTCGTAGTGAATCGTGCCCCCGCTATCGGTCGTCGCAACCCGGGCCGCACGGTCTAGCGCGGTGACCCGCGTACTGAGTCGAACATCGATCTGCGGATCGTCATAGAAAGACTCCGCTTTGACGTGTAAACGCTCGGCCGGCACTTCGCCGGCAAGAAATTTCTTGGACAGTGGCGGTCGTTGATAAGGGAGGTATGGCTCATCCCCGACAAGGACAATCTGGCCAGAAAACTTTTGTTGTTTGAGCGTGGTTACAATCTGGCCAGCCGCGTGGCCGGCACCGACAATCAAAATCTCCTTACTCACACAATCCACCTGCAATCGGGTCGACGAAGGTTACCGCGCATTTAGCCTGCCGTCGAATGCCAGTGATCGCCGCGATTGGCGCGACGGCTGACGCAAAGCGTACTGCCTGCGCAAGACTATTTGCGATTGCGGCATGCGTTTGCAAACTGAAGCTATACAATCTCTTTTTGCATGCCGGATCCGTTCAGGTCTTTCCCTATGCAGCAAAGCAGCATCTATCGGCCCCGCACCCACGCGCGTACGACGCGACATGCAATCCGTGGAGTTAACTACAACGTTCGGGAATGGGGTGATCCGGCGGCGCCGATTCTGGTCTATCTGCACGGTTGGGCCGATACCGGTGCAACGTTCCAGTTCGTCGTCGATGAACTGCGTTCAGACTGGCGCATAATCGCGCCTGACTGGCGTGGTTTCGGCGACTCGCAAGGGTCCGTCGCTGGCTACTGGTTTGCGGACTACCTGGCTGACCTGGACCGGTTGCTGGCGATCTATAGCCCGGACGCGGCCGTGCCGCTGGTGGCGCACAGCATGGGCGCCAACGTAGCGGGTCTGTACGCCGGTGCAATGCCTTCACGCGTTAGCGCCTTCATCAATATGGAAGGTTTTGGCCTGCCGGATGCGCAACCCGCCGAGGCCCCGGAGCGCTATCGTCAGTGGCTCAGCGCTATTCGCACAGGCAGTGCGTTCAGCCGCTATCCGGATTTCGCAGCACTCGCGGCACGGATCGAGAGCCGCAATCCGCGTCTTTCCAGGGCCAGGGCCGAGTTTGTGGCGCGTTGCTGGGGGGTCCAGCAGGGGACAGAGGTAGTGCTGCGCGCCGATCCGCTGCACCGTTTGCCCAATCCGGTCCTGTACCGGCGCGAAGAAGCGGAAGCCTGCTGGCGCGCGGTGCGCGCTCCGGTATTGCTGGTGGCGGGGTCTGACAGCGATATTGTGCAGCGCATGGGTGGCTCGGCGGATGCGGCGCTCGCCGGTTTGCCATTCCCGAATGCCAGCCGGTCGCTGATCGACGGCGCGGGCCACAGGCTGCATTTCGATGCCCCGGCCGAGCTCGCCGACCTGATTACAACATTCCTCGCTAGAGCCTTGTAAATTCATCCAGTACTGTATAAAAATACAGATATTTCTCCGGATGGAAGGTGTGCAGCGTGCAGCCAGTGACAGCAGAAGCGGGCGCCAACAACGGTGCCGAGGACTACCTGGTACGCCTGAACCCTGCGCAGCGGCAGGCGGCGACCTACGGTTGCCGGGACGGCGACGCGGGATTTCGTGCCGGACCCTTGCTTGTGATCGCGGGGGCGGGCACCGGCAAAACGATGACCCTGGCGCACCGGGTGGCACATATGATCGTCGAAGGCGTCGATCCGGAGCGCATCCTGTTACTGACCTTTACCCGGCGCGCGGCCCAGGAAATGACGCGACGCGTCGAAACGATCGTACGTGAGACGCTCAAGGAGCGTGACGCAATCCGCCCGGGTTGCAAGCTGACCTGGTCCGGTACTTTTCATTCGATCGCGAATCGCCTGTTGCGGCGCTTCGCCCACAACCTTGCCCTGGACCCTGGCTTTTCGGTACTCGACAGAGGTGATGCCGCCGATCTTATGGACGTTGTCCGGCACGAACTCGGTTTAAGCCGTAAAGCACGGCGTTTTCCAAAGAAGGACACGTGCCTCGCGCTCTATTCAAGAGTTGTGAATACGCAGGCTGGCCTGCGAAATACGCTTGATCTGCACTATCCATGGTGCGTGGACTGGGAGCCGGAGCTAAAAGAGCTGTTTCGTCATTACGTACTCCGCAAGCAGCAGGTGCAGGCACTCGACTATGATGACTTGCTGCTCTACTGGAGCCACCTGGTAGCGGAGGCCGAGTTTGCGGCAGAAATTGGCGCCTGGTTTGACCATGTGCTTGTCGATGAGTACCAGGACACCAATCGTGTCCAGTCGGACATTATCAGGGCGCTCAAACCCGAGGGCGATGGGATTACGGTCGTCGGTGATGACGCGCAGTCAATTTATTCTTTTCGGGCAGCCGATGTTGAGAATATCCTGGGTTTTCCGGATCAGTTTATGCCGTCGGCCAGGGTCATCACGCTGGAGCAAAACTACCGATCGACGCAACCCATACTCGACAGCGCGAACTGCCTGATCGCCGAAAGTGAGCGCCAGTACAAAAAGAACCTGTACTCGACCCAGAAGGACGGTGCCAAGCCGGATTACGTGAGCGTCGAAGACGAGGATGCCGAGGCGGAATTCGTGGTCGAGTCCGTACTTGCGAATCGCGAGAACGGCATGCAGCTCAAGGAGCAGGCGGTGCTGTTTCGCAGTTCACACCATAGCGACCGGCTTGAGCTTGAATTGATACGGCGGGACATTCCGTACGTTAAGTACGGCGGCCTGAAGTTTCTGGAGGCGGCGCACGTAAAAGACCTGCTCTCAATACTGAAGTGGGCCGAGAATCCGAAGAACGAGGTCGCGGCGTTCCGGGTCCTCAAACTGCTGCAGGGAATGGGGCCGGCAACGGCACAAAAGTGTTTTGCAGCCCTGGCCGCCAACGATTACAACTTCGCCTCACTGCTGGGTTTCACGCCGCCAGCTGCAGCAGCCGGTGCATGGCCGGAGTTTGCCGCTTTAATGACTTCCCTGGCCGCAGCGGAACTCGCGGATGCAGGCTGGCAGGCACAGATAAGCGCGGTAAGGAAATGGTATCAACCGCAACTCGAACGACTGTATGACAGTGTGGAAACGCGTGAAGCGGATCTGCAACAACTGGAACAGATCGCCGGACGCTACGCTACGCGTGAACGCTTTCTGACTGAACTGACACTCGATCCGCCGGCGGCGTCGGGCGATCAGGCTGGCGATCCCTCGCTGGATGAAGATTACCTGATCCTGTCCACTGTGCATTCGGCCAAAGGGCAGGAATGGGATGCCGTTTTTCTTCTTAATGTTACTGACGGAAGTTTTCCTTCGGAGTTTGCCAGCGGGAAATCCGAGTTGCTCGAAGAGGAGCGGCGACTGATGTATGTCGCGATGACGCGTGCCCGGTATTCATTGTCCCTGCTGGCGCCACTGCGGTTTCATGTCACCCAGCAACGCAGGGACGGTGACAAACACGTTTACGGTGCGCGCAGCCGGTTCCTGACAGACCGGTTGTTGGCGACGATGAAGCCGGGCTTTCGTGGCCGCAAGGCGAGCGAAGGAAAACAATTGCGCTCGCATTCGAGCACCAGGATCGACGTGGCATCGAAGCTGCGCGAGATGTGGTAAAAAAAAGGCGGTGACAAAAGTCACCGCCCAGTCGCTACGTAACAAACAGCATAAGGGATTTTCAGTTTGTTGCGTTAACCTCGCAGGTTGCCGATGGCGCTACCGACTGCCGTGTTGATCGCATCGACGCGCTTCTTGCAACCAGAATTCATGGCCTTGCCGTGTTCGTGTTATTTCTTTGATGCGCCGGGTCGCTGATTGGTTGCAATCAAAAAAGAATAAGAGCGGCCTATATGCCTGTTATGAAGTTGCGACTGCAACATTCGTTCCTCAGGCGAGGAACATTGTGTAGGCCGGGTTTTCGCTTTCTTCCCAGTGAGCGTAGCCGAGGTCCCTGAGGTGGGTTTCCAGTTTGTCGGCATCTTTGGGTGCAACGTCAATGCCCGCTAATATCCGCCCGTAATCCGAGCCGTGGTTACGGTAATGGAACAGACTGATATTCCAGTCCGTGCCGATCGCGAGCAGGAAGTCGAGCAGCGCACCCGGGCGTTCAGGAAACTCAAAACGGAACAGCCGTTCATTCGCGACTTTCGGCGCGCGGCCACCGACCATATGCCGTACGTGCAATTTCGCCATCTCATCGTCGCTGAGATCTACGACCGGATAACCTTTGGCTTCGATGCGATCAAGAATTTCCTGCCGTTCGGCCAGACCGCGGTTTAGTTGCACGCCAACGAAAATGTGCGCCTTCTTATCGTCGCTGTAACGGTAGTTGAATTCGGTAATACTGCGCCGCCCGATGGAATCACAAAAAAGGCGAAAACTGCCCGGTGTTTCGGGGATCTCGGCGGCGAGTAGCATTTCCTGTTGTTCGCCGACGGCCGCGCGCTCGGCGATGTGGCGCAAGCGATCGAAATTGACGTTCGCGCCGCAATTTAAAGTAACAAAAGTCTTGCCCCTGCACTCATGCCTGGCGATGTATTTCTTCGCGCCTGCCACGGCGAGGCCGCCAGCCGGTTCGACGATTGAACGAGTATCTTCGAAAATATCGCGGATTGCCGCACAGGCCTGGTCAGTGTCCACCGTGATCACTTCGTCCACGTATTTCTGGCAAAGCCGAAAGGTCTCGTCGCCAACCCGCCGCACAGCAACGCCGTCGGCAAAGATACCGACGCGCTCAAGCGTAATGGGCTGGCCCGCCGCCAACGACGCGGACATGCCGGCCGAGTCTACCGGCTCCACACCGATAACCCGGATCTCCGGGTTTAGCGCTTTGATATAAGCCGCGATCCCGGCGACCAGGCCGCCACCGCCGATGGGCACGAAGACGGCATCGATCGGCTGTTCTTTTTGCTGTTCGGCTTGCTCGAGGATTTCCTTGCCTATCGTTCCCTGCCCAGCAATGACATACGGGTCATCAAACGGATGAATGAACACGAGGGCCTGCTCTTCTTCGAGTTTCTTTGCATGCGCAAAAGCCGCGTCGTAATTGTCGCCGTGCAGAATAACTTCGCCACCCAGTGCCCGGACGGCATCAACCTTGATCTTCGGTGTCGTGATCGGCATGACGATCACGGCCCGGGTGCCGCGCTTGCGGGCGGCAAGCGCTACGCCCTGCGCGTGATTTCCGGCTTAGCTGCAAATGACGCCCGCGGCAAGTTCCTGGTCGGACAACGAT
>TARA_R110002049_G_scaffold90301_3_pt1 | contig 11317 bp, 8 predicted proteins | sample TARA_R110002049 | Tara Oceans TARA_R110002049 (sample SAMEA4396941) | marine metagenome | biome: Polar Biome; feature: [SRF] surface water layer (ENVO:00010504); material: water (ENVO:00002006), including particulate matter (ENVO:01000060) such as... | depth 5 m
CCCCTAGAATAGAGGTTGAATTGTCAATAAACCACCTAAGAGGAAAATAGACTTTAATATCATCCTACCCGGAAAAAAGTTAGGTTTTAAAAACGGACCTAATAAATTTATTGTTAGAAATATAGCTATCAAACATATCCGCATTTTCAGGAACAGCACCTTCGATCTGTATCCATCCTTCATAGTTTATATCATCTATCGCTTTTTTTACCTCTTCAAAATCTATTTTGCCTTGTCCCAATAAATAACCGTTCTCCTTGGCGTGGAATTCACAGATATGCTTTTTGCCCAGATACCGTATTTCCTCATAAATATTATATCCCATTTTGTTAGAATTGGCCACGTCGTAATACACTTGTACGTTGGGCGAACCAACGGCATCAATAATTTCCATATGTTCTTTGGCGCTTAGCCAAGATTCGATTCCTAGGATAATACCCTTGTCTTCCGCCTTTTTTGATACTTTTTTAAGTCTTCTAATGGTTTCCTCGGTTCCTTTCATATCATTCTTAAGGTCTCCCTTGTGAAAGAAAGCCAATAATACCACTCCAACTCCCATCTTTTTGGCAACATCTATACTGTCCGAAACCCATTGCTCTGCCCTAGGGTCGGATTTATAGGGAATATTGTTCATTTCCCCGATAGCAATGCCACCTATATTCATGCCAAATTCAGTACAGGCATTTTTATATTGCAGTTGAATCTCTTCCTGTCTAAGATGCATGTCGTTTCCCAAATTTCCCAAACTGATCTGAACGCCATCCAATCCAATTTTTTTACCAACTTTTATGGCCTCTACTTCTGACATTTTCTGAATGGACCAATCACATGCCCCAATATTAAATCGCCGGTTATTGTCCATAGCGAAAGCTTCGTAGGCACTTAAAAGACTTAAACCCAATATACCGACTGTGGATTTTAAAACTTCCCTTCTTGTTATGATAGCGCTCATGATTGCGTTTTTTAGAAAATTGGTCTAGGCTATAGACTACTATTTTTAAGTGTTAATAGGTATGCCGATAAATTGGCCAGATCTTGTTCCGTGAGACCTAGGGATACTGCATTTGGCATGATGCCCATTTTCATTTTCTCTTTGCTTTCAATGTCTCCAGTTGCTATAACCACTTGTTTTCCGGTCATATCCTTTAGGACAGTAGTTTCACCTTCTGAAAGAAGAAAACCGTACAGGGCCTGACCACTTTTTGTTTTTATCATAATGGGTTCATAACCAAATACTATAGAGGCGTTTGGATTAATAATGGCATCCAACAAGGCCGTTTTGTTAAATTTTTCACCTATCGACGAGAGATCTGGCCCAATGTCATTACCAGTAGTAGCGTTTTTATGGCAGCTGGTACATTTTGTAAGGAATACATTTTCACCTTTGGCGGTGTTATCCTTTAATTTTAAGAGTGCAGGTATAGAAAATTGCTTCTTTCCGGGTTTTGTAAAATACTCACTGGCCAAAGTGCGGATCTCCAATTCGGGATTATTGAAAATATCATCGGAAATCGCATTGATTATTTCCTTTGATAATTGATTTTCTGCAGCCAAATTTATCAGCAGGCGACCCCCGATCAAACTCTTGGCCATTTCTTTTCCTGCTTCCATTCTTTTGGTAAGGGAAGCTTCTTTATTCAAAAGGGTTTCCTGGAGATTTTTAATTTCTTCGGGAATTCTATGGCCTTCCCCGCTTTCTGCTTGCCAATCCCATAAGGCATACCAGTCGTTACTCTTTCTGAAATTTAGCCACCAATGGGCCATTTCCTTTACGGTATTGTCAGAGCTCGATTTTTGAATGTCGAACATGGCAGTAACAGCATCCCGCTCATTAATAAAGGCAAGGGCATCCACAGCTTGGATTTTATGTTTAGTTGATAGGTCTTCCACAAGAGCCCTGGCTTTTAGAGCATTAATGGCCTGTTTAGGATGAATACGCCATACGAGCAATGCAAAGGCATCTGACCATTTGGATGGGTCCTGGGGCTGGTCATTAAGGATTTCTTTATACGTTATTCCTTCTTTTCCGTCTGCAGCCATTCCCAATGCTTCAAGATACCATTTATCTTTGCCGTCATAGCCGTTAAATAATTCCTTGATCATGTGGCCGCTTTCTTCCCAAGACTTGTCGCGCAAGGAAATGGCCACTTCCCTTCTTACTTGGGGTGAAGGATCTTTGACAGCAATAGCAGCATAATCTAAAAAGGATTCGGAATCATCTTTCAATGCGCGGTAGGCCACTATCCTTAATCTAGGATCAGCTTCATTTTTTAATATATTTTTTACAATCCCTTTTCCTTTGGGGCCTAGTTTGGACAAAAGCCATATAGCTCGTGATTGATGATAGGGATTATCAGAATCCAATATTTTTTTAATATCGCCCAAGACTAGTTCACCCTGGCCCAGTAGTTTTTCATAACCTTGGCTTCTTACATTAATTGCGGGATTTAGAAGAGCTGAAATCTGGCCTTCCGTGGTGCTAAGATCTATTTTTGGAGTTTTAAGTTCTTTTCCTTTAGGGCTAATTCTATAGATCCGGCCGTAGCCTAGGGTGTCTTTCATCTGGTGACCACCTACTACTGGGTCGTACCAATCGGCCAGGTAAATGGCGCCATCTGTTCCTACGGCTACATCACTGGGCCGGAACCACTTGCGTTTATCCTTATCAATATCGTTCCAAACATAGCCTTCGGTAGATTCTTGTGTGGAGGTAATTAAATCGCGCCTATTCAATTCAAATCCAGCGCCTTGGGGAGATGGCTGGTAAGCAAAGATAACATTGCGTCCAGCATCGGCACTTAGGAGCATGCCCCTATATTCCGGGCCAAAGGCGTCACCTTCATAGACGACTACCCCGGTTGGAGAACCTGCTCCTGAATTATCCCCAGCGGGCATGACACCTGGATCTTCCTGGTGCCAATGGGCAGAAAAAATGTCCTGGTCCGGTTTGCGGTCCGCCTGCCAGGTGCGTTTGCCGTTGGCATTAAAATAACCAGCGTTACCACCTTCCATAAGCCAACTTACCCTACAGGTCACTACTTGGTCATCATTGTCGTTTTGCCACATATTACCATAAGAATCCAGAGCCACCTCATAGGAGTTTCTAAAATTGTGGCCAACAACTTCTAGACCGGTACCGTCATTGTCCATTCTCAGGGCGAGGCCTCCAACCCAAATACGTCCGTCATCACTGACCTGTGCTGGCTCATTTTTGTCATTGTATGGGGTTCCCCCAGTATAGACGCTTCCAGAACGGAGTTCCCAACCAGCTTTGTCGGTTACATGGTGTGGGCCTGCATTTCCGGTATTGACATACCATTTTCCGTCTGGACCTACTATGAGCGAATGGAGGCTATGATCATGGTCAAAGCCGCCAAACCCCGTAAGAAAGGCTTCTTTTTTATCTGGAATGTCATCCCCATTTTCGTCGGTGTAGACAAATAAGGTGGGGGCACAGGACACGAATACCTTGTTTCCTAGGACTGCTATTCCCAATGGTGCTACAAGATCTTTATCCTGGACAAATACTTTGGAGGTGTCGCTTATCCCATCCCCATCGGTATCTTCCAGAATCATTACCCGATCTCCTTGGTCGAAATTTAGATGGTGTTTTGGGTCGTTATTAAATTCCCTATAATTAACCGCTTCCGCTACCCAAATTCTCCCTTTTTCATCTACATCCATATTTGTAGGGTTATATAAGGCTGGGGATTCTGCCCATAAGCTTATTTGCCATCCTTCTGGTACAATAAAATCATTATCAATATTAGTCTGGAAATTTAGTTCGGGAGTTGTGTAGTCGGAGATTCTTGAGTCATTGCAACTTATTAATAGGTAAACTATTAGAGTGTTAAGACCTAGAGATGACAACTTGCCTTCAATTCTGCTAATACATCCCATACTAAAGAAATAATTTTTTAATAACATGTATATACAAGTTAAAATTTAATTTCAATAAAAGGAAGTTTTAAATAAAAAATTAAGATGTTCAATGTTAACTTAAGTCACTTTGTGGTTGGATGTAAGACCGTGTTTATAAAAGACTTGCGGTTAAACCAATTTCTGGGAATAGGTTTAATGATTTATAGTACAAAAATCTTATAGTCACTTTAATAGCTGTTGTATTTATATTCTATAAGGTTTTTGGTACATAGAGGTTCAATACGGTTAAATCTAGAAGTTAGGAATCAAACTAAGGATAGTTTATTTTTGTAATAAAATTCAAAACCATTGAATTCTTATATTTAACTTGTCTGTACAAATATATCCACTGTTAATGGAAGGATTACATTATAATGTCTGCCCTGTAGTGGTTGAAGAATTATTAAACTGGACGAGTAAGTCTGTATATTGAAAGTGAAAAAGATAAAAAAATACCATCAAATACAAGAGTATATAAAAAAAAGGATACAAACACAAAGGTATCCTCCCGATAGTTATTTGCCTTCGGAAAATGAATTTTGTGTGCAGTTCGGTACTACTAGAACAACTGTTAGAAAGGCCTTGGATGAATTATTGAAGGAGGGTTTTATAGAGAAGGAACACGGTAAGGGGAGTAAGGTCTTAGAAAGGGGTAAATATTTGGGACTATTGTCTGTTAAAGGCTTTTCAGGTTCCACGGATTATAATGTAAAGACCAAGGTAACGGAAGAACCTAAAATAGTGGAATGGGACCCTGTTATAGTTTTTCCATTGTCCGAAGATGAAAAAAGTTCGCAATGTGTTTATTTCCAGCGAGTACGCTACATAGAGGACAAACCTGTGGTCTTGGAGAATAATTGGTATGCCTTGAATGCTTTGGAACCCATTAGGTCAGAGGAATTTGTTGAAGGTTCTTTTTTTAAAACCCTAAGTCAAGATTATTTAATAGAGATAATGGGGGCTGAACAGGAAATAAGGTCTGTTGCGGCTACCAAGGAAATTGCAGATAAATTAGGTGTAACAGTTGGTGTCCCAATTCTACATATCTCTATTAGGTTTAGGACCAGCAGACCCAATTTAAATCTTTATGGGGATCTGTATTGTAATACAGCGGAATATCCTATAAGAAATAGCTATTTTCTGTAGCTTGGGGGTATTGTGTTTGTAGCTGATTAGAACCTTATTTTGGTACCAATAATCCAAAATATTTGTCAATCAATTGCTGGTCAATGCATGAGGTTAGGATTTGTAAAAGGCGTATAATCTTTTGGGGTTCTCAATAAATAATTTATCATAGTGTGCTTCCAAGGCTTTGGATTTTAGGAATGTCGGGATAGTTTCGATAAGATAATTTAAGCCTGGTCCACCACCGTAACTTTTCCAATAGGCATTTTTGGCCATATCCATTCCCAAGGTTATCTGGTCTGGATATAGGGGGAGAAGGTGTTCCAAAAGGTTTAAGGTATAGTTGGGTTCGGTTGTTTTCCAGCGGAAGGCACTGTCGTATTCGACTCGAACCCCTGTATCGAGAACGGCTTTGTTGTAGTTGATTTCTTTGGCTCGATCTACATGGGACAGCACCACATGTTCTATGTTTGCCCCTAATTTTTTGAACAGCTTGGCTTGTTCCAAGGCCTGTTTTCCAAAATTGGTATGTGTCAAAATAGGTGCTCCCGTTTCCAAATGTGCATTGACTACTGCCCTGAAAATTTTTTCTTGATGTTTGTCAATGGGGTCATTTCCTGTTGCTAATTTTATTAGTCCTGCTCTATGTGTTGTTCGTTGTATAAAAGGTCTTGTATAGTCAAACTGATCAATACCGTTTTCAATATCCGCGATAAAAAGCTGGGACAATTGATCTTCCGTATAGCTATATCTCCAATGATTTTGAGGGTAATAAATTTCCAAATGGATACCTGTGGGAACAATTATATTTACGCCACTTAACCGACTTACCTCGGCAGATTTTAAAATATTACGACCACAATTGGCTGGCATGGTATCTACCACAGTTCTGCCGCTTGCCTTATAAAAGTTCTTAAGTTCCTCGGAAATTTTATCTACATCGTTCAGTAAAAATTCGGGATGTGCTGCCGTAACATAACTATCTTCGATAATAATGTGTTCATGGGAATACGTCAGGCCCATTTCTGAAGTTGGCTTATCACCCAAAACTGTTCTAAAGAATCCTTGGGACATATTTTATAAATTATTTTTCCATCCGTTCCTAGATGTATCGGCTTTTTTATCTGGCATTTCTAAAATGGCACCTACAGCGATTAAGGCATTCTGCAGCTTGTTAAAATCTATATTTTTTGCATTCTGATCCGTATTTAAAGAAATACTTGCGGCTAGACCAGCTGCCTGCCCCATACTCATGGTCTGAGCCATTGAACGGCAGGACGCATGTGCATCGTGGGTGGCTGAAAAACAACGGCCCACTACCCAAGTATTTTGGCTCTCTTTGGGTACAATTGTCCCGTAGGGAACCCCATAAGCTCCTCCATTAGGGACATATTGCCAAAAAGTTTCCGAATCTCCCTTGTCGGACTTGCGGTGATCTTCAATAGGGGCGCCACATAGAAAAATTTGGTCATCGAAACTTTTGGCTGCCATACAATTTTCTTTTGTAAGTCGATATTCGCCCAAAACCCTTCGGGTCTCCCGTACTCCAATCTGATGAGAAAGCCCTATAATCTTGGAATTTTCATACCCAGGTACTTCAGCCCTGAAAAAATCTTCAAAAATAAAAGATTGCCTGCGACCTTCAATTTCGGCATTGGTAATGCCTTCTACATCCAAAGGGTCTAAATCCACTACTTTTACGGCCACGGTAGAAATGCATTTGGGCTGACACATTTCATGTGCCGATCCTTCTTTACGGGCTAGGCCATAAGTTCCTTTTTCATAGGCTTCTGCCATCTTTTCTTTTAACATTTTTTTTCCTCCGGCCGCCTCGTACTTTTGCAGTTCTACGTTGGCCATGCGGAAGGTGGTGGTCATGCTCTGGGCGGCTTCCTTCTCGCCGGCACGCTCATATGGGATACCTGCCCAATGACAATAATCCGCGTCACCGGATGCGTCTATAATTCTTTTAGCTGTAATGGAGAAAAATCCAATGCCTTTATGGAAAAAAATGCAGGTTGATGTTTCCCCTGCGCTTTCTACCCCTACTAGCGTGGAATGATAGAAAATTTGAACCCCATTCTTCTGTAAAAGATGGTCCCAAACTTGTTTGAGCTTTTCAGGATTGTAATTAACACCGGTCCCTGCCCCATAGGTGTTTGGCCTTAGAAAAATATCACCTGAATTGTTTAGGGTGTTTACAATCTTATCGGGAATGCCCCCTACTATTTTTTTTGGTGATTCCGAGGGAGTGAAAAAACCATAAAAGGTATCCAGCATTTGGGTCGAGGTGCCACCCGGAAAACCGTATCGTTCCACTAAGGTGACTTTGTATTTCCCTCCGGATGCAGCAATTGCAGCGGTGGAACCTGCGCTGCCACTCCCAATAACAAGGATGTCTGTGTGAAACGATTTAGAAATTATAGGAGAAAAGTTCATGTTGCCTGTTAGTTAAGTTCCAAAAAGCGAATAAGTGCATAGAGCATGGGATATAGGCGAAGCACCATTAAATTCGGCTCTATTTATTCCCTATATTTTGATATAATTTGGCCATCAAATGGGCGTGTTCGTCATAAGCGGATTCGAAAAGATCCACGGCGCGTTTCTCACCAACAATTTTACCACTGCTCAATACTTTTGGTGATTTTCCATTCTCATGTAATATTTTGGCGACCTCCGCTTTTATACAATTTATAAGCAAAACCCCACCTAAGGTAGAGCCAGGTGCGACAGGTGAATCCAAGCCCTCCAAATATAGCATTGCATCGCCTAGAGGTGCTCCTGTATCCAATACTATATCTGCAAAATCCGTTAATTTGTTGCCATCCGCTTTTTTTGAGGTACTACCTTCCAGATGGAGCTTACTTACCAAAGCAACCACCTTTATATTTCTTTTTTGAAATTCTTCAGCCATTTCAATAGGAACCACATTGCAGCCACTGGAGGAAATAACCAGTGCCGTATCTTGTGGACTGGTATCAAAATTCCGTAGTATCCGTGCGGCTAATCCGGATACATTCTCAAGAAACATGGCTTGGCGCTGTCCGTTGGCTCCGACCACCAAATTATGAAAGGATAATGAAAGTTCTACTATGGGGTTGAAGCCGGGAAAGGATCCATATCTTGGCCACATTTCTTCCACCATCATTCGGCTATGACCAGAGCCAAAAAGGTGTACCATTCTTCCACTTAGAATGGATTGGGCAAAAATTTGGGCAACTTCTTGAATCTTAGATTCCTGTTCCGCTATAACGGAAATAATTTCTTTACCCTTAGTAAGATATTCTTTTGTTACGCTCATTTCTAAATTATGCTTTTGTATTCCTTATTTGAAGCCCTGCCAAATATATTTTAACCATATTGTCCTTCACTAATGCTCCAGCCACCATCTACGGCCAAAACTTGTCCGGTGATGAATTTAGAATCGGGATGCAAGAACATTAAAACAGCATTGTTGATGTCTTCTGAAACCCCAGGTCGGCCGCCGTCTAAGGGTTGTTTAGTTTCTAGAAATTTCAAAATATCTTCATCCTGTACTGCCCTTTGGGCCATAGGGGTAACGAATAGGCTGGGAGCAATAACGTTTATCCTAATATTATTTACTGCATAATAGGCCGCAATTGATTTGGAAAAACCTATTATGGCCGATTTTGCTGCGGCGTAGGCATGGGTAGTAAAATATTTTGGGGAAGGGGAGTAGCCCAACACCGATCCCATATTGAGAATGGTTCCCGGTTTTTTTTGTTCCAGAAAATAATTTATTATCGCCTGATTGGACAACATTAGGGAGGTAAGGTTTAGTTCCATGGTTTTGTTCCAGCCTTCCAATGTTAGTTGATCCAATGCTCCATCGCCCCATTTACGACCACTTCCACCTGCAACGTGAAATAGTCCAGTGATAAATCCAAAGGTTTCCTGCGTTATTTGAATTGCCCTTTGTATAGTTTCTGGATTCGTGGCATCACCGACCAGACTAATACTACCATGTCCCAGGATTTTCTCCGCTTTTTGGCAATTCTCAGAGCTTCTTCCAACCACAATTACCTTAGCTCCATTTGTCTTTAGGGCTATGGCAGCGGCCAGACCCATTCCGGTTGTGCCGCCCATTATTATATATGTGCTGTTTTTAAAGTCCATTGTCCTTGTTAAGGTAGTCCATAGAAGGTGTTTCCCATAATGGTATACCCCCCTTATTGTATGTATTATTTTTGACCATGGGTTACTTTTTGAGTTACCACGCCTGTCTCTTTGTGTTTTAAAATCATCTTTATATCACCGTTGGGTAAGACTTCTTCCTTTATTAAATAGTTGTCATCGTCATAAGAGTTCCATTTTTTTTCTAATTTTTCAGGGGCATCACCACGCCAATCTTCTATAATAACGGGCTCCCATAGTTTGGAGTCGGCAGATTTGAAAGCGGCATCCAGAATGGCATTTACCACATAACCATCATAAAATGTTTCAAGGGGCTGCCTGTTTTCTTCTATAGCGTTAAACATATCGGTAAACATATGGGGGTAGCCCAGTTCGTGAGCTTCGTCTCCCACTGGAAATAGCCAGCCGGAATTGGATTCTGACTTCTCTGCAACATAACCATTGCCCCCTTTCCCAGTGGTGAACATTTCGAAGCCGGTCCGTAAAAAACTATTGATCCAAATAGTACCTTCCGTGCCCATTACCTCGTCCCGGAGATCCATTCCGCCACGGAACGTCCAGCTTACTTCAAATTGTCCTATGGCCCCGTTGGCATATTTTACTAGTCCTATGGCATGGTCTTCTGCATCTATGGGATGTACTTGGGTATCCGCCCAGCACATTACCTCCAAGGGTTTTATATTTTTTCCTATAAAATTTCGACTAATTGCCACACAATGGCAACCTAAGTCAATAATAGCACCGCCTCCAGATTTTTCCTTGTCCCAGAACCAATCACTATGTGGTCCAGGGTGCGTTTCCCTGGATTTTGTCCAGAGAACTTTACCAATGTCACCACGTTGTATACTTTCCATCGATTTAAGGAATTTTGGAGTATAGCATAAATCTTCCAGATACCCTCCAAAAATGCCATTTTCCTCTACTAGGTCCAGCATGCGCTTGGCTTCCTCGGCTGTGCGTCCCAATGGTTTGGTGCAGATGACATGTTTTTTAAATTTGGCACATAAGCTGACAGCTATCTCATGAAGATGATTTGGCAGGGATATGATTACTACCTCTACCTCAGGATGGGAAATGGCTTCGTCCATTGAGGTACTATAATGGGGCAAGTTGTAATCGGCCGCAAAACGTTTGGCGTTTTCTTCATTACGCGAATAAGCCATCACCAAATAATCTTTCCGTCTTTGTGAATGTAAGGATTCGGCATAAAATCGGGCTATAAAGCCCGAGCCCAACATGGCAATTTTCATAATAATGTTATTTAATTCCAAGTAGCCACAGTTTGCAACCCCCAGAGTTATTTTGCCTTAAGCTTTTAACCCATTAAGTTTTATTTCCCTGAATGAATCGGCCCAAAAGCCTTAAAAGGTGACTAAGTAAATATAGTAATTTTACTTGTACGTACAAGTTTTTAGGAAAGGTTTGGCTTCAATCAGTGGTTTCAGTTAAAGTCCAATGGGTCATGATAGGTTATGCAATAGGAAGATGGAGCCTTAAAAATTGGAATCTTAAAGTGTACCATTTTATAAGGGGTTATTAATATTTGGGCAAGGATTATATAGTTTGAAGAAAGGCATTAATTCCCTGAATTAAAATCAATTTTGAAATTATTACTTTATTTAGGAAATGCTATTAAAAATTAAAGGAAGTGTAGATGTTGACTTAAAATTCTACCTATTGTTTATGAGAACGCATTCAATGGCAATCTACATTGTTTCGGTTAATGTACATTAAGGTTGTAACAGCTTAAAATTGATTCTTTGGACTCTCATTATTCTTTCTGTTTTCCAAACCGTAAATGGAATCCATGTCCATTGTATGCGTTCTTTTTGAAAAATACATGCCATGCAGAATTACTAATATGGTGCCTCCCGCAAAACAAAGATTCAGTATGAGTATAATGCTTATGATCTGTGACATGATATTTTTTTTAAGGTTAAACAAATGTCGATAACAGGGGGAAGATCTATGTTATATAATTATTACAATCAGTTATATAATTACATTAAAATGAACGGTCTTCAATCCTATAAAGTTTTCCTGTTTAATTCAGGTAAAAGCCTTTTTTCATTGGAATGGGCATTGATTCATTCTAATTTTGATGGAAGATAGTGAG
>TARA_R110002049_G_scaffold140249_1_pt1 | contig 11311 bp, 7 predicted proteins | sample TARA_R110002049 | Tara Oceans TARA_R110002049 (sample SAMEA4396941) | marine metagenome | biome: Polar Biome; feature: [SRF] surface water layer (ENVO:00010504); material: water (ENVO:00002006), including particulate matter (ENVO:01000060) such as... | depth 5 m
AGAGGAAGCAGTAGACGTCCGAGCGACGTCCCCGACAGAACGGCTCATGCACGTGCGCTGCTTCAAGCGCTTGATGCTCTTCCAGATATTGCTCGAAACAATCTCCAAGGTTTGTATTTGGAGATATCAGGCCGCGTTAGTGAACCGCTTAAGACGTCCAGCTTGGATTCAAGCGGGCTAACACTGTTGCGCTACAGTGATGGCAGGCAAGACGGCGAAAATCAGGAAAGCGTAACCGTTTTCGCTACAGGCAAGGGCCTCAAAAACCTTCGTAAGAAGGTTGACCAGTTCCGCACTGAAGACACTCCAGATCGCGAAAAGGACGGCGAAGTCATTCCAGGGCGTCCGAGGAATGCCGATTTGGTCCAAAGCATTGCCGCCATCACTGAAGCGGGACTTCGTGCTCTATGGCGGAGTCCTTCAGACAAATTCCCCCAGGATACAGGTGTGATGAATTGGGAAGTTTGGCTCGATCCGGATCGATCAGAGACGTTTGTCCAATCTGCGCCAGGACTAGGGGTCGTGATTGGTGGAGATCGGTTGCGATTTCCAGAAGATGTAGTGGTTTTGGCCCAGGCCACGCGTGATGCTCTTGCAACTGCAGTTCGCCGTCTGGCCGGCGTGCGGGCGTTGGCAACACCAAGCGTAACAGCAGAGTTTTTCGATGGAATGGATGTCCTGGAACAGGCACAGTGGGTGGACGATCTTGCCCAACGAACAAGTTATCCAGCACATGCTAACCCAGGTTACGTTACACTGCTCGATACAGGTGTCAGTCGGGCTCACCCGCTCATCAACCCCGTCCTCTCTAGCGACGACCGGCATGCCGCTGATCCAGCATGGGGGCTTGAGGATATCAAAGGCCATGGGACGCAAATGGCCGGGCTTGCGCTTTATGGGGATCTGACAATTGAACTTCAACAAATGTCACCTGTCGAGATCAATCACCGGTTAGAATCTGTAAAACTTCTGCCAGATGCAGGCTTCAATCCTCATCACCTGTTGGGCACCGTGACGCGTAATGCGATCAATACCGTTGAGCTGGCCCACTCCCGTCGGCGGACCTTCACCATGGCCTGCACAACAGCGGACGATACCCCTCACGACGGGGCGCCCACGTCTTGGTCGAGTGAGATTGATCAACTCACCGCCGGCATTTCGGGCATCAACAGCAATCGGAGACTCATCCTGATATCCGCAGGAAACACAGACAACTCAACCTTTGGAGCGGGAAACTACCTGGATCACTGTGATCATGAGGACAATGAGATCGAGTCTCCTGCGCAGGCTTGGAATGCACTTTCCGTTGGCGCCTATACGGAAAAGAATTTGCTGCCTCCTGGCGAGACGGCAAACCCTCTGGCGCCATTCGGAGATTTGTCTCCTTCCTCGCGTACGGCGAGCTGGACATCTCACTGGCCGCTTAAGCCCGAAGTTGTTTTAGAGGGCGGAAATTGGGCCGCAGGTGCTTTCCCACCTCCGATGAGACACGGTTATCTTTCGCTGCTGACGACGCACCACCAGTATCCGACCCGGTCCTTTACTTTCAGCTATGATACAAGTGCGGCTACTGCCCTTGCGGCCAAAGGCATCACTGAGCTTTGGTCAGACTACCCTGATCTCTGGCCGGAGACTGTACGTGGACTGTTCGTTTCATCTGCCCGTTGGACTTCCCAAATGAAGGATCATCTTCCAGCGAGCCCGACAAAGGGTTCGTACACACCTTTATTTCAGCGCTACGGATATGGTGTACCGGATCTGAATCGGGCTAGGAGAAGTGCATCCAATGCGCTGACACTGATCGTTGAAGACACGATCACGCCATATAAACTCTCGAACAAGTCGGACCCACTTCACAATGAAATGAAGGTTTTCGAACTCCCTTGGCCCGTCAATGCGTTGCGAGCTCTCAATGAGGCGCAGGTTACACTCCGCATCACTCTAAGTACCTTCATCTCTCCGAACCCATCGGAGCCAGCCCGCGGATCAAAATTTCGGTATGCGTCCCACAATCTACGCTTCAAACTCAATAGGTCCGATGAGAATGTGGCCCAATTCACCTCTCGCATTAGTGAGGCGGCCCAGAAACCTGAGGGGCCAGAGAGCGAGACTGAGGACGGTTGGGAATTCGGGAGCAACCGCCGCGACGTAGGCTCACTCCACATTGATCAATTAACCTGCAGAGCCTCGGACTTGGCTCGTCGGAACCTCATTGCCGTTCATCCGGTTACCGGATGGTGGAAGTCCAAGTCCGTTCTTAAAGACGGTCTTCCGCAAGCGCGCTTCAGTCTGATCATAGAAATCGATGCAGAGCACCTGACTACCGACCTTTACACGGAGGTTCAGACTGCAGTCCAAGCCATGGTCACCGCTCAGACTGTCGTAGAGGTCTGACGCTTAATTAAGTGATGACTTGATCGCGAACATCTCATGGACTTTTATGATGTGGGACCGGGTAACTCACCAGAAAGTGTAGGTTGCCAATCGCCTTTAAATCCCTTCAGTCGTTGCCATTGATCTGCCTTCAAATGCGGACCCAGCCGCCGATGGTCTAATGTGGCCGCTATTCAACTCCCCTCCTTGTGCTCTTCTTCATCAATCGGAACGCCGAGCAATCTGACGCGATACTTGTTCAGTCGACTTTCCTTCGCCAGAATCTGCAAGGCTTGTTTGGCTTTTGCGGCTATAGAGCGTTGCTCAGGACGCGCATTGACTACAGCTTGCGAAGCAAAGCATGCACGGATGAATTGCTTAAAGTTTTCACCTTCTAGCGTTTTCAAGTATGCAGCTATGTCAGCTACACTAGCGCTGTTCGCATACTGCAAGTCTTCATCCATGTTTTCACCATACTGGTCGGCTCGAATAATTGCAGCTATGGCCGTGCCTTCTCTTGGAGCACCACCGAACACTTCAGAAAGTCTTGTTATCAGAACAGGATCGTCTATTTTCTCTCCAAATTCTCGTTGACGCTTCAAATCGAAAGCTTTGGTTTCGCCGGCATGAGCGGCGACATACTTATCTATCAAGTCATCAGCGTCTTTGTCCCGGCGCATAAAGCGCAATAGGTGCACCGCTCGATCTAGCTGCACCGCATAGACATTGTTCATCGTGGAAACATACGACTCGATTAGCTCGTCAACCACATGGTCATCATCTTCACCAAACGACTCCCTTACAGCGCGCCAAGCTTCAACACGCCTTGTAGAACCAGCTTGAATTACCGCATCTTTGTTGAGTTTTTCCGCCTCTCTCTTTAGCGCATTCACATTCAGAAATCCGTCATCCACGAACTTAATTAACACCTCATCGAACGCATCAATTTCGCCAAATCCGTACACCTGCAAAATTGCGGTCCAAGCCGATATCTTTTCGTCAGGGTCATCTGATTGATGCTCTTCCATGAATTGCAGTGTGTGCCGCTCAGCCACAAAGGAAAGTGGCGGCGCATCCTTGCTATATTTGATCCATGAAGCGAGAACCAATGTGTGCACGGCTTGCGAGGTAACTTCAGACGCGAAATCCACGAGGTGCCCCCGCGCCTCGTCTGCGAAGTCCTTCGTTCTTCTCGCGATGCGAATGTTTGACAAACCTAGCGCAAGCAGTTTTTCACGGAGTTGATCATCGGCTTCGACGATGTCGGCACAGTCACCTGGAGAGGGTGAAAACACTAGCGTCTTATCAAACACTTTTTCTGAAAAGGTCTCATATCGCACCTTATCTTCCTCGTCGAAATCCCCGCTATTCGTCAGAACCAGAACTTTGCAACGTCGTTGCTCTTTCAGATAAGATACATATCCTAGGACATCCCTGAGTGAGAGGTTGTCACCCCTTCGCTCCAAATCATCGATACATATGATCTGATCCCAGACGTTTTCTGACAACTGATCAGCAATCACCTCCGCAGCATTTCCCCATCGAGTTATCTGACCTGCAGCTTTCGTTAAGAACTTTACATTCAATCGCCAATTCGAAGTCACATCCGCTTTCGCCAATGGACGATGCCACTTTTCGCGGGATCGCTTCGACTCAAAAATCGCACGCTTCAGCTCAGCCAAGCTATTCAGACCAAAAAGCGATACGTACGAATAGAAATCGTATTCGATCGCTCCCTGTTGCGCCACACCAATCGAATTGGGTGGCGGTGATACATTTCCAGCGCGGGGGAGGACGATATTCGACCAGAGGTAAGTTTTCCCAATCCCCCACGCGCCACTCACACATATTGCCTCAGGTCTTCTACTTTTCAGGAACCGTTCTAGCTCTCGCTGTACTCCCTGTTTCAATATCCCCTCCTATAGACAGCCGCCAAACCAACGCCTCAATACATAGGTAAACCGAATCACCCTTAAGTTAGAAATCACCCCACATTGAATTGCATAAGGTTGAGGTAGCATGAACCGCGACATGGAGCTTATTCGAAAGATACTTTTGTTTGTTGAGAGCATCGACAATGCCGGTCGATTGGAGCCGCTCGAGTTTGAGGGCTATTCACAAGACGCAATTTATCACCATACCCGCATGCTAATTGAGCAAGGCTACCTTCGCGAAAAGGGGGGCGTTTCGTTCTCGATGGACGGAGTATCAATAGGCGGTAGCGCAATGACCTATAATGGGTATGACTTCTTAGACGCCGCGCGGAACGATACGGTTTGGCGAAAGGCCATAAACAAGGTCAGCTCTACAGTCGGTTCTACAAGCATGGCAGTGGTGAAAAGCCTACTGGAAGACTATGCCAGGCAACAACTCGGAATGTCCTAGCGGACTAAGTAATTATCCAATCACACAAACTTTCCTTAGGCGCTGCGCAGAGCGCGATCGCATGGATTCGGAAGGGGCCCGCAAACGTCGCGATCGACGAAATCTGCCCAGCCGACTCTAGGTGACCATTTCATAATTTAGTCTAACAATTTGCCCCCAAGGAACTGAGATTTTTATTGCATGCCACCCCAGACCACAAATCTCGGCACGTTGGGGAGCAGTCCAAGGAAGGGCTATATTCTCGAAGTAAGCGAGGGACGCGTGGGGCTCAGGCCACTGCCTCAGTTCGCAACTTGTCACCATAGGCTCCTTTGTTTCCGCATTTATACAGGCGCGTCCGCCGGAGCCTGACCGTGTTGGATGCTCAGAACCTTGCATGCTCTCGTCATCACAAAGCGTGTGCTGGGAGAGCGGTCATGATCCGATGGGATTGCTTGCGACGCGCGGGGAGAACTGACTAGCAATGCCGCCATATCAAATTCAATTTGAGGTATAGCCTTTGCGATGGATTTCGAACTATTCTCCCGCCTGAAATTGCGGTGAGGTCAAAGACAATGCGGTGGAATGATTGGTTCGAAAAATGGGGAATGACCAAGCTGCTAATAAAGCCACCTTTTATGGAAATGGAGATAGTACCCAAGAAAGCGGATCGCGATGCAGCTTATGATATGTACATTGAGCTAGTTTCAAGAATCACCACCCAATTTCTGCCGATTGAAAGTGGTTCAGATAAAACTGCTGCAGATAGTATTTATGCAATTTTTCCTGCAACTCGCGACATAACCAAGAAGCACGGTCGCGATGCAGTCGAATTCGCCAAACTGGCGATCACAATTCTTAATCAGATCATTCGCCCGTTTACCACGAAATGGCATGCGGCACTTTTGACGGACAACTTAAGTGAAGTAGAGCACGCACGGTTCCGAGCAGAATTGGACTCATTGCGAGCAGCCTTGCGAGTTTATATCAAAATGTTGGCCGACATGGCAGAAATAGATGAGTTTACGCTTGGAGAAAAAGATGGGGCTAACGATTCTTTTTGATTGCCTCTATCGCTAAGTTGCACTCATCATCACTGCCCAGCAAAAGACATTTGATAAAGTTCTCAATTTGAAGTTCATCGCCTTCATTTATAACAACAATCCGATGATACTGACCTCGGGCGGTTCGAAAGCTTGTGCAAGGCTCCCTGTTTGGCCACTTTAATTCGACGGTGCCAGGCTCGCTGAATGACACAAACCGATCCAACAAACCACAGGCGACCAAGACAGTAACCGGGTCCCAACACGGTCGATCATATCGCGTGGTTCTAAATGCAAAGTAGGCAATGACCAGAGGATGAATCGGGTCAATGTCAGACAATCTTTCCAGCCAACTTTGTCGAAATAAAACCCTTAGACCCTGCTCGAATCCACAGTATACTGATGGCTTTTTCCATTTGGTTAGGAATTTTTCAAAATCGTCCGACGCGAACATAATGTTGTGCTCGCGTTTTAGTTCTTTGAAGTTCCCCGCCATGTGAAAAGAATTCTTCGCAACCAAGTCGAGTAACTCAGCCGACTGATTGTCATCGAGAATGCGCCGAACATTTGTAAAAAAGCCGATGGTCACTAACGATAATGAATCCGCATCAAATCCATTTGCGATAAATTTCATCCATTCGTGGCTTGAGAAGGAGGCTTCTGGATCTACCTGATATCGCGAGTCCATTCTGGATAGTGTTGTATTGATGTACCTCTGAGGTGACCCTCGCACTCCATTGCGAACTTTATATATTGGAACCGAATAACCGTAGTAGGCGAAGATTGCAGCAACAAGGTGCTCGGCAGACTCACAATCGTTACTAACAAGAACTCCCGCAATGTTGACCTTATCCAATTGAGCTAGGCGAAGTAGCAGACACAGAGCTATTACATCATCGACATCGTTACCGATGTCGGTATCTAGCAGAATCGTCGGCTTTCTAGTTGCGGTCGAATTTTGTTCGTGCTTGTTTTGCGGATTCATATTGATAGGACCTTGACTTGACGAGAACAGTTTATGCGATCCGGCACGCGAAGACCATCAGTCCGAAGGGAGTGCTGTATGGCGCAACTGACTATGATGTGGATCTCTCCGACAGAAAGCGCATTGAGGAGCTTGCACTCGAGCTCCCGCATTCAGCCATCTGGCATTCAAGCCCGATGCTAAGAGCTCGACGAACACTGGGGGCGGTGGCTAATGCATCAAGCTTTGACTTTGGCCAAGTCAAGATCTCTAAGCTCCTGTCCGAACAATCATACGGAGACCTTGAAGGTCTGTCCATGAAATCCGTTTTTGAAAGATACCCCGAATCAAGTCGTTTCGGAAAAGTGATAGACAACCATGATTTCAAACCACCTGGTGGCGAATCCTATTCTCAACTAATTAAGCGAGTCGAGAGTTGGATAGAACAAAACTGCCAAAGCCCGCAGGCCGAGCATGTGGTATTCTGCCATCGAGGTATAATACAGGCTTTTCAAATTATCGTGGGAGCCAATTCGGGAGTCGAACTTTGGCATTCTAGCATTCCTCATTTATCCTGCCACAAGATACAATTAGGGGGCGCGAGCGAGAATGGCTGATTCGACGCGATGCCAAAACGTATACAAGGCTATCAAAGCGTTCCGTGATGAATTGTATGCCAACGCAAAATTCACTGCAGAAGCTACTAAATTCTACGACTATCATGATTTTGGATTGGAGGAGGCGCAGCGAAGAAAGACTTCGTCCAGCCTGACGTCGATCAAAGGCCCTGTTTGGGGAACAGTTCCTTTGAGTTTGGGATCATCCCAAGTTCTTGATTTACCTTTTGTGCAACGGCTTCGGTTCATATCCCATACAGGCATCGCTAAATTCTATTTTCCCGGAGCGAGCTTTTCGACGCTGGATCATGCTGTTGGAACGCATTATGTTTTAAGTCGGATGCTGACCGAGCTGGGTGCAGGTCGGCACAAATCAAAGGGTGATCGCCTGGACGATGCTATCGTCTCACACGCAGCCATTCTGCGAAACATAGCCACACCACCCTTCGGAACATCGATGATATCAGCACTCTTGGATAATAGAGAGGGCTCCAGTATCAACATCTTCTCTATAGACAGACGAGAATTTTTTGAGATCTTCGATCGGACCGTCGTTAGAGTTGTCGGAACTGAATGGGCTAGACACGCTTCTCGTCATCGAATCGTCTCAGCGGCCCTCCTGCTCGCCGAACAATTTCGAACGTACTATGACAGACTATTACGCGACCAAGGATCTGACTATTCGGACACCACTATCGACTTGGTTGCAGCTGTATTAGGATTACCCTTCAGGCGCGGAAAAGCGCACTACGGTGATCTACTCTATAGTGGTCTAGGCGCCGCGCAGTTGGATTTTCTTTTTCGCATTTCCGAGGGCTGCGGGTTCAAAGTTTCACTCGACTTAGATCGAGTGGTTGAGAACATGGCTTTAAGAGAAGTATCTTCAGCAGAAATCGTAAACGGCCTTAGCCACCTTTCCAACTTTTCCGACGACAAGGGAAGCACGACTATCGCCGTTTTATCAAATTCAGACTCCGTGATCTCGAGAGAAGTGAGAGACAGTTACGTTCAACGATTCAGACGACTGGATACTCAGCCCGCTATCACATACCTTTCGGTGCTGTTCCGACAAATGATAGAAGACAGCATACTGAGCGTAGATCGGAACCCTATTGATGGGAACCATGAATTCAGTGATGTTGTGCTTGATTTCGAGCACAACATTTTAAGCCAGATTTCGAACAATGAGCTTGGACGTGCGGCCCATGTTGGAAAGCAATTTTTGTTCAGACAGCTCGGGCGAAAAGCTTTCAAATTATCAAGACCGCTCCTGGATGTCGGGGCACCTCCTTTTCTGGAAAAGGGATCATCAGGTTACGACGCCATCGACCAAGCGCTGCGAGACCGCACCTTCGAAGAATTTAAGCAGGCTATGGTGAAGCGCGATTGGCGAAAAAATTTAGAAGGCAAAATAATTCGAGAAGCCACAGACATATATCACTTGCTCCGGACACGGATCGATGATCTTTCTTTTGATCTTCCGATCAGTAACGAGCCACAAGAGATGACAATTGTCTCATCGACAATAATTAACGAAGAGGATCGGCTTAGAGTCGGTTATGTAATCAACGAAATCACAGAAAGCCGAAAAGAAAAATGGCATATTTTGCCCGAAGGCAGCTTGGCCAGCGAACTCTTTGCAAACTATGACGACGAAATAATTTTCTATACGGATCAAGAGTGGCGAGAAATTGTGTTTTGTGCAATCGAGCGAGTGCTCTTTCGTGAGATTCGGATTGAACAAACTGTTCCAGTGAAATCGTTAGGGTCTCCGTCACTATCCAAGTACGGGTCCGAACAAATCACCATTCTCTTCCGCGGGAAGTTTGATCGCAATGAGATGGCAAGAGTTTGCGGCATTCGTGGAGACATTCTTGATGAAATTACATCCATTCTTAGCGCGTCAGGCGACTATGATACGCTTCCTTGTATAGTTCCTGTGGACGGCGATACCGCAAAGTTACTGGTTCAGCCGGAGAAGGCCTTTCGCGACTTTGTAGGAGAAAGCGGCTATAAGGTAGATGGCTATCACTTGAAAAATTTTGTGTCGCAGTTCCCTCCAAATCTCAGATTTGATCTGATTCAGTTGCTCAATCACTTTGAAATGGTCACACGAGAAAGCCTTACCAACTTTATCATGGGGGAGGCAATCGAACTTACGGAAACCGAAAAGCGACATGTTGTCATGGTTCCATTCTCCCGGAGTAGTGGGAAATTGATTCGGGGCTACATTGGGGATGTTTCGCGGAAAAATGTGACTATCGTTGATGACATTGGTGCAGCCTACCACAAATGCAAATCGTTAAATGGATCTTCGTCAATACTTCTTTTCGACGATAATATGATGTCGGGCAAGCAATCGGCAGATCAACTTAGAACTTGGTTCGAACCTAGTCATACCCCATCAGATGATAGAGTTGACCAAAGCTGTTTGCCGGAAGATCAGCGAGCTCTGCTTCAGACGATTCCTATGAACTTTGCCTTTTATATTGCTGATGAAGTCGGTCGCAGAAACCTTGCTGGCACAACAAAAGAACTCAGGCTCAACTCTACTAAAGCTGCGATACGATTCAAAAAAGATGCCGAGGAAATTAGCGGAGAAAACTACTGTAGCCCGGCACTCCGTGAATTCCTAAAAGATGTAGGGAAGCAGCTTTACATCGGAAAGATGACGGGTGTGGATGCAGATAATGGGTCCACAAATAGTGTCGATAGGGAAAAGTTAGCGGAGAATAGAGCTCTTGGCTTCGACAACTACGAGGGCGTGTTTTGTTTTCCACACAATGCACCTACATCTCTCTACACTGCTATGTGGTGTCCAGGCCGGGTGAAACTAGGCGTGGAAACAGACTTTGCGTGGCTTCCATTATTCGTGCGCAATAATAGCCTGATTCATTACGTGCTTCGATAAAAGACAAACCTTTGAGGTCAGTATCAGTGGTCGTTGACTCATCGTAATGATTGTTCCCACAGACTAGGATAGTGCCTATTCGATAAGTGACGACCAATCTCAGCTGATATCGCGAAATACTATCTTGGAATGGCTACTCGCGGAGCTCATCATCAATCTTATTGCGCTTCTTTCCTCACAAGCAGACGAGAGAAATTTCCACTCTTGGCTTCCCCGCCAGACCATTGCCCTAATAGTCAGAATAATACCTGTTACCACAAAATGATAATTCAATTCATTGCCTAGGCGAATGTTCAAAAGATTGATTCAATGACCGGGTTTCAATCCGTAAGAACCGCTTGCTCCCACCTTAGCGTCAATCTCAGTGTCCAAGGCATCAAGACGTTGAAGAGCAGCAGACCAGTTGATCAACCGCACCTGATCCCCATCCTCGATATAGCGAAACGTGAAATCCTGATGCCCCTTTGAGACAGCATCAACGAGTTCATCAAGTAAGGTGTCCGCAAACAACGCCTCACCCTTCGCTTCTACATAGAGATCTGCCAGACGATGTCCCAAGCCCTTAACTTCTTCTGACGGTCGCCCGCACGCCAACAACCAGGCTTTGAAATACAATTCTAGCGCAAAGCCCACAAGCAAACTCATAGACAGCAGGGTCAGCAGCTCCCTTTGCGAGCTATTCCTCTCCGGACTCTTAAAGATCATAATAGTCGATTGAAAATAGCCCTTGGCAGTGTGATAGCGATTTATTGCTTCGTCCATTTGTGCCCCTTCAAACTGAATCGGTCATACCATCATTCAAATGGCAGAGCGCACAGACTATCTAATACGATTTTTTGATATTCGATTTGCCGTTTAATTACGATGAAATAGGAGTACCCGCTTTCACCTCCTCCGGTGCATCATTCCTGTTGTGTCGAAAGCTGATTTCAATGCAGCTCTCGTATTTTCACGCGCAACTTTCATCAAGAATGTCATTAGGTCGCCACAGATTCTTCGTAAGCGTCCGGCGTTGACGCCCTTGACCTGATCAGGCTTT
>TARA_R110002049_G_scaffold23726_13_pt1 | contig 11310 bp, 9 predicted proteins | sample TARA_R110002049 | Tara Oceans TARA_R110002049 (sample SAMEA4396941) | marine metagenome | biome: Polar Biome; feature: [SRF] surface water layer (ENVO:00010504); material: water (ENVO:00002006), including particulate matter (ENVO:01000060) such as... | depth 5 m
GTCAAGGCTGATAGCGGCGGGGGCACCACGGACGATACGGATCAGGTCGCTGGTGGTCAGTTCGAGCCGCATATCGACGACACCAAGCGAGTTGCCGTCGGCGTCAACGGGCGCGGCATTGACCGCGTTGCCGTCCTCATCCTGCACAATAATTTCCGCATTGCCGAAATCCACCGTCAGCGAAACGGCGTCGTAATTGCCCACTGGTACCGAGGCGATCGTCAGGAACTCACTAACCTCTACCAGCTCGGCAAAATCCACACGTGTGCTGAAAGGCAGAGTCTGTACGGTATCGCCGTTGGCGCGATGCAGAGTGAGCTGCTGAACATCGACCTCGTAGGCCAGAAAATCGCCGGGCGCATCCGTGATAGTGATGAAGAGCTCGCCTTTCTCTGCCGTTGGTTCAGGCGTGTTTGGGACATCGGCCGTGCCTGAGCCGCCGCCACCGCAGGCTTGCAGCAGCGCCAGGGCGCTTAGTAGCAGGGTGGCCAGCCCGGTGCGAGCATAGCGGGATTCGCAGACGTTCCCTGTTGATTGCGATTTCATCCGGTTTCTCCATGGTTAATCGAATGGAGGCCTTAGGAACGACGCAACACGGGAACGGTTGACGCGAATTTCGCCGTTCAGTGTCGATTTAACGTAAGCGGGCGGGGTGACAGGACCGGAAAGAGTGACAGGGCTGGGCCAATGACTATGGCAGCCTGCAAATGGCGGAGAGGGAGGGATTCGAACCCTCGAAGGGCTACAAACCCTTGCCGGTTTTCAAGACCGGTGCATTCAACCGCTCTGCCACCTCTCCGCGAGCGATATCGCGACGGCGCATTGTGCAGTTTGATCAGCCGGTATTCAACACATCCGGCATTGAAAGTGACTGATTTCGTGCCATATCGACAATTAAGTTTTCAACTTAAAGAATTAGCGCTGGTACCGAACCACCCCGTCGTTGGCCTGTCTTAGACAATACGTCCACTGGTATGCACTTCACGGGGAATTTAAAAATGTCAAATAAACTACTGATAATTATAGTTTTATTTATGTTTTCCGTGGTCAGTGCGCAAGAGCTACCCGAGACGCCGAGCGTGTCACCGGCCCGCGCGGCCCTGAATTCAGCTCGCGACCTGGTGGTCGCCGGCAAGCCCGATGAGGCGGTTGCAGTCTTGCAGCAACTGGCTGACAGCGGTTTCACTGCGGTCAATGCGATTACGGGCGATGCAGCCCTGTCGGCGCTGGCCGGGCGACCGGATTTCGATGCGCTCGTGGATGAGATGTCAGCACTGGCCTATCCCTGCGAGCATGACCCTCGGTTTTCCGAATTTGACTTCTGGGTAGGCACATGGGACGTGCACGTGGCTGATGGTACGCTTGCCGGGAGCAATCGGATTGTGCGTGAGGAGCGCGGTTGTTTGCTCAGCGAATACTGGACCAGTGCCCGCGGCGGCACGGGCCGGAGTATCAATTATCACGACGATGCCCGCGACGAATGGGTACAAATCTGGAATGATGCGAGTGGCAGCCAGATCAATATTCGCGGCGGACTGACGGACGACGGCATGTTGCTGGTCGGCACGATACACTACGTCGCCAGTGACACCACGTTCCCGTTTCGGGGCTTGTGGACACCGCTGGAGGACGGGCGTGTACGGCAGTTTTTTGAGCAGTCTAACGACAATGGAGTGACCTGGACCCCCTGGTTCGAGGGCTTTTACACACGGCAATCGACCGACGGCAAGGAGCAATAAATACATTGAATTACTCATCTTCAAATCGCGGCTTTCCCGCGGGTAACCCGATCGCCAATGCGCTGGTGGTGCTGGTAGGCGCGCTGGCCGTAGGCGCGAGTATCGTGCTCGGCTTTTTTGCGTTCCTGGCCTTATCGGCCCTGATTCTCGTGTTTGCAGCGATCATCGGCATCCGGGTCTGGTGGTTCAAGCGCAAGTTAAGGAAGGCAGCGCGTGAGGGCGAGGCGACGGGCACTGAGCGGGCATCGGCCCCCGACGTAATCGAAGGTGAGTTTCGCGTAGTGCACCGACGCACAGACTCAAGGCGCCCTGGCGGCGAGTAAGGCTCTTAGGCGGGCCTGATTTGCGGGGCGCACCGTGGTGGATTTTGATCTGGCCATTATCCGCAAAAATCCGTAAAGTCGCGTCTCATGCAAAACGACCCGGAAAAGCTCAACAAGCGCCGCAAGCGTCGCCGGCGCCGTATCCAGGTCGTTATTCTCTACACGGCAATCGCCGTAGGGCTGGCCTGGTTCTTCGAATTGCAAGCGACCACCACGATCATTTTTGTACGCCACGCTGAAAAGGAAGTACCCGGCCAAATGACGGGTTCTGACGATCCGGCGCTTAGCGCGGCTGGGCGCGCCAGAGCGGCTGAGCTGGCACGGCAACTGGTCGACGCCGATGTTGTAGCGGGTGTCGATGCCATCTATTCGACGCCGTACAAGCGTACCCAGGAGACCGTCGCGCCATTGGCTGATGCCTTGCAGCTACCCATTAATATCTACGATGCCAATGACCGGCAGACCGTGCTCGACGATATTCTCAAGGAGCACAAAGGCAAGATCATCGTGATTGTGGGCCACAGCAATACGTTGCCGGAGCTGATTGCGAATTTGGGAGCCAGTAAGAAAGTCCCCGAGATTGACGAGGATGAATACGACAACATCTACGTTGTATCAATTCCGTGGTTTGGCAAGACCAAGACGATTCGCCTCCGCTACGGCAAACCCTACCTGCCAGCCGGTTAGTCGACAGGCTGTAGCTTCATCCCGGCCGCTTCACGAAGCGCGATCGCGTAGCGAATGAAATCGGCGTGCTTGCCGATGCGCAGGTCGGCGAGGACCGATGCCCGTATCGTCCGGTCCTGATCAATAAGAAATGTTGCGCGGCGCACGCCGAAGCCCAGTGGGCCGTCGACTCCGTACATGCGTATGACCGTCTTCTCAGTATCACTGAGCAAGGAAAAGGGCAGGCCGTATTTCTGGCGAAAACGTGAGTGGCTCTCTGTATCCTGCGGACTGATGCCGACGATCGTCAGCCCAACGGAGAGCAGTTCGTCGCTCAGATCGCGAATGGTGCACGCTTCGCGCGTACAGCCGGGGGTGAAGTCGGCGGGGTAGAAGTACAAAATGACCGGGCCGTCTGCCAGCAGATCGGACAGCGACAAATCGCGCCCGGTGTGGTCGCGCAACTCAAACTCCGGCGCCCGTTCTCCGCTTTTCAGCATTCGCCCTTATCCTTGTCGTTCAAACTCAACCTGCATGATCCGGTAGTCGGTCATGGACATGCCCAGCTTGTCATAGGTGCGTTGTGCGCGCTGGTTGTTTTTCTCGACGTAGAGTCGAATTCCAGCGACGTCAGGTTCCTTGCGGGCCAGCGCCTCGACGTGGCGATAGAGCGCCGAGAAAACCCCTGTGCGTCGGTGGCTGGCAGCGACGTAAACGCTTTGAATCCACCACATCATGCCGTCGCGCCAGTCACTCCATTCGAAGGTCACCATTATCTGGCCGATAACCTGCCCATCGGCCTCGGCGACCCAGTAGCGACCGAGTTCGCTGTTGGCGAGAATTTTCTCAACGCCGGGTCCGATGATCGCGGGGTCGAGAGGCCCGTCTTCAGTCTCTTCGGCAATCTGTGAGTTGTAACGGGCAATGATCGAGGCATCGGCCGGCGTTGCGTTGCGGATCGTAAAATTCATTGCATAGCGTTCCGTTTGCTGTGATGAGATTTAAGTAGGGCGCCCCGACGATGATTGACTCAGATCGGCCCTGGCCGATCTTCGGGGCGTTGCCCCGTCGCCGCGGGCGACGACGTCCAAAACGCATTCGCGTTTTGTCGAACGATGTTCTCATCAGTAGATTGAACCACCATTAGCAAATAACGGCCCTGCGGACCGTCATTTGCTAATGGCGCCCCGACCATGATTCGAACATGGGACCCCCAGATTAGGAATCTGGTGCTCTATCCTGCTGAGCTACCGGGGCTGGCCGCGGGCGATTGTAGCAAACTCCGCAGCTCCTGATAGGCTGCCAGGGCACGATCGCGGGATTCAGCAAGATCCACAATCGGGAACCGGTAGTCCTTGCCGATAATTACTTCATGCGTTTGCTGGTTCAGGCCGTCAGCGCGCCATGGCTCGTGGATGATGTCGTCCGGTAGTGCCGCAATTTCAGGAATCCATTTGCGGATGTACCTCGCCTGGGGGTCAAACTTGCGGCTCTGCAAGACCGGGTTGTAGACACGGAAGTAGGGCGCGGCGTCCGTGCCGCAGCCGGCCACCCACTGCCAGCTTGCCGAGTTATTGGCGAGATCGGCGTCGACCAGCGTGTCGAGAAACCAGTCGGCGCCGTGTTGCCAGGGAATCAGCAGATTCTTCACGAGGAAGGATGCGACCACCATCCGCACCCGATTGTGCATCCAGCCGGTGGCCCATAGCTGGCGCATGCCCGCATCGACCAGCGGGTAGCCTGTCTGGCCCTGTTGCCAGGCCTGCAGGTAGTCCTGGTCTTCCGCCCAGGGGAATTTCTCATAGCCGGGTCGCAACGGTTTTGATGGCAGGTCGGGGAAGTGCCACAGCAGGTGGCCACTGAAGTCGCGCCACCAGAGTTGCCGCAGAAAAGCATTGGCGCCCTCATGCCTTCCGGCTGCCATGGAAGCATCGTGCATGGCGTGCCAGACCTGCCGCGGGCTGAGTTCACCGAAATGCAGGTGCGGTGACAAGCGCGACGTACCATCGCGGTCAGGGCGGTCGCGATTCTCTGCATACTGGCCGATATAGTCTGCCAATTCGTCAAGCCGAGCGTGTGCGCCTGATTCACCCGGTTGCCAGGCCTCGCGCAGGCCCGAGGCCCAGTCGGGCTGCGTTGGCAGCAGGTTGAGGTCGTCTATGCTCCGAGCGGGAAAGCTGTCCTGCAGCTTCTTCATCAGGGCCGGTGCAACCGGGCGCACCTGTTTGGGCGCCGCGACGGGCCTGGCGGGCTCTCCCTGGGCAACGGCCGCTTTCCAGAAAGGTGTAAATACCTTGTATGGGGTGCCGGTCTTGGAGAGCAAGCGCCCGGGTTCGTACAGGTAGTAGTCGTGGAAGCCGTGTAATTCGACAGCGGCATCCAGCGCCTCGTCGAGCGCCTGCTCTTCGGCCACAGCCGAAGGCGAATAGGCATGTGGGAAAAAGACGCTTGTCGCTCCGCTGCTGGAAACCAGCCCCGGCAGAACCACGGCCGGTGTGCCGCGCAGAATCATTAAGGGGCAACCGAGCTCAGCGAGGCTGCTCTGCAGCGTTTGCAGGCTATGGTGCAACCACCAGCGTGACGCGCCCCCCGGTGAGTCATCAGCGATATATACGGGCAAAATCGGCAGCCCCGACTCGCAAGCTTCTGTAAGGGCCTGATTGTCACTGGTTCGCAGATTGTTGCGAAACCATACGATTGCCGCTGCATTCATAGCACTTGCTCCGAAATTGTCGCTGCTTTGTAGCGCCGGCGTACCGGGCTGTGGGCTGGCAAATTCCCGCGCATGGTACTAGGCTGCGTGTCTTGACTATCGGATCGCGCGGCCTTACTGCGCGGACCCGAAAGATTTTGTGAACGCTGGTCGTAGAGTCCAGGTCAGACTGTACCTTGCTGGAACATTTGGTGCTTGGCCTGCTGCAGGACAGCAACGACCGGATAGAGCGTTCCAGACATTTACACCAGGAGTATCCAACGTGTACCAGAAACGCGCTTTATTGATAGCCTCATTTGCCCTTGTACTGGGCGCATGCGGCAAGGACGAACCAGCCGCTGTCGCTGACAGCACGCCAGAAATGACAACTTCGGCGGCCGACGCACCAGCCGGGAATACAGCGGCGGAAAAGGCTGCCCAGGAAATCACCGGCGATTTCATGCGCGATATTATCGTTGAAATTTCTGATGACAGTTACGAAGGTCGCGGGCCCGGTAGCCGAGGCGATGTAAAAACGCGTAAGTACCTTGCCAGGCGCATGGAGGAACTCGGGCTGAAACCCGGCGCCGCGGATGGTAGTTGGGAACAGAAGTTTGATCTTGTCGGCGTAAATGCTACCCAGCCAGATGCATGGACATTCTCCGGTCATGGCAAGGAGCTGACACTCAAGCAGTGGGACCAGTTCATCGTAGGTAGTGGGGTGCAGGCTGAGCGTGCGGTGGTCAAGGATGCGGAACTCGTATTCGTTGGCTACGGCATTCAGGCGCCTGAATACGACTGGGATGACTACAAGGGCGCGGACCTCGAAGGCAAGATACTGGTCATGATGAACAACGACCCGGACTGGGATCCGGAATTGTTCGGCGGTGAGACACGGCTCTGGTATGGCCGCTGGGATTACAAATACCTGAGCGCGGCGCGGCAGGGTGCTGTTGGCGCAATCATTATTCACACGCAACCTTCGGCCGGTTATCCGTTCCAGGTGGTGCAGACCTCGTGGACCGGTGAACAATTCGAGTTGCCTGCAGGCGATGAGCCACGTAACCAGATAGCCGCGTGGGTCACGGAAGACAGTGCGCGCGAACTTATCGATATGGCAGGTCTCGATCTCGACGAGTTGCGTGAGGCGGCTTATAACCGCGACTTTGAACCGGTGCCGCTCGGTATTACGACCTCCATTGAAATGGATGTGAACATCAACCGGGTGGAATCGGCCAATGTGCTTGGCCTGATCGAAGGCAGCGACCCTGAGCTTAAAGACGAAGTCGTTATCTACACCGCGCATCACGACCACCTTGGCATTGGCACGCCAAATGAGGATGGTGACGCCATTTATAACGGCGCGATGGACAACGCATCCGGTGTGGCCCAGGTGCTGGCAATGGTGAAAGCCATCCAGGCTTTGCCTGAGCCACCGCGCAGGTCGATTCTTGTTGCACTGGTGGGGGCTGAAGAGCAGGGGCTGCTCGGTTCCAAGTGGTACGCCGCGAATCCGACATTTCAGCCGGGCAAGATTGCCGCAAATCTCAACTACGATGGGGGCAATATCTGGGGTCACACTCACGACGTAACTTTCGTTGGTCTGGGCAAGTCAAATATTGACGAAATCGTAACGATGATTGCGAAAGAGCAGGGCCGGGTCGTGAAGCCTGACCAGTTTGCGGATCGCGGTTACTTCTACCGTTCCGACCAGTTCAGTTTTGCCAAGATCGGCGTGCCCGCGATGTATCTCGATACCGGCACCAGTTTTGTTGATCGCCCACCGGAATGGGGCAAGGAACAGGTAGATCACTACACCGATGTGAACTATCACCAGCCGACCGATGAATACAATGACAGCTGGAATTTCGAGGGCATGGTCTCGGATGCGTTGCTCGGTTACTGGACGGGCCTCGCAATTGCGAACGCAGACGAGATGCCTTCCTGGAATCCGGGTGACGAGTTTGAGGCCGCGCGCAAGAAGGCACTTGAGGAAGTGCAGGACTGATGCGCGCTGTGCACCTGAAAGCGATGAAAACGGCGCTGATTAGCGCCGTTTTCCTTTGCATGGGCGTCGCGCAAGGGCAGGTTGGCACGGCTGGTTCCGATGCGGTGGCAAACCCGGGCGATGCGCGTCTCGATGCCATCATGAGCGAGTACTGGGATTTCAGCCTGCAGGAGGATCCAATTGCGGCCTCGGGTGCCGGTTTGAAGATTGGCAACGACCGCCTGCCCGCTGTCACGCCGGCAGATGTTAAACGTCGCCAGCAAATACTCGAACGCTATCGCGGTCGTGTGCAGGACATCAGACCCTCATCACTCAGTGCGAATGGACGAGTGAATGCCGAGTTGTTCGAGTGGGTTCTTGACGATGCCATCGACGCCATTGAGTTGCGTCTCGATCGAATCCCGTTTAATACGTTCTCCGGCTTTTACATGGGCGCATTGCATGCCAGTGACAGCCTGCGAATGGAGAGCGCCTCAGACTACGAGAGCTACATCAAGCGTATGCGCGATATCCCGCGTTACTTCGCTGAGAACATGGCGAACATGCAGGCGGGTTCGAAAGAAAATTTCGTGTTGCCGAGAATCGTCATTGATGGTGTGTTGCCGACCATTCGCGCGCAAGTGAAAGATGCACCGGAAGACAGCAGCTTCTATGAACCGTTTCGTGAAATGAGTTCAAGAGTGGACGAGGCTGCGCAGCAGCGCCTGCGGGCTGAAGCGCGTGAAGTGATCGCGGGCGACGTAATGCCCGCATTCGCGCGGCTGGCAAAATTTCTCGATACCGGCTACGAGGCATCTTCGACGCTCGGGGCCGAGCAACTGGCAGGCGGTGAAGATTACTACCAGTTTCAGATCAGGCGTTACACAACGCTGGTGGACAAGACGTCGGAACAGATCCATCAGATCGGTCTGCAAGAGGTGCGAAGAATTCGCGGCGAAATGGACCGGATTATTGCCGAACTGAACTTCGACGGGGACTTCAGGCAGTTCGCAGAATTCCTGCGTACCGATCCGCAATTTTACGCGAAGACGGCGGAGGAACTGCTGCAGGTGGCGGCCAGTACGGCGAAGCGTATCGACTACCGGATGCCGGGTTATTTCGGCCTGTTGCCGAGACAGCCCTACGGGATCGTACCGGTACCGGATGAGATCGCGCCCAACTACACGACCGGCGCCTACTACGGCGCGCCGTTGAATAGCGATCACGGTGGGGCGCTCTGGATCAATACCTATGCACTGGATCAACGGCCGCTGTACGAGCTGCCCGCGCTGATTCTGCACGAAGGTGTGCCGGGTCATCACCATCAAAATGCAATCGGACTTGAGATGCGTGATGTGCCCGAGTTTCGCAAGAACCTCTATTTCAGCGCGTTTGGCGAAGGCTGGGCCCTCTATACCGAGAAGCTGGGCGTGGAAATGGGCATTTATCAAACGCCTTACGAACACTTCGGGCGATTGAGCTATGAGATGTGGCGCGCTTGCCGTCTTGTGATAGATACCGGCATCCATGCCAAAGGCTGGAGCAGGCAACAGGCTATCGATTTCATGTCGGACAACACGTCGTTGTCAGAAGGCAATATCCGCGCGGAGATAGACCGTTACATTTCCTGGCCCGGCCAGGCACTGGCCTACAAACTCGGCGAGCTTAAGATCTGGGAATTACGCGAGAAGTCGGAGCGACTGCTTGGCGAACGTTTCGACCTGCGCAGCTTTCACGATTTGTTATTGCGTAACGGTGCTTTGCCGATGGCGATGCTGGAATCTGTCGTAGAACGCTATATCGACGAGACTCTGCAGCAACAGTAAGTTACTCGGCAATCGCGGTTACGTTGCGTCCCATGCGTTTTGCCTTGTACAAGGCTTTGTCTGCGCGGCACAACCATTCGCTACCGGTTTCATTCTGCTGGATTTCGGCGACACCGAGGGAAATCGTGACCGAATGGTCGGGCACGAGTTCATTGGCTTCAACCAGCGTGCGCAACTGTTCCGCGAGATGGGATGCTTTCTCGATACCCAGGTGCTCAACGACCACGACAAATTCTTCACCGCCGATGCGGTACAGGCTGTCGGTAACGCGGATTCTCAAGTTCACAATTTCGGTGATGCGCCGCAGTATCTCATCGCCCTTGGCATGCCCGTGGTTATCGTTGACGGCCTTGAAATGATCGAGGTCGAGAATGATCAGCGATGACGGCGCCGACAGGCGCGCAAAAGCGGCAATCAGTTCGTCGAGCTTACTGTCGAGCGCCCGGCGATTGCCGGCCCCGGTCAGCGGGTCCTTGGTCGCGAGCTGCATCAACATGGCACGTTGCTGGTTGGCGACTGCCGAAAAGGCATAGGCAAAAGCACCCATCACCAGCAACGTAATAATGACAGACGTTGTATGGAAGCTGGAGCCGTTGACCAATAGCGCAGGCAGCAAGCCGGAGATCATCGCCAATATAAGTGCAACGGCCTCAACAGGGCGCAGCAGGTAGAAGATCACCATGACGCCGGGATAGGCCCATAGAATCTGTCGTGGCCCGCTGACATACACAGATGCGAGCACACCGATAACACAGAAGATTGACAGGGCGATACTGGCTAGACGGACTTTGCGGGTGCGGTAGACAAAGAAGCCGAGCAGCAGCATGCCCGTGATCATGATCAGGTCGAGCACGGCCACCAGGTATTCGCCGTTGACGAAACGCAAAATAGCAAACGGGGCAACGCCGAGCGCACCACCGAGCGAAAGGATTATTGGCAGCGCGCCTTCGATTTTCTTCGGGCTGCTGCCGAAATTATTGATTTCGCTCCAGGTCTCGAGTCCGGACTGCCGTTTTATCACTGCGCTTACCTATAAAGCGAATTGGCAGGTGCCACTATACCAGCCAGGAGATTGCTCTAATGCTCGAACGATTCCAGCGTGAAAACCAAGCGCTCAGGAGCGTTTGAAGCGACTGAAAAAGCCGGTCTTTCGTTCCTCGTGCTCATCGTCGTCATCGTCATTTGCCGGGCCTTGACGCGCGCTGAGCGTGCGCAGCGTTTGCGTAATGGACGTACTGATCTGCTCTTCGATCGGCTGGGGAGGGGGTGCTGGCTGCTGTGTACCAGCCGCGTTCTTGTGTGCTGAGCTCGATGCTGCTGCGCCCTTGTTCGCGTTTAGTGCGCGCACGGTTGCCAGTCGTTGCGAGGCGGACAAGTCGAGGCCGCGCGGGGGCGCATCCGATTGCAGGGATACTTCGAGTGCGTCGTCGCCGTATACTTCGCGGAATTCACGTTCCATGTCCGTTTCGACATCAGGCTTACTGGCCGAAGCATCATTGGTGGCGGCAACCGTTTGTGGCTCGGATTCAAGCAGTTCCAGTTCCGGTTCCAGGAGCACCGGCTCTTCCAGCGACAGCTCGCTGTCAGGGGCACTGGCCGTTGGCCGGTTCGCTACAGCTTCGGCAGCCAGTTCTGCAAATTCCGCTCCAAACAATGTCTCCGCCATCTTGTCGTCGACGTCTTCGAGCGAGCGGGCATTCGAGATGCCATCCATGATGTCCTTGTTCAGCGCCTCGGATTTTGCGCTGTTGAGCGGCTTGGGCGCGTCTTCGATTTCTTCTTCGGCAATCGTCGCATCATGCTTTTGCAGCGCTTCAGTCGCTTCTTCAATCTTCTGTTGAATAGCCACGTCCAGGGTGATTTCAGGCATGTCGATCATGGTCGGGTCTTTCAACTCGATGACCGGGTCGGGTTCTACAACCGGTGGCGGCGCTTGCGCCTCACTCTCGTAGGACTCCGCCATTGCCTGTTCGAGCGCTTCCATATCAGGGCGCAGTTCGGCGAGTGTAGGGTCGCGTTCCCACTCAGGCGGTGTAGCGTCTGCCTGCTGGGTCTCCTGCGCAGGTTCCAATGGCTC
>TARA_R110002049_G_scaffold13089_2_pt1 | contig 11308 bp, 13 predicted proteins | sample TARA_R110002049 | Tara Oceans TARA_R110002049 (sample SAMEA4396941) | marine metagenome | biome: Polar Biome; feature: [SRF] surface water layer (ENVO:00010504); material: water (ENVO:00002006), including particulate matter (ENVO:01000060) such as... | depth 5 m
TGCTGCTGTAGATTATAATATTCCAGAAGTTTGGACATTAGATAAAAGTTATGGTAGAATTCAGCCAATGAGAGATAACCAAACACCTAAAGGTCTTTTAGAGGAAATGGAAACTGAAGTGTTAGGTAAAGTAAGTTTAAAAACTTTTAATGGAGATTATTTAAATAGAGAAGATAGAACAGGTGAAATGGCAGCTTATATTTTAGGAAAATATAAACCTAACTTAATGACAATTCATTTAATAGCAACAGATCATTTTCAGCATGAAGAAGGTAGAAATGGAGAAAAAGTTTATACTGCAATTGCAGCTGTAGACCGTGCTATTGGTAAAATTTTAGAAGCAGCAGAGCAATCTAATATTTTAGATAAAACAACTTTTATAATTACAGGAGATCATGGTTTTGTAGATATACATTCTGCTTTAAACCCAAATATTTGGCTAGTAGAAGAGAAGTTAATGGATGCAAAAGACAATCGAGGAAACTGGAAAGCTACTTTTCATACTCAAGGAGCTTCTGCTTTTTTACATTTAAAAGATAAAAATGATGAAAAAACATTAGCAAAGGTTAGAGAAAAATTAGAAAGTCTTCCAAAATCAATAAAAAAACTTTTTAGAGTTATAGAAAAAGAAGAATTAATAAATATTGGAGCAGATCCTAATGCAGTTTTAGCTTTAAATCCTTTACCAGGAATAGCCATGTCTGGTTCTTATTCTGGAAAAATACTAACAAAGAGAAGTGGAGGTACACATGGTTATTTTCCAGATTTTCATCAAATAGAAACTGGTTTTGTAGCTTGGGGAGCTGGTATTTCTAATGGTAAGATTATTTCTAAAATGGGTTTAGAAGATGTAGCTCCAATAATTTCTAGATTATTAAATTTAAAATTTAAAGCAATAGATGGTGTTTTGTATCCTGGAATTTTAAAAGACTAACTTTTTTTCTTTAAGTAATATAGAAGAAACAGTTTGACGGGTGACCCCAATAAGGTCGCCCATGTCTTTCTTTGTTAACAAATCATAAAGAATAAAAGAGTTATTTTTTGCATCTACAATTTCAATATTATAAAGTTTTTTAAGATAATCTATTCTTTCTTCAATTTGTTTTTCTTTAATGTTTTTTAATTTTAGTTCTGCAGAACACCATCTTTTTACTAAATAAGATATAAACCAATTGGTAATGTTTGGATTTGTTGTTACGGTTGTTTTAAAAAAATCTAAATCGTACATTCTGATTCTACAATCTACAATTGCCTTGGCATATTCATGAAATTGATTGTTAAGATATTTAAAATTTCCAAAGAATTCGTTAGCAGGTAAAGCTTCGTAAACAAAACTTTCTCCATCATCAGAAAAACCGCCTAATTTTACAGCTCCATAAATAATTTCATAAATATAATTTTCTTTATTAGGAGGTAAATAGATGTAACCGTTTTTTTTTACATCTATTTCTAATATCTCATTTTTATCAAAAGATATTTCTAATTTCTTCAATTCTGTAAGAAAATCAAAGTTTTCAAAACCTGCATTTTTCGGTCTATTGGGGTTTTTCATTTTAAAATAATTTAACATATAAAAATAGACCATTAACTAAAATGCTGTGTTAAGTAATCATTATTTAACGTGTTAAGCTTTATTAAGAAATAAAAAAAGCCAACCCTATAAATAAGGTTGACTTTTAAAACTAACTAACTAAATTTTAGTAATCTTTTACAGCTGAATTTATGACAATTCTTCTTCTACCATTAAAATATTAATATCTGCTTGAATTTTTTGTTCTTGCGCCTCTAACATTTTTAATGTAGAAGGTGCAAAAGCATCTTCTTTTAATATTTCTTTATATTCTTCTAAATTGGCTCTTTCACCTCTTAAAGCTTCCTCTAAAATAGCTTCTTCATCATTAGAGCTAAATAAAGATTTTAAAGACATCCAATTTCTATGCATAATCCCTTTAAAAGAACCATCATCTTCAGGTATTTGTCCATAAGATAAGATTTCTGTTCTTAATTCTTTTGCAAACTGACTTCTTTCTGAAGCTCTGTTTTTAAAGAAAATTTTTAATTTAGAACTCTCTACGTTTTCAGCTGCATTTAAATATCCTTTTTCAGCATCGTAATTTTTCTCTAATAACTCATTTAATTTGTTCGAAATTTTTTCTGTATACTTCATGTTTTCATTTTCATTTTAAATTCCAATAGATTATTTTAAGATGTGTATTGTATCACATCTGACAAGACAAAATTAGAAGTTATTTACCTTTCTAATTAGTGCAAAAGCATTGATTTTTAGCTCATATGCTATATTATCTATAATTTATAGATTACTTATTGTTAATACTTTCTATAATTTACAAACACCCAAAAACTACAATTATTAATTCTTGTTAAAGCAGTGTAAAAAATATTGATAATTAAGGTTTTAGTTTGAAAAAGGTTTTGTACTTTTGCGCCCACTTACTACGAGATAGTAGGACTATTAATAACAAAGGTCGAGAACCTTAAAAAATTAACAAATTATGTCTGTAAAGATTAGATTACAAAGACACGGTAAAAAAGGTAAGCCATTCTATTGGATCGTTGCTGCTGATGCTCGTGCAAAGAGAGATGGTAAATACTTAGAAAAAATTGGTACTTACAATCCTAATGCTAACCCTGCAATTATCGATTTAAACGTTGATAAAGCTGTACAATGGTTACAAAATGGTGCACAACCAACTGATACTGCAAAAAACATTTTATCTTATAAAGGTGCAATGTTAAAGAATCATTTAGTAGGTGGTGTTAGAAAAGGTGCTTTAACTCAAGAACAAGCAGATGCAAAGTTTGCAGCTTGGTTAGAGGAGAAAGAAACTAAAATTTCTGACAAACAAGCAGGTTTATCTAAAGCAGAATCTGAAGCTAAAGCAAAAGCATTAGCAGCAGAAAAAGCGGTAAACGAAGCTAGAATTGAAGCAGCTAAACCAGTTGTTGAAGAAGTAGCAGAAGAAGTTGTTGCAGAAGCTGAAGAAGCTCCTGAAACAATTGATGAAGCACAAGAAAAAGCAGCAGAATAAATTATAAATTTATACGAATATGCGTAAAGAAGATTGTTTTTATTTAGGCAGAATCGTTACAAAATATAGTTTTAAGGGTGAGGTTGTTATCAAATTAGATACAGATGAACCTGAGTTGTATAAAGAAATGGAATCAGTTTACGTCGAGTTTGGCGCAAACTTGGTTCCATTTTTTATTGAAAAAAGCTCGCTTCATAAAGGAAATCAGTTACGTGTTCAGTTCGAAGACGTATATTCTGAAGAAGAAGCAGATTCTATCTTAAAATGTGGCGTTTATTTACCTTCTACAATGTTACCAAAATTAACTGGAGATAAATTTTATTTTCATGAAGTAATTGGTTTTACTGTTGTAGATGTAAACTTTGGTGAAGTAGGACAAATTGTTCATATTAACGACAAAGCTGCACAACCTCTTTTTGAAATTGATCGTGAAGGAAAAGAAATTTTTATTCCAATGGTAGACGATTTTATAAAGAAAGTAGATAGAGAAAATAATACAATTAAAGTTGAAACTCCTGAAGGTTTAATAGAATTGTATCTATAAGTTTTAACTTACTAGAGAGGTGCTAGAGCGGTCGAATAGGCTACCCTGGAAAGGTAGTGTGCTGCAAGGTACCAAGGGTTCGAATCCCTTTCTCTCTGCAAAAATATATTTAGTAATTATAAAGAAGTTCTATGTTTTAATTTACATAGAATTTTTTAGTTTTAAAAGAATCTTAAGTTGAGCAAACCATTCAAATTTAAAGAATTTACAATTCATCAAGAAAAAACAGCAATGAAAGTAGGTACAGATGCAGTTTTATTAGGTGCTTGGTGTTCCGTAGAAAACTATCCAGATACTATTTTAGATATTGGTGCTGGTACAGGAATTGTGGCTTTAATGATTGCACAGCGTTCTGATGCTTTGACAATAGATGCTGTTGAATTAGATGAAGATGCTTATGAACAAACTGTAGACAATTTTGAAAAATCTGATTGGGGCGATAGATTGTACTGCTACAATGCAAGTTTTCAGGAATTTGCAGAAGAAATAGCAGAGGAAGAAGAAACGTATGATTTAATTGTTTCTAATCCTCCTTTTTACACAGATGAATATGAAACGGAAGATGCTGCTAGAAATAAAGCAAGATTTACGTCTTCATTATCTTTTGAAGAATTAATTATGGGGGTTTCTAATATTTTATCAGAGAATGGAGTTTTCTCTGTAATTCTTCCTTTTAAAGAAGAAGAGAGTTTCATAAATACTGCAACAAAATATAAATTGTTTTTAAACAAAGTTTGTAGAGTACAAGGGAATGAAACTTCAGAAATTAAAAGAAGTTTATTGTCTTTTTCTTTTGAAGAATTAAAGATTGAAGAAACAAGTTTAATTATAGAAGTTGATCGCCATAAATATACAGAAGACTATATTAATTTAACTAAAGATTTTTATTTAAAAATGTAGTTTAATTTTTTTAACCAATTACATTATTAGGATTGTAGCCTAAATAAGGAACTTCTTTTTCAGTAAATTTTATTCCGTAATTTTCTAATTCTTTTAAAATTGGTTCATAGACTTCTTTAGTAATTGGTAGTTGTACACCAGGAGTTTTAATTTCTCCTTTCAGTATCTTTAAAGCAGCTATTGCTACTGGTAAACCTACTGTTTTAGCCATTGCTGTGTAGGTTTGGTTTTCACCTAAAACAACCAAACTACTTTCTATTTGCTTTTTTTCTCCGTTAATTTCATACCCAAAAAGATGCTGCATCACAATCATATCTTTGTCGTTTTCTTGCAAAGTCCAAGAATCTTCTAATATTTTCTGAAGCATTTGCGCAGGAGTTGCATTTTTTAAACCTATTTTTTTCTTCGGATTAAAAAGATCTAATTCTACTAATTTAGCCCACATTACATCATCTTGGTCTATTTTTAAATAAGAACGTAATTTTAATTCTACAGAATCTGATGGAGAATAGGCCAAAAATAAATTCACAAAATCTCTGTAGCTCATATTTTCAGATTCTTCTATTGTGTAAGAATCATCTGTCATTCCTAATTGTACAAAAATATTCCACGCTCTAGAAAAACCTACTTTTCTAATAGTTCCTCTGTACATGGTTGGTATGTTTTCTAAGCCATAAACATTTCTGTATTTAAGAGAATCTCTATTTGCATAAGCTTCAAAATTACCACTTCCGTTAATCTTTAAAAACTCTGTTCTTCTAAATAATTTATGATAAGGAATATATTTATAAGTGCCTTCTTGTATAAACATAGCTGCACCACCTTGACCTGCTAAAACTACATTTCTAGGATTCCAAGTAAATTTATAATTCCATAAATTGTTATCGCTTTCTGGCGCAACTAAACCTCCTGTAAAAGACTCAAATAATAATAGTTTTGCTTTTTTTTCTCTAATTCTATCAATAATATGCATTGCACTCATGTGGTCTAAGCCAGGATCTACACCAATTTCATTCATAAAAACTAACCCTTTTGCTTTTGCTTCTGTGTCTAAAGCTTTCATTTCTTCAGAAATATAAGATGCAGTAACCATGTGTTTATTAAAGGAAATACAATCTTTTGCAACTTCTATATGAAACCTAGCAGGTAACATAGAAATTACTATATCTGCAGCTTGTACATATTTTTCTCTTTGGGTTTTATCAAAAACATCTAAAATAATAGCTTCTGCATTCTTATGGTTATTTATAAGTTTGGTAGCATTTTCTGTAGAAATATCTCCTATTGTTAAATAAAGACTCTCTTTTTCTGAACTATCTAATAAGTACTTTATAAGTGAAGAACTAGATTTACCTGCGCCAACAATAAGGATGTTTTTCATAGAATAAAATGTATTTTTGTATCGATTACGAATATACATCAATTGTTTAAAATTTAACAGAAAGAGTTAAAAATGTTTAAAAATTTAATTATTACTTGTTTTTTAGGAATGTTGGCAATTATTTTAGGAGCTTTTGGTGCACATGCTTTAAAAGAAACTTTAACAGCAGCTCAGTTATTAAGTTTTGAAACTGCTGTACGTTATCAAATGTATCATGTAATTGTTTTACTTTTTGTAAATACATATAATGGATTTTCTTTAACTCAGAAAAATGTAATTAGTTGGTTGTTTTTCTTCGGAATAATTTTCTTCTCTGGATCTATTTACGCAATTCAATTAACAGAAATAACTGCAAAAAGTATTTGGTTTATAACGCCATTAGGAGGTTTGTTGTTTGTTTTAGGTTGGTTTTGCTTAATTTTGTATTTCATTAAGAAAATATTAAAAAAATAAGATATTCGTAAAAAAGCATTAAATATCTTCTCTGTAAAAAAATATTGTTTAATTTTGTAATGTAATAATAGAAACACAACTAAAATTATACAAATGATAAATCTAAATACGAAATCGATTTCGTTAGAGAATTTAGGAATCAATAATGCTACAGTTCGTTACCAATTATCGTCAGATGAATTGCATGCAGAAACTTTAGAAAAAGAACAAGGAGTAGCTTCTTCATTAGGAGCAATTGCTGTTAATACAGGTGAGTTTACAGGACGTTCACCAAAAGACAGATTCATTGTAAAAGATGATGTAACAAAAGATGAAGTTTGGTGGAGTGATATTAACCTTCCTTTTGATTCAGATAAATTTGATGCACTTTATAATAAAGTTACAGATTACCTTTCTGGAAAAGAAATTTTTGTAAGAGATTCTTATGCTTGTGCAGACGAAGACTATAAATTAAACATTAGAGTTGTAAACGAATTTCCTTGGAGTAATATGTTTGCTTATAACATGTTTTTAAGACCAACAGAAGAGGAATTAATAAACTTTGATCCTGAATGGACAGTTGTTAATGCACCTGGTTTTATGGCAGACCCTGAAGTAGATGGAACACGCCAACACAATTTTGCAATTTTAAACTTTACAAGAAAAATTGCTTTAATTGGTGGTACAGGCTATACTGGTGAAATTAAAAAAGGAATTTTTTCTGCTTTAAATTTTATATTACCAGTTTATAAAAATACTTTACCAATGCATTGTTCTGCAAATGTAGGTAAAGATGGAGATACAGCAATTTTCTTCGGTCTTTCTGGTACAGGTAAAACTACACTTTCTACAGATCCAGATAGAAGCTTAATTGGTGATGATGAACATGGTTGGACGGCAGAAAATACTGTTTTTAACTTTGAAGGAGGTTGTTATGCAAAAGTTATTAATTTATCGGAAGAACAAGAACCAGAAATTTTCGGAGCAATAAAAAAAGGAGCAATCTTAGAAAATGTTGTTATGGATGATAAAGGAGCAATTGATTTTGCTGATACTTCTATCACCCAAAATACAAGAGTTAGTTATCCAATTTATCACATAGATAATATTCAAGAACCATCAATAGGTAAAAATCCCAAAAATATTTTCTTCTTAACTGCAGATGCTTTTGGTGTTTTGCCTCCAATATCTAAATTAACACCAAACCAAGCAGCTTACCATTTTATCTCTGGTTATACAGCTAAAGTAGCGGGTACAGAAGCTGGTGTTACAGAACCTACGCCAAGTTTTTCAGCTTGTTTTGGCGCACCCTTTATGCCATTACATCCTACTAAATATGCAGAAATGCTAAGTAAGAAAATGAAAGATGCAGGAGTAAATGTTTGGTTAATTAATACAGGTTGGTCTGGTGGACAATATGGTGTTGGTAGAAGAATGCCATTAAAATATACAAGAGCAATGATTTCTGCTGTTTTAAACGGAGATTTAGGAAGCTATAGATATGAAGATTATCACATTCATTCTGTTTTTGGAGTTGCACAACCAAGATCTTGTCCAGGTGTTCCAACAGAATTATTAAGTCCAAGAGCAACTTGGAATGATGATGAAGCTTATTATAAAACTGCATTTAAATTATCAAATGCTTTTAGAAATAATTTTACTCAATTTGAAGATGTAGCAAGTGAAGATATTCGTAGAGGTGGTCCTCAACGTTATGCTTTATAATATAAAAAAACTTATTTTTTTCAAGAAAACACCTCATTTTGAGGTGTTTTCTTTTTTTAAAGACTAACTTTAAGTAAAATCTTGTTTGAGTCAAGATTTAAATTTATAGAGTTAATAAGAACTTTACTTTAAGTATATCTTTGTGGTGTACAAATAATGGTACAGAAATTGTATTACAATTGGTGCAGAGATAAAGTTTAACCAAAAAAAAATAAAAAGATGAGCAATAGTAGTAACACAATAGTAGGTTTATTAGCAGGAACAGTAATTGGAGCCACTTTAGGAATTTTATTTGCACCAGACAAAGGTGAGGAGACAAGAAGAAGAATTTCTGAGGAAGCATTAGCCGCAAAAGACAAGATGGCAGAAAGAGCATCTGAAATTAAAACTCAAGTTTCTTCTACCGTTACAGATAAGAGAGAAAGCCTAGATACACAGTTAGAAAATGTGGTTTCTAATGTAAGTCATAAAGCAGAAGATGTAATTACAACTTTAGAAAAAAAGCTAAAAGAACTGAAAGAGAAAAATAAAAAATTACAAAAATCTGCCTAATAGATGAGTATATTTAATAATTTAAGTAATTCTGCCGATAAAGGAACAGACGCTGGTAAAGAGTTTATTACTAAAACCTATGAACATACAAAATTAAAAGTTTTTCAATTATCTGCCTTAACATTTGGTATGATTGTGAAACTTTTGGTTATTGGAAGTCTTGCTTTTTTAGGATTTATATTTTTAACAGTATCTCTGGCAATCGCTATTGGAGATTATCTAGATAATGCTGCTTTAGGTTATTTATCTGTAGGAGGATTTATATTATTTATTTCTCTATTATTATATTTATTTAGAAAATATTTTGATAAAAAAGTAATTACTAAAATGTCAGAAATATTTTTTAATTAACTAACAGAACTAAAACATTAGCTATGAAAATATATCAAAGTTTTGATGAGATAGATAGAGATTTAAAGCAATTATCTTTAGAAAAAGAAATTGCTTTAGAAGAATTAAAAATTGTAAAAGGAGATTTTGAAGAAAGCTTAAAACCTTTAACTATTGTAAGCAGTGCAGCAAAATTTTTAAGTAAATATGGAGCATTAATGTTTATTAAGAAAATTTTTAAGTAAACAATAAAAAATATTATTCTGTTATTTTTATAATAATAGAGTAATCGGTTGGTTGATTATGAACCTCAATGTGTAAACATTGAGGTTTTTTTATTTTTTAAATTATATGAATCGAAAAGTAGTTTCTTTATTTTTTTTGAATTGAGTTAATGATTGAATTATTTGAATTAATATCATACCTACTTCCAAATTACCTTTGTATCAAACAATAGATGTAAAGCGTTTGGCATCTTAAAACGAAACGAGCGTTCATTAAAATTAAAATAAAATGAATACTTACACACAAGAAGTTGGAAATAAATTAAATGCTCTTTTAGAGAAAACTTACGATGCAGAAAAAGGTTTTAAAAAAGCAGCAGAAAATATAGAAAGTGCACCTTTAAAAAATTATTTTAAAACAAAGTCTGAAGAAAGATATGCGTTTGGAAACGAGTTAAAGAAAGAAATTAAAGCTTTTAACCAAGAAATAGACAAAGGAGGAAGCATTACAGGAACTGCTCATAGAGCTTGGATGGATGTTAAATCTTTATTCTCATTAAATGATGAAGAGTCTATGTTAGAAGAAGCGTTAAGAGGAGAAAAAGCATCAGTAGAAGAATATGTTGATGTTTTAGGAGAAGTTAGTTTACCATCAAGCACAAAAAGTATTTTAGAGTCACAAAAAAGTATAATTGAAAATGGGATTTATAAAATTAAGTCTTTAGAAGAGATTCAATAATAGTATAATTAGTTAGAACTTTAAAAAGATGCTGAGAAGCATCTTTTTTTTTGTGAATTATTTTTCACCTACTATTTGAGTTAATAATGAATTTATTAGAGTTAAGTAAAGACTTGTAAATCAATTAAATTTGTAGAGAAGGAAATAGAGATGTCTATTTTAAATATTAACCATTAAAAACTTTAAATATATGTTACGTTGGACAATCACATTTGTAATAATCGCATTAATAGCAGGAGTATTAGGATTCGGAGGAATAGCAGGAGCATCTGCAGGAATTGCTAAAATTTTATTCTTTGTATTCTTAGTGCTATTTGTTTTATCAATAATTAGAAGTGGTGTAAAAAAGTAAATTTATCACTACAAAAAAATATAAAGAAAACTACCTAAATTTTATTTAGGTAGTTTTTTTATGCAATAAAATTATGTTTTTTAGCATGCTTAATTGCTTCTTTAGAAGAGTGTACAATTAGAAATTCTGTGTCAGAATAATTCTCAATAAGCTTTTCAATTCTTTTCATTTTCTTAGTATGTAAAACACTTCTAAGATAAATTGCTTTAATTCTTTTAGGAAAGCTTTTAGCAATTTCTATATAAATATCGGCATCATGTTCACCAGCATCACCAATTAAAATTAGCTGTAATTTAGGGTATGTGTTTAAAATATTTATAATTTCTTTTTGTTTTTGAGGTTTTTGGTTTGCAGTTTTCTTTTGAAACATGTCTCCTGTGCTTCGAAGTAAAATAGCTCCTTTAGGGAAATTATTCTTTTTTAAAAAAGACTCTAGATATCTATATAAATTCCAAGGGCTATGACTTACATAAAAAATAGGATTTGCATTTTTACCAGATTTTCCTAAATGAAGTAATTTATAAAAATCTGATGCGCCAACTAAAGCTTTTCTTTTAAAAGGAGATACAAAGAAAGTATTAATTACCAATCGCCATTTTAATTTAGAAATAACGCCAGTGTGTAAAATAGTATCATCAATATCACTAGCAATACCAAATTCAACTTTTTCAGAAGGAATTAATAATTCACCAGGAAATCTATTTTTATTATTTATTTGTCTTTTTAGATTGTTGTTGGTGTAAGATATTTCAAAATTTAACCAACCTTCACTATTGGTTAAGCTAGATAGGTTTTCAATGTTTTCTTCTACAACGAAATAGCCATTATTATCAGTAATAGTTTCAATTTTATAATTATTAGGAAGTGTTATTGTTAGAGAAGTATCTTTAATTTCGTCACTTTCAAAACGTTTCCAAGAATTAATAAATAAACTAAAAATATTCTTCCTTTCTAAATTGATATTTTCATCTTCCAAAGCTCTTCCTCTAACATAAAAATGGTTGTTTTTTCCATAACTTTGAAACACTATAATTTGTAAAGGGTCTTTTTTAAATAATGACATTTCTTTGATTTTATAA
>TARA_R110002049_G_scaffold1349_8_pt1 | contig 11305 bp, 17 predicted proteins | sample TARA_R110002049 | Tara Oceans TARA_R110002049 (sample SAMEA4396941) | marine metagenome | biome: Polar Biome; feature: [SRF] surface water layer (ENVO:00010504); material: water (ENVO:00002006), including particulate matter (ENVO:01000060) such as... | depth 5 m
ATCGAAAACCTCGCCATTGGCTGTCGGCAGGCCCGCAAACTCATCACCATATGTGACCGCCACGCCTGTCTCATCGAACACAGGCGCGGACTCAGGGGCCAAAATGAAGGCGCTTGAAGGTGCTGCAACTACTTGCTGCGACGCGATAGCCCCCTGCTCTTCCGGTTGAACAACAAGCGCCATCGGTGCCAGGGATTCGGACTCCACCGTTACCGCCTGGCGATTTTCTGCGACCTGGGCTGCGGTCGCTCGCGCGTCAAAACTATTGGGCGTCATCATCTGAGTTGCCGAGCTTGTAGGCGCTGACATCTCCGGCGCGTTCGCGCTCGCATAGTCGCGGGGTGATGCTGGCGCAGGCGCTGCCAAAGCACCCTGCCCCGGGTAGCGGAACGCAATACGTTTGCCCTCTTCGCCCGGTGCCGGTGCCGTCATCCGTTGACTGGACGCCACGGCCATCGAATCGCTCTGGGACACACGGGCACTCTGCCCCGCAAAAATGATCGGTGCTGGATTCTGCTTACCGGCATGGGCAGAGCCCGCGGAGAGCGCGATGACGCCGACGGCAAGAAAATAGCGATACTGGACGGATTGGCGCTGTGTCGGGAAACGCATGTCGTTACGTGAACCTCATTCTGTGGTCTCGGAATCGACCTTCAGGTCGCTCCACAACGGCTGTTCTGCCGTCTTCAGTGAGTATGGTTACCACAGCGAAATGCACAGCCGGTGAACCGGGAGTTCAGGATTGGCGAGTCTCGGCAAGAACACGTTAACACTTTTTCAGGTTGCCCCGTATGTTCGGTTCGCACATCGGCACTTGCAAACCGGCGTTCATTATATACACACAGCCCGCCGGAGGAGTGGCAGAGTGGTTGAATGCGGCGGTCTTGAAAACCGTTGAGCCTTCGCGGGCTCCGGGGGTTCGAATCCCTCCTCCTCCGCCATCCATATCAAATAACGCGTTGATAGTTATGCTGATTTTCAGATCAACTCCCAGTCTACCCATCCATTTACCCATCCTTGTGGTGCGGTCAGGTGCGGTTTTTGGCGGTAAACTGCGGAGACGCGGACGGCCCGAACGGGTGCTCCTCGATGTACCTCCTCAACCGCGCGGCGTGCTCGATGTTGCGCGGTCCACTAACGCCGCGCTGTTCGCCAATCTCGGCTACAGGCTGGACAACCTCGACATGCGCTCCCTTGCCACCGCACACCTGGCATCGGGCATTTGCGGCAACGTTCGTAACGGTCGCATGTTTCGGTAGTGCATGGAGATCCAGCCAACGCCGTCTTCGGCAGTCGCGGTTGGCGCAAGTCACTATCAGCCCCAGCGCATGGATCTCTTGAAGTGTCGGGATTCCGTCAGAACTTGCTCGGGTCATAGCAATAGTATGATATGCAAATGCGCCTGAGCGAAAGAAAATTGAGGTTGTTCGATTTTCTCACGAGCTCCCTATTGGAACGCCAACTTTTAAAAATCGAAGTCGGTTGCCTCATCATCCATTTTGATTAAGTTAAAAAATAGACATTCTGGGGGTACAACGATGGTTCGAATATTGGTTGCATTGTGTTTTCTCGTGCTGGCATCGTGCGCCACAACGGGCAAGTATGAGAAAGTTTTGGACTCGTGGGTTGGATCGACTGAAAGCGCGCTTGTCTCAAGTTGGGGACCACCAGCCAATGTATACGTGGCTCCAAATGGCGATCGAATCCTTACGTACCAAAACAACAGAAACGTCTTTATTCCTGGACAAGTAGCGAGCTACCAAACGACGGTTGTCGGTAACACAGCGTACACTCAAGCGGTGGGTGGAAGCAGCGCAATGAATGCCTCACTGAGCTGCTCCACATCATTCACGATCAGCAACGGCAAGATTGAAACTTGGCGTTGGAAGGGCAATGATTGCACTTCCCGATGAGACCAATAATGAAGCGGCGATCAATCCGAGCCGCGATATTCAATGCGCCCAATGCATGGGGTTGATCCCCATTTTTTGTCTACCTCCCCCCGTTTGACACGCTACCCACAATCGCCTGCCCGCCATCATTGATGTGCACATGCTCCACAAAGACGGTCTGCTGGCCCTTGCGGCGGTGCTTGTCGAGCGCTTCCACCTGCTGGGCAAAGATGCCGGCGAGCTTGGCGCCATACTCAAAGTCGAGATCGCGCGACCGAAAACTCAAAGCCACGATCCTTGAGTCTGCGGTACAGCCCCCTCTCTTCTTCTGTGTGGTTGCCGTCCTGGAATGCCTGGCGCACCAAGCTTTCCAAGACCGGCGTGGGGATCTCCGCTAGGTCGCCGTAGATAGAGGGACTCACCCGCTCCAGCCGGTCAATCCTGCGCTTCAGGGTCATTGCTTTGCCTCCACCATAGCATCGCATCGCGCCTCGAAAGCCTCGGCGCTCTCGCCCTCGGAACGGCTTAGCTGCATCCCGGCATTCGGGCCCTTGAGCATATGCACCACTTGCGGCCCCATATTCACCGGCCCATCAGGACCGGGAGCAACAGAGGATATAACGATGCAGGTAGGCGTTTCCGGCGCCCCATGGCCCGCCTTCTTCTCCAATGTTAAAAGGCGGCGCGCCATATTGCTCATGCCCGTTCCTGCTCTGGCGACTTTAGCGCTCTTGCAATTGCAAGGGCCGCCTCGGCCGCGGGCCCAGCAGGCTCCTGTAGGCCGCAGTGCAGGACGAATGCGATCCTGCGAGCAATTGAGCGCATGTCTGGCGAGACGCTGTCCTGTAAGATCGAGGGCCCTAGCACTCTCTCCAATCGCTGAAGCCTGCCCTTCATGGTCATACTTGCCTCTCCTCCAGCGCCTTGAGCCTTGTCTCAAGCTCCGCTGTCTCCAGTGCCTTGCGGTAAGCCTCCACAAGCCCTGCAAGGCTGCTTGCCTCGCCTGGTGTCAGGCCTCCGCTTGCCACACTGGACAGGATCGCGCCCATCGCCGTCGCAGCGCTCGCCGCGCCATCCATTGCTGGTAAGTCAAACAGCACAGGCGCATCCTTTCGGGCCGGGGTAATACGTTCAAGGCAAAGGCGCAGCGCCGTCACGTCACCGGCTAGCGCCAATTCTACAGCCTTGCGCGTCAGGGCTTCGCCTTCTCCATCTAGTAGCGCCTGTATGGCCAGCGTGGTCTTGTGTCGCGAGCCTTTGGGCCTTCCGGGATTGCCAGGCTTGAATGGTCGGCCAACCACCTTCTTCCCGTCGCCCCTTGCTGCGTTGTCAGAAGCGTTGTTTCGCGCCTTGGGCGGCGGTCTGCCGGTCATGCCTCTCGCCTTTTCTCAAGCGCGATGACGCTATTCCCCAACGCGCACACGTATATCATATTGATATTTATAGCACGCTTGGTTACACGGCGAAATAGCCAGCCATGAGGGCCGCTCAAAACTGCCGTGGCGATGCCGCGCTCCTGTTCAACCAGAATCCGATTATCTGTTCGTCGGTGGATTTGCTCTTGCGCAAAGTCTGCCTCCGTCGCCTCAGATTCTCCATTCAAATGCCGGACTATTTGGGGCTCAGGTCAATCAGGCGTTTCATGGGCATATCCTCTATCGTTCGCTGACAGGCTTCCATTCGGCTGACAGCTTCTGGGCTTCGGCTATCTGCTCGGGGGTCATCCGCTTCCGCAGCATCTCCTTGTTTGCGATCGCGTTTTCATTACCCTGCGCGGCCGATAGGTTCCACCACTTGTAGGCTTGAACATAATCTTCAGGAACGCCTTCACCTTTGGCGTACATGGTGCCGAGGGCGAGCTGCGCATACGCATACCCCTGCTCGGCTGCCCTGCGATACCACTTCACCCCCTCGGCATCATTCTCCGGCACGCCTTCACCCTTTGAGTACATGACGCCGAGGTTGTGCTGCGCAATGGCGTTTCCTTGTTCGGCGACCATGCGGTACCACTTCGCCGCCTCGACGTAGTCGCCTCGCTCGTCGGCAGACACTCCTCTTGCAAAGGCATCCTCCTGCGCAGCTGCCGGGCTGCTGAATATCACGGTCGATGACAGCGCGAAGGCGGCGGCGATGATGAGGTGTTTCATGGGGGCCTCGTGCTTGGATTTGTCCCGGCGCATGAGGCACCAGAACCGCGCGCGGTGTCAACGATCAGCCCTTCGCAAACGTGATCTCGGCTTCGGGTTGGGCCTACAGCCATGTTTCGAGGTCGGGCTTCAGGATTAGTGTGCGCAGGCCTCAGTGATTGTGTAGGCGAGCTTCTTAGCTACTTTTTCGTCCATCGGTTCTTAAAGCAAACCTTCCCGGCGCATGATCTCTATCGTTCGGATCTGCAGCGGCTGCAATTCGAAGCAATACATGAAACCAGCCTTGTCCATCTCGCCTCGCTCGCTGGTGGCGCGCTGACTGTTCAGCTCAAGCTGGTAGAAGTTCTCGGCTTGCTCCATGCGCCGGTCAGTCGCACCGGCTACAACATCTGCATCTTCTGAGCCGGTGCGTGTTGCCAAGATAATGGCAAAGAAATTGGCGGCAACGCGAGCCCCTCTGGATGCTCCCATATACTCTTCCGCACCGGCAGGCATTGAGGCGTTGCGCGCTATCTCAGCCGCAATCTCAAAACGCGCACCGCACCGAGCGAACTGCTCCATAGCGGCGAATGGGTCGCCCTGAATTGTTTCTACCGCCGGTCGGGGCGATTGCGCGAATGCGGTGCCGCAGACGAGTATCGACAGCGCTTGCAAGCCGATGGTTCTAAGTGGCGTCATGAAGGTCTCCTTGCAATGTTGGCGATGGTCAGGTCCTCTATTAGCTTGGCTACTCTAGGCGCTCTTGCCGCCCTTCGTGATGGCTTGGCAATAGTACATGCGCTCGTCCCGGTCCCCGTCTTCGTAAGTTGTTACGCGCTGCATGAACACGCCACCGACCAGCTTCCAGCCTTGCCGAAGATTGAACTCGACCGCCGCCTCGAAGCCTTCCTTTTTATCGTTCTGAACGACGAAGTATTGGGGCTTGGCCATGAAAAATCCCCTCCTTGCGATGAGGCAGAGAGGGGATGAAATGTTCTGGCCTGTCAATATCGGCGGTAGTCTAGTCCTCGACCGACTCGTTGAGACCTTGGATTTGAGCCTTCATCGCGTCCTTCTCGGTCGCGTATGCGCGGATCGTACCGCCAGGGCCGCGCGCTCGTTCCAGTTCACCCAGTCCGAGACGTGGGCATCATGTTGCCAAGCCTCAGCGCTCGCCACATCGATTTTTTCAACTTCCCACGGAGACGAGCCTACAAAACCTACAGAACCCCCTTTTGTAGGTTTTGTAGGTTTTGTAGGTTCAGGAGTGAGGGAGACTGAATTTTTCGTTCCCTCAGAAGAGCCATCCACTTGCTCATGACAGGCCCTCCGCTTTCGGGTTCATGCGGAACTGTTCAGCAGGGCGTCCGCCAGTCCGGCACTTCCTGCGGGCCGCGCGCATTGCGCAGGCTTATCAGGACATGCTGCACGCGCCGAACGATCCGGCGGTGCGAGAAGCTGATCGACCAGCGCAGAGGTTTTCAGCATCGGTATCTGGAGCTCATATCTCGTGCCAGTCGGGTGACTTATCGTTCAAGCTGCTTATCTGCTCATAAGCTGAAACCCTAACCCTACGGCGATCATGTTATTGAGAGATCCATCAGAGCTGTCAGCAAGCGAGATAGCGCTTTGGGATACGCTAGCGGCCAACGGAGAAATGCCTGACGCTCAGTCCTGCGCCTCAGCATGGCAGGTGTCTGGCCTGGCTCGCTCCCGCCGTGCCGGCGCACCCATCGTGTTGAGACAGTCTGGCAATAGCCAGATAGCCTTTGCCGTAACGGAGACATTTAGCGGCTACCGCCTGGGACCGCTTGAGGCGCATTGGTATTTCGGCTGCCCCTTGATCGGACCCGACGCGGTAGAATTGCTGGCTGATGTCACGCGGGAGCTGCGCGATAAACTGCAAACTGAAGCCATCGAAATTGTCGTGAGCGGCCTTGAGCCTAAGGGGCCTCTCGCAAAGCAAATTGCCGCCGGATTTACCAACGTTCTGATGGAAAAGCAGGACCCACACGCTGCGGCATCCCTTGAGGGAGGCATCGAAGGCTGGTTGTCGAGACGCAGCAGCAATTTCCGCCGCAACCTTAAACGGGCGGAGCGGCGCGCGCAGGCCGGGGGTACCTGGTTTGAGCGTACGCAACCCTCATCCGAGATCGACGCAGATCGTTGCTATGAGCGGATGCTCGCTGTTGAGCAAAAGAGCTGGAAGGGACCAAGGCGCCAAGGCTTGCTGGCTGTTCGTGCGTTCTACGAGACGCTCCTGCGGGCCTATGCAGAGCGCGGCGCCGCAAGGGTCGTGTTTGCGAAGCAGGCTGATGAAGATGTGGGTTTCTGTTTCGGGGGCGCCAGCCACGGCATCTACCGTGGCCAACAGACGAGCTACAGCGATGACCTGTCCGGTTTCAGCATTGGCACGCTGATGCATTTCGAGACTGCGAAGTGGCTGGCAGAAGACGAAGCCCGGCTGCAGCACTTCGGACCCATTCAGCAAGTGGGGACCTACAAGCATAGCTTTTGCGAGATTGAGCTGCCGAGTTTGCTCAGCGTTTTCCGGGGGTGAGCCCTGGCGAAACGTGTTGGTGTCGCGGAAGATTTCCCGAACGAAGAAAACCCAGTCTGCTGGTCCGGAAAACCTGGGACAAGTCCTAAGAAACTCTGGCTCACCTCGCGCGGGGTGGAGTCGCATGCGGGAGGCGGGCTAAACGGCCTGCAGTCGCCGGAGCTGAGCGATGAATTGGTTGCCCACGCTTTCACGATCAAAGCTCGCAGATAGCTCAGGAACGGGCCCAAGTCTGCATCGTCCTTAAAGTAATTGTTCAGGGCGTGACAAGCGTGACACCCCTATAGGGGTGTGTCACGTCACGTCACGGTAAACGCCCCGCGTGACAAAGCGCGACTGTCACGTGACGTCACGCTTGTCACGCTTGCAGTTCGGATTGATTGCGAGCCTCATCTTCGGGTCTATGCAACAGTAAACGTCATTGTCTGCCTCGATTAGATTCTTATCGATCAGGGCGTCGCGCCCGCGCTTGAATGCCTGCCGTTTGCTGTTGGGGTTGTCGCCCGTATGCTTGGCGTAGAATGCCACCCGCCACACCTCCAGATCAATTTTGAAGTCGCCTTCGGGCCCAGAGATGGCTGCCAGTTCGGAAAATGTCTCTTTCGCCAGCTTCGCGTCGCGGCTCAGCTTCTGGGGTTTGTCGCCCGCCTCATCGTATGCCTCTGAGATGACCAGCGTTGCGCTCTTGGCACCGTTCGCAAGCGGCACATCCTTCAGCGTAAAAACTAAGTCGCGCGGCGGTTCCGCGTCTTTCATCTTCGTGTTTGAGAGCCTCATGGTTTGGGTACTTTTTGTGAGCCGATACTCAAAATCCAGAGCGCCCTTGAGCGCCATAGAGCCCCTGCCGCGCTCCTTGTCGTGATGGCCACTATGGTGGATGATCAGGATAACGCAGCCGCGCAGGTTTGCCCGCAGCTTGTCCATCGCGGCGACAAAGGCGCTCATCTCCTGGGTTGAGTTTTCATCGCCAGGACCGAAGTTGCGTGCCAATGTGTCAACAATGACCATTGCAGGGCTGCCGTGCTGGGCAGCCAATTGCGAAATTGCAAATTCAACAGATTGGGCTGAACTCTTGTCGAGGAATTGAGCCGCGCATTCCGACTTGAATAGCGGCACACCTTCCAGCAACTGGCCGCGTTCAACCGCCCATGCGTGAAACCTCCGCACAAGACCATTGTGGCCTTCGCCAGCGATATAGAACACGGCGCCTTTCTTCACGGGCGCTTTATGGAATGGATGGCCGGTGGCGACGCTCAGGGCAAGATCAACGCCCAGGAAGCTCTTGCCGCATCCAGGATCGCCAAAAACCAGGCCAAGCGTGTCACGCTCTATCAAACCCTCAACAAGAAAATCAGGTAGAGAATATTCCAGGTTAGACACTGCAACGAACCGGAATCCTGTCCCCTTGTCCGGCAGCGGTTTCTCGGAAGTTTGCGTGCCGCTGTGAAGCCGGTGACTCCAGCCGCCATCATAGTCTGGCGGGTCGTTTGTGCCTTCCACTGCTCTGCTGATATAGTCTGCTGCCTCGCCAATGGCGTTTGACGGTGCGCCAAAGTCACGCGCTACACTCGCAGCCGCCGATTCCCTGTAAGGATCATTCATGCTGCTATTGCCCTCAGGGACAGGGCAAACCGCACGCGTTCTTCCGGTGATGCGCCGACTAGGCCAAGCTCATCGTCATCCACCAGCGCAACCATACGGAGGCTGATAGATTTAAAGGCTGCGCGCTGTCGGTGGGTGAAATCGGTATCGTCATGAAGCTCAAACAACAGGCCGATTGGAGGGCCAAGCCATTCGCGCAGGCAGAAATAGCCGGGAGGATATTTAGTCATGATCGGCCCCCACATTCAGCCCAGCCAATTCGGCTAGAAGTGCCGCTATGGAAGGTGAGCGCACGCCGAGGCGCTGGACATGCCGCACTGCAGCCGGGCGGTGCGTAGGGCGTGCCCTTGCCACCCATTCGAATAGGGGCAAAGCAACTTGAGTTTTGGGGTTTTTCCGGTAATTGTGTTTCATCACGCGTTTCCTTTGAGAGGGTTTCGGGTGTTGCGCCTGTAAGACGCAATGCGAGCCCGCTCCGCGCCAACGTGAGCGGGCTTATTGCGTTCATGGGCGCGAATAGCTGATGTGGGGTTCGGGCTGGGCGGCTAGGTACTCCCGGATCGAATCGTCCAGAACAACCGTCCGGGAGCCTATTTTCTTGGCCCGGATTCTGCCCTTGGCAATTTCGTCGTAGAGCTTGCTGGATTTGATCCCCAACAGGTAACAAGCATCAGCCACCGGGTGGGCGTAAGGGGTTTTGTTCATAGGTTCTCTCCGCTACGTGCGTCTGCGGGATTGCAGCGCCATGTGCGGAGGCTAATCGGACCGGGTTATCGATAGCTTAATGGTTTCTTAACTAATGCCCGAGCCGGAATCGCCTCCGATCCGTCCCTGCGTTGCCGTGGGGACGTGCACGAAGAATACGGCGACATTTTCGTTAGGGGGTGGGGTTTGTCTCGGCTCTGCTGGCAGTGATTTACTCCCCACTACAGGCCGGGGATAATACCCTCAGAAAACTGCACTGGATGACCCCGATGCAGCCTGCATGCCTCTTTCAGGACTCCGGAAAGGTCCATAGTCCTCTCCTCGTCAAACGCGATTGCTACCATCCTCTGATAAAAATCCATGAATGGTGTCGGTTCTAGATGCCGAGCATCGCTCGGAAAGCCGTTCGCAGTCACCTTTGCGTCGAACGCGGCCTCAAAGACAGGCGCCAAGTATTGGGCCCGCTCAATTCTCATGCGCTTAACTTCCGCTTGGACCCAGGGCCCGCGTTGGCTTTCGACACGTTTCGCAGCATCACGGAGCAAGCCCGCGAGCCATTCGAGTTCTCGTACGGCTGCTCGGTAGCGCGAATACACTGGGAGTGCGCCTTCGGCTATGTCTTCACCGTCCCAAAGTTGCCAGGCAAGGTCGTGCAGTTGGAAATCAACTTCGTCTTGGTGATTAAATAGCTCTACCCATGTCGATTGGGCCATTTCAGCTCGTCGATCCAACTCCCGCCGAATAGACGCATTCGACATTCGACCAGGCCCGTCGCTCGGGTTAGGTTGACTGATTGCAAGTGCGCGTCGTGCGGCCATGGCGAGCCACTCTTCATCTCGACCCGCGCGCAGCGATAGACGAAACCCTTGCATCTTTTGGGTGACTGCATCTGAAGTCATATGGCTCAGCGAATCTTCCCCGCTGAGAAACGAGGCAAACTCTGATTCATCCGAGAAACTCAACACTTCCTCCACGGTGCCAATGCATATCTTTCACCCATGCAGCCACACCACCTTGCCTGTGCTCTTGCCGCTGCAATAGTCCGCCCATGCCTGCATAAGCTCTCGCCGCTTCTCCAGTGCATCGCCGCGCCGATAGGAACGCTCAACCACGTTTCCGACCGCGTGATGCAGCGCCATCTCCGCCACCTCCCTCGGGAAAGCCGTATTCTCGCCTGCCCAATCCCTGAAGGCACTTCGGAAGCCGTGCATTGTCCATGCCTCCGCGCCCATGCGGCTCCTCAGGTTACGCAATGCGGTTTCGGAAATGTGTCCCTTGCCGCTCATGTTCGGAAATACATTGTCGCCCGTCCGCACCTCGGATAGCGGCTCAAGAATGGCCATGGCGGCATCGCTCAGCGGCACGCGGTGCTCGCGTGGCTCTTTCATGCGTTCGGGGGGCAGGATCCACAGGCGGGCCTCCATGTCGATTTCTGACCATAGGGCGCCCCTGCCTTCGGATGAGCGGGTGCCCGTCAGGATCAGGAACTCTAGTGCCCTTGCGCTGAGGGCGTCGCGCTTGCGTAGCTGGGTGATGAACTTGGGCACGTCGGCGAACGGCAGAGCCGCGTGATGCTTCACCGGCTTCTTCTGGTCAGGCAGGAGGGCTTTGAGGTGCCCACGCCAACGCGCCGGGTTCTCTCCGGTCCGCAATCCCGTGGCTTTTGCGGCATCCAGTACACGCTCTATTCGTCCCCGCACACGGCGGGCGGTTTCGCGTTTCTCGTTCCAGATAGGCTGCAAGGCTTCAAGAACATGAGCTGTTTCTACCTTATCCACCGGTTGCTCCCAAAGGGGCTTGGCATAAGCTTGTAGCGTGTTGCGCCATTGCTGACGGTGCTTGGCATTCCGGAAGTCATCAAGATTGCTGTCCAGCCATTCACTCGCATAGGCTCCGAAGGTCGGGACCTCGTTTTCTTCACCGCCCTTGAGCGCATGGCGCGGATCGCGTGGTGGTAGTTCAGCAAGCACCGCCCTGGCCATCTCAGCGCGGCGGCGGGCCTCGGCAAGCGTCACGGCAGGATAGGAGCCCAGTCCAATCTCAGGCCGCCCGCCCTGCCAGCGATACCGGAACAGCCATGAGCGAGCCGCCGCCGTTGTAACCTGCAAGTACAGCCCCCCACCGTCGGCTAGCATCTGTTTGCCCTTGGCGGCCTTTATCTGGTTGGCTGTAAGACGGTTCAATGTGCGCGCCATGCCCTGCCCTTCCGATCAGGCGCACTGGAGCCCCTCCAGCTACCCATCCATTTACCCATCCTTTATAGACGGTTGTGGGCGGTCTGTCATGGATAAAGGCGGAAAGGTGATCTCTTAGATCCCTATATTTTATCGTCTTTTTTGTTAGCGGCGGTTAGTCATGGAGGAAGGTGCGGCGGGCTCCTCCTCCGCCAGTCAAATGCCTTGTTTTTTCAGAGCGTTGCC
>TARA_R110002049_G_scaffold42497_2_pt1 | contig 11297 bp, 10 predicted proteins | sample TARA_R110002049 | Tara Oceans TARA_R110002049 (sample SAMEA4396941) | marine metagenome | biome: Polar Biome; feature: [SRF] surface water layer (ENVO:00010504); material: water (ENVO:00002006), including particulate matter (ENVO:01000060) such as... | depth 5 m
AACGGCCCTCCCCGACGCCGGCGGCGCAGACAGCGGATTGTCCTCTGACCCTGCGATTTCCGATGCCCAGGACATGATGACGATCTAGACTTACCTGCATGCAGGTGCCTACCCTGTGATCGCAGGCAATAAGGCGGAACAGACATGGCCATGATCGACGACGCGGGACAAGGGATCGTCATTTTCCGGCAAATCGTCGAAGACCCGGATTTAAGCGCCGTTCGCACCCTGCGCCGCGGGCTTGAGACGGCTGACATTACGGCATTGCCCGTGGAGACCCGGGAAGCCTTTTCCTTCTTCGTCAGCGAAACCGTGACCAATCTGATCGAGCATACGCGGATCCCGCCGGGCCAGATCATCTTGGAACTGGTAACGACGGCGGGGGCGTGGGTTTGCCGAATTCTGGACAACGGCCCGACGTTCGAGGGCTTTGAAGCGCAGCTGGCCATGAGCTACGAGAAATGGAATTCCAACAAGGGATTTCAGGAAAGCGGCATCGGCTTGGCGTTGATCTCGCGGATGCTGCCTGACAATTGGTATGAAACGTCCGCCGAACGCGTGGATGTCTGCAATGCATTCAGCGTCCGCTATCCAGCCCGCCGGTCAATCGTCAACCGGCCGCGTATTCTGTTGGTCGATGACGACGAGTTCACTCGATCGTTTCTGCGGATCGTGTTGCAGGACGAATATCAGATTTCTTCCTACCCGGATGCCACCCTGGCCCTTGAGAAATTCCACGAGTCGCCGGTCGATCTGGTTATCTCGGACATCAACATGCCGGTAATGGACGGTCTCAGCTTTCGCCAGGCCTTGGTCGACCGTGGCGACGACCTAATTCCCTTCGTCTTCCTGACCAGCGATACGGATGACGACGTCTCCCGCCAGGCGGATGAATTGGCGATCGACGATTACATCCTGAAACCCATCGACCCGCCGCGTCTGAAATCCACGGTCCGGCGCTTGCTGAACCGGCGGAATTCGATTCTTGAGAAGGTCATGGCCCAGTTAAGCCGCGAACTGACGGAAACCCTGACCTCCGACCTGCCCGAACAAATCGGCGTCATCCAATGCGCGGTCGCGCGGCGGGTGCCGAGCGCCGGCGGCGGCGACCTGGTGATCCCGATCGGCGAGGATGGTATTTTCATCGCCGACGTCATGGGCCATGGGTTGGGGGCGAAGATGGTCGCCCATGCGGTGTCCGCCTATGCCCGCAGCCAGATCCTGCAAATGGGCAGCGAATGGACCCCCGGCAGCCTCATGAGCGGCATATCGGACGCCATCTGCGCCGACGATTCCCTGGACGCCGTCATTGTAACCGCCGCCCTTGTCCGGATCGCCCCCGACGGCAAACTGAAAATATCATCGGCCGGCCATCCGATGCCGATCCGCCTGGGTCTGACCGGATTCGGGTATGTTGAGGTCGGCGGCCCCCTGTTGGGGCTGACCCAAAACCAGACTTACGGTGAAACCGAATTCGCCCTGGTGCCTGGAATGGCTCTGGTTCTCATGACTGACGGCCTGTTTGAAATCGATCCGTCGGCGGCGGCGCAAAACGCGGCCGAGCAGCGGATTTGCGCCGCCGGGTTTGCGGCGCTTGAACAAGCCATGACCGCACACGAGATCGTCGATCAAATACTCGGCGAATACGATGATATCACCGGCGGCGAGCCCAACGACGACACGACGGTCATCGTTCTGAAGCATTGACCGTTGGATACGAGGGAGGATCAGCCCTTTCGCGACAGGAACTCGTCCACAGAAGCGAACAGCGGCACGGTCTTGTCGATCTGACTGAGTTCGATGACCGATTTCGGCTGCCCTTTCAGCCCGGCGATTCCCACGTCACGGCCTTTTCCCGACAATTTCTTGAAACAGAAAACGCACAAGCCGATGCCGCTGGAGTCGATGAATTCAGTCTTGGAGAAATCGAAAACCAGATCTTTATCGGCAGCGCCGACAGCCTTGGTAAGTTCAGACCGAATGTCTGAAACGGCAACGGAATCAAATTCGTCCGAGCATTTCACAACCAAAGTGGCCCCTTGGTCGATAATTTGAGCTTCCGATGTGTCTGTCATGGATAATCCCGATGATCTTTAAGGCTTGATCGCCCTTTTCACGAAGTTCCGTATTCTTATCATCTACCGGAACTTGTCAATCAGCCGTCCGGATGTCTCGCGTAACGAATCTATGTCCAACCTGTAGCCCCCTCATTGCCAGGCGGAAGTTCCCGATATTTAGGGGTAAATTCACATTTAGTTTCTGCAGCAAGGAATATACCAGTCCTTCACATGCTTTGACCTAACCAAAATTCGGGACGAATCAAGGACATTTAAAATCGTAAACGTTCATAAATGACCACAAACGACCACATTCCACTGCATTGTAATTGCGCTGTTTTTCTCGAATCAGCACAACTTGTTGCGGCTAAGCGCAAATCTTGAAAACCAGCATGCGTGAAAGCGTGTCGTGGGTTCGAATCGCACCCCACCGCCATTTCCTAGTTACCACATCCGATGAGCGGCCCGGGCCAAATGCTTGAATAAGGGCATATTCTCTTCGGGGCCGCGATGAAACGGGCCGGGCCGGCGAAAGCAGCGTCGGCATTCGCGTTCCATGACCGCCTACGGCAATTCCCGAGGGGCAAACCGGTCAACAGGGGCGCCCTGCCCCACCTTCCGGATCTTGTTCCGCCCTGCCCTCCGACCGCTTAGAGCGGATAATCGGATTTCGGGTCAGTTCCACAGGATTCGATGAATTTCCGGACTTGGACAACCTCCGCGCGCGGCAAAGGCGCCGGGTCAGGCTTGCCGATCAGCCGATCGATCATGCGCGCAATGGGCGGCGACCTGACCGCGGAATTCAGCGAAGCCGGCACCAGCTACTTTTGACTCCGCCTGCCGAATTCAGCCCCACCCGCATAAAGCGCCGCCACCCCGGACCTGGGGTGTTTATCCGTGATGGTCTAGCCCTTTGCCAGCCGGCGCGATCTGTTCATGAAGTAGCCAAACGCGATCACGCCGATTGTGAAGATCAGAATGCCCAGGGACATCCCGCGTTCGACGAAGATCATGGGTGAGCCACGGGAGATGATGAGTGTCTGACGCAGCGTTTCCTCAGCGAGAGGCCCGAGCACAAGCGCCAGAACCGTCGCGGCGGGAGAGAAGCCGTACAACTTCATGAAGAACCCGACGCCGCCCGCGGCGAACATGAGCCAAACCTCGATGATACTGCCGTGTACGCTGAACGTCCCCATCGTACAGACGAGAATGACCGCCGGCGCCAGGATGCGGTACGGCACCTTAAGAAGCGTCACGAACAACGGGATCGCGAAAATATTGATGGCGAGCAGCGCCATGTTTCCCAGATACATGCTGGCAACCAGGGCCCAGGCGAATTCGGGGTTCTGCTGCATGAGAAGCGGTCCGGGCTTGAGCCCCCACATCAGCAGGGCCGCCAGCAACACCGCGGTCGAGGCCGAGCCCGGAATACCAAGCGTCAACAGCGGCACCATGGAGCCGGCGGAGGCCGCGTTGTTCGCGCATTCCGGCGCGACCAGGCCAGGCATCGCGCCTTTGCCGAACTTCTCGGGCGTCTTCGAGCTGGATTTTTCAATCGAGTACGACATCAGCGACGCAACCGTCGCACCTGCCCCGGGAACGACACCGATACAGAAACCCAAAATAGACCCGCGCACGAAAGCCATACGCGATTCGATCCAGTCCCGCATCGACGGCCAGAAATGCTTTTCGCTTTGGTACTGGATGATGCCGCCGCTGCCGCCGCGGTGAAGGCCTTGATAGAACGCGTAGAAAAGCTCACCCAGCCCGAACAGACCGATGGCGATCGGAATAAACGCAATGCCGCCGATCAGTTCCGCCGAACCGAAGGTAAACCGTTGCATACCGGTTTCCAGGTCGACCCCGACCGTTCCCAGCGCGAACCCGATCAGCGCGGATATGGCGCCGAACCGCCAGTTGTCGCCAATCAGGACGATCAGCGTGACGATCCCCATCAAGACAAGCATGAAGAATTCCGGCGGACCGAAACCGCGCGTCACTTGCGCGAATACCGCCGCCAACACCGAAATCAAAATGACCCCGACCGTCCCGCCGACAAACGAAGCGGCCGCTTGCATGACCAAGGCCGGCCCGGCACGGCCCTGTTGGGCCAGCGGATAGCCGTCGAACGTTGATGCGACAACGGCCGACTCTCCCGGCGTATTCAAAAGGATCGACGTGATCGTGCCGCCGTACATGGCGCCATAATAGATGGCCGCCAACATGATGATGGCGCCGGTCGGATCCATCCCGAACGTAAGCGGCAGAAGAATCGACAAGCCCGCAGCGGGACCGAAACCGGGAATGATGCCGACGACCATCCCGATAAGCGATCCAAGCATCAAATAGACGATGTTGATCGGTGAAATGGCGACGGAGAACCCGAGTAAGAGCTGGTCAAAGATTTCCATAATTTAACGCTGCCTAAGAAGTTTGAAGATCGGCCATAACCACGGTTCGATTCCGTCTTAGAACGGAAGACCGAGCATGCCGGGCGGCAACGCCGCGTTGAGGGTATGTCTGAACAGGGTAAAAAGCCCGATGGGCAGCAACAGGCCGACCAGGAGGTTTGTTACATGCCGCCCCCGGTTCAGCACGAACAGGGCGAGCAACATGAAAAGCACCATGCCCGGCAGCGCACCCAGAAAATGGCTCGCGATGATCAACAGCGCGACCATTGCAACCACGAAAAGCGTGACCGGCCAATCCATGGAGATCGCGTCGTCCGTATGGCGACGGCGGAATTCGACGACCGTGGCGTGCAGAACAAATGCGACGAGCGCGACGGCGATGATCTGGGGGAAGAACCCCGGACCGATGCGGCCGCGGGAACTCAGGAAGTTCAAATCCGCAAACGCCAACACCGCATAGAACACGGACAGCAGCAGCACGGCGGTCATAAAGGCTATTCTCATGGAAGGTACCAATACCCGTCTTGATCTTGAAATCGCGACCAGGGTGGATCGCGGCAACTTTCATACTGTCATTCAGATGTTCACTGAACGCCCAAAGAGCAACAAACGACGCTTTGAAAAAAGCCGCCCGCCGAAAGCAGATCGGCGGGCGGCTCGCATTTCGTAGCAGTCGTTACTTAATGGCGCCCTTGGCTTTGAGGACCCGGGCGAACTGTTCCTGCGAATGCGCCAGGAACTTACGGAAATCTTCACCCCAAAGGACGGTTTCCGTCAGCTCGTGCTTCTTCACATAGGCGGCCCATTCCGGCTTCTCGACAACCTTCTTCATGGTCGCGATCCACCACTCCTGGGCTTCCTTGGGTGCCTCGGGAGGCAGAACCACGCCGCGCGGCATGGAGATGCCAAGCTCATACCCCTTGTCGCCGAAGGTCGGAATGTCCTTCAGGGACTCGGGCGCTTTCTTTCCAGAGAACGCAAGCGCGCGCAGGTCGCCCGATTCAAGCAGGCCCGCGACTTCGCCCGGGTTTGCCACCATGGCGTCAAGCGCATCCGACAACAACGCGGTCGTCAGTTCGCCCTGCTTGTTGAAGGAAACATACTCGAACTTATATCCGGCTTTTTCCGCCAGCAGCGTCGGCACGATGAAATCGACGTTGACGGCACCCATGCCACCGATGGCCGGGGGATTGGCTTTCGCCTCTTTGATGAACTGGTCGAACGACGTGATCTTGGACTTGCCGTTGACGAGAAGCACCAGATCGTCGGCCGCAAGCAGCGCAACGGGTGTGAACGTCGTCGGGGACCAGGGCGTCTTCGCCTTCAGCGGCGTCGTGATGTAGCTGCCGGAGGTCGAGGTGATGTGATAGGGATTGCCCTTCTGATTGTGGACAAAGCCCCAGCCAACAGCACCGCTGCCGCCCGGACGGTTCTGCGCCACGATCTCTCCCGGATAGAGCTTGTACTTCTCAAGGATCGAGATGATCGTCCGCGACATGATGTCGTTGCCGCCACCGGGCCCGAACGCGATCGTCCAGTTCAGCCGCTCGCTGGGATAGGAATCGGCTTTCGCCAACCCCGGGGACAAGGTCGGGATCGCCATGGCGCCGACAAGGGCACATGCCCAAACGGCCTTGCCGATAGTATTTTTCAGGTGCATTGAATTTCCTCCGTTTTCATTCCGTAACTTGCTCAGATGCGCAGCAAATGAGGGTCATGGTCTTTGATTGGTGGGCCTTATTCGATCTATCCGCCGCCTACTCCGAGGCCAACTTATTGCCAGTCGAATTCTCATCGGGATTCTGGGATGAATCCTGTTCGTCACCGGTAACCGCCGCCTTCCAACGACGGTAACCGGCAAGCGAATGTTCTTCCCCGAGGCGGCGCGCCAGTTCGCTATCCCCCGCGCGCAAGGCCGCGACAAGGTCCTTATGTTCGCGGTTTGATTGCCGCATACGTTCGGGTTCGATCAGTGACCGCTGCCGGGCCAAATGCCCTTCGTTAATCAAGGAACGATAGGTCTGCTGCGCGCGTTCGTGCGCCGCATGGACAATGGTATCTTCGTGGAATTGAAGATTGAGGCGGTAATAGCCGACGGGGTCACCGGCCGCAATGGCGGCATCCATCTGCCTGATACTGTCTTCGAGATCGGCCAGGGCCTGTTCGGTGATCTGGGTCGCCAGGCGGGCGCAAATGAAGCCATAAACGACCGCGCGGACGTCATAAATCTCCGCGGTTTCTTCGGGTGAAATCTCCCGCACGAAGAAACCTTGGTTAAGCCGGGTCGACACAAGCTGGGCGCATTCCAAGGCCCGCATCGCCTCACGAACGGGGCCACGGCTGACCCCAAAGCGCTGTGCCAGCGCCTGCTCGTTCAGGCGGTCACCCGCGCGCAGTTCCCCGGTGACGATCAATCGCTCCAATTCCTTCTGAACGATCGCGGTCAGGGATTCCGAACGACGCAGCGCTATGGCTTCTGAAACGGTGTCACTCATAGGTTCATTTGCACCAAGGCATCAATTTGTGTCAATCGTATATCGGAAAATGTTTCCGATATATTGTAGACAATATACGATATGAGCTTAACCCTTGCGACCAATATGGAGACCGCACATGCCATTCACCCCTGCCTCGCCCGCCCTGTCGCGCTTTACTGTCCTTGACCTGACGCGCGTCCGTTCCGGCCCCACCTGCGTTCGCCAGTTGGCCGATTGGGGCGCCAACGTCATCAAGGTCGAGCTTCCCGAGGCATTGGATGCAGCAGAAGGCCCGGGCGGCCCGCGGCACGGCTCCGACTTTCAGAATCTCCACCGCAACAAACGCGCGATGACGCTCAACCTGAAGTCACCGGAAGGTCTCGCCGTGTTGAAACGTCTGGTCGAAAAGGCCGATGTCATCGTCGAAAACTTCCGCCCCGATGTGAAAGACCGGCTCGGCATCGATTACGAAAGCCTTCGGGCCATCAACCCGCAACTGGTCTATGCATCGATTTCCGGTTTTGGCCAGGACGGCCCCTACGCCAAGCGCCCCGGATTCGACCAGATCGCCCAGGGCATGGGCGGGTTGATGTCGATCACCGGCAAGCCCGGCGAAGGTCCGATGCGTGTCGGCATACCGATCGCCGACCTGACCTCCGGCCTGTATTGCGCACTCGGCATTCTCGTCGCCCTTCTGGCCCGCGATGAGATCGGCGAAGGTCAATGGGTTCAGACTTCTCTTCTGCAGTCCCAGATCGCGATGCTCGATTTCCAGGCGACGCGTTGGCTGATCAATGGTGAAGTGCCGCCCCAGGCCGGCAACAATCACCCCACGTCGATCCCGACCGGCGTTTTCGAGACCTCTGACGGCTACATCAATCTGGCGGTCACGGGCCAGGTGATCTGGGAACGGTTTTGCCAGGCTGTCGACGCCGAACGCCTGATCGAACACCCGGATTACAAGACCTCTGCCCTGCGTTCCCAGAATCGCGACGCGCTCGGCGAGGAGATCAATGCCATTCTCCGCACCGCCGACAGCGACACCTGGATCAGCCGCTTCAACAAATCGGGCGTGCCGGCCGGGCCGATCAACACCATCGACAAGGTCTTTGCCGATCCCCAGGTTCAGCACCTTGAAATGGCCCAAAAGGTGACGTCGAATACGCTTGGTGAACTCACCTTGGTCGGCCAGCCGATCAAGATGAACAAGACACCCAGTTCGATGAAACTGGCCCCGCCGGAACGGGGCGAGCACTCCGACGAAATTCTGCAGGAATTCGGATATTCACCTGCGGAAATCGCCGACCTCAAAGACGCCGGCGTCGTATAAGCGGTGCGTTGTCAAACCCACTGCTGACGCCTACTCCCATCAATCGACCATGAAGGACCATCACATGATGCCGCCCTCCAACACGCCCCCCAACATCGATGCCGATCTCGCCGGCGAAGCCGGCGAAGACATTCTTTACGAAGTCCGCGACGGTATCGGGTTCCTGACCTTCAACCGCCCGCAGGCCCGCAACGCCATGACCTTCGCGATGTATGAACGCATGGCCCAAATCTGCGCCGATGCCAATGAAACCCGGGATATCCGGGCGCTTGTCCTGACCGGGGCCGGCGAAAAAGCCTTCGCCGCCGGCACCGACATGTCGCAGTTCCGGGCCTTCGACAAGGAAGAGGATGCGCTTGCTTATGAGGCGCGGATCGACCGCACGCTCGGCACGTTGGAACGCTGCAGGATTCCGACCATCGCCGCCATTCGCGGCGCCTGTGCGGGCGGCGGCGCCGGCATCGCCGCCTGTTGCGATCTGCGTATCGCGGCGCGGACGTCGCGCTTCGGGTTTCCCGTCGCGCGCACGCTCGGCAACTGCCTGTCGATGATGAACTTTGCCAGGTTGGCCGACCTGATCGGCACGGCCCGCGCAAAGGACATGATCTTCCGCGCGAAGATGATCGAGGCTCCGGCCGCGCTCGAATACGGTTTCATCACTGAAATGGTCGAAACCCCGGACGATGTCGCGCCGCGCGCCGAGGAGATCGCCCGTCAGATCTCCGAGTATGCTCCCCTCACCTTGCAGGCGACCAAAGAGGCGTTCCTGCGCCTGCGCACCGAATTGCCGCCGGGCGGCGGCCGTGACCTCCTGCTCATGTGTTACATGAGCGAGGATTTCCGCGAAGGCATGGACGCCTTTCTCAGCAAGCGGCCGCCAAACTTCAAAGGACAGTGATGCAACCGCAACCACTTCCATGAAAATGGCAAGAACCTAAACAAACGGGCCCCCAACGGGGCCCGTTTCCGGTTGCGGGGACAAGACCCGCGCCTACCGTCAAATCGACAGATACATCATGCCGCCTGGTCGGTGATTTGCTTGCGAATGACCGCCTTAATTTCCCGCCAGACGCTCAGCGTATAATTGTCGCCCGCGCGTTGCGCATCGATAGCACCTTCGATGGCGACGGAAAGGGCACCGTCCAATCCGTGCTCTTGGATCAAATTTTTTGCGATTTCTTTGGGATCGTACTGCATGCCTGACTTTCGCGGACCATGTTGTTGAGGAAAATCATCTATCGAGCAGCTTTTGCCCGACAATCATGGCCGCCGTATGGCGAGTCTTCGTCATCATTGCAACGCGGTTGCGCAATCGTCCTGCAACTTCCTTGCCTGCCGTTAACGATCCGGCTTACCGTCGCCACCATCAACGAACCGACACCGGATGCCCCCGACATGGCCCTTCGCCGATGATTGACCAACCGCAGCCCACGGCACCGACGAAACCCGCATCGTTCCTGGGCGCCCTCGCCTGGGCCATGTACGACTGGGCCAATTCGGCCTATGCGGCGGTCATCTCGACCTTCGTGTTCAGCGCCTATTTCACCAAGGCGGTTGCCGCCGATCCCATCGCCGGCACGGAAATGTGGGGCTACGCCATTTCGGCTTCGTCGTTCTGCGTCGCCATTTCGGCACCGGTCCTGGGCGCCATCGCCGACCGGGGCGGGCGGCGCAAGCCCTGGATCTTCGTGTTCACCCTGGGTCTGGTGATCGCGACGGCGCTGATGTGGTACGTGGAACCCTCCCCGTCATCGGTCGTACTTGCGCTCGTCCTGGCCGCCGCCGCCAACTTCACCTTCGAAACGGCGACCGTGTTCTACAACGCCATGCTGCCCGACGTCGCCGGGCGCGACCGCATCGGGCGGCTGTCGGGCTGGGCCTGGGGCTTCGGCTATGCGGGCGGCATCGTCTGCCTGGTCGTGCTGCTGGTCGGCTTCGTGCAGCCCGAGGTGCCGTGGCTGGGCCTGGATAAGGAAACGGCCGAACACGTGCGCATTTCCGGGCCCTTCGTCGCGATTTGGTTGGCCCTGTTCTCCTTGCCATTATTCCTGTTTACCCCGGACACGCCGTCCCGCGGCCTGCCGGCCCTGACGGCGGTGCGCGACGGCATCGCCACGCTTCGCGGCACGCTGAAGCGCGCGCGGGATTATGACGGTATCATCGTCTTTCTGATCGGCTACATGATCTACATGGACGGGCTCGGCACCATGTTCACCTTCGGCGGCATCTACGCCGCCGGCACCTTCGGCATGGAACAGGCCGAGGTCATTCAGCTTGGCATCGGCATGAGCGTCACCGCCGGGATCGGCGCCTTCGCCATGGCCTGGGTCGACGATTGGATGGGGCCCAAGCGCACGATTCTGATTTCCTTGTTGGGGCTGATCGTGTTCGGGCTCGCCATCGTCTCCGTCACCGACAAGGCCCTGTTCTGGGCCTTCGCGCTTGGGATCGGCCTGTTCGTGGGCCCGGGCCAGGCGGCGGGTCGGTCCCTGATGGCGCATCTCGCCCCCGACCACCTGCGCACGGAAATGTTCGGCTTTATGGCGCTTGCCGGCAAGGCCACGGCCTTCGTCGGCCCCGCCGCCGTCGCCTGGGCCACCAGCATGGCCGAAAGCCAGCGCCATGGCATGGCGACGGTGATCGCCTTCTTTGTCGTCGGGTTCATCCTGATCCTGCGGGTGCCGGACGCGCGGCGCTAATTTCCGGCGCATCTGCCCCGTTCCAGTGCTGGACTAAGGTCATATAGACAAAAGTTTTTTCCGGGTCACCGCGGCGTGTCTAAGTGCTTGCGTTTAAGCAAAACATGCCCAGAAAAATGTATAGACCTTTTGGTTTTCCACGCCCATGAAGCGCACACTGTGCGCATATTAAATGGATTTTTCCGCACAATGTGCGTATATTGATGTCTAGCGATTCTCCACCCTGAAAGGAGACCACGACATGCTCTCGCACATTATTCTGTTCCGCGGCTTCATCTTCAACCGGCCCAAAAAGACGCCGGCCGCCACGGCCTACCCTTATT
>TARA_R110002049_G_scaffold182580_2_pt1 | contig 11282 bp, 13 predicted proteins | sample TARA_R110002049 | Tara Oceans TARA_R110002049 (sample SAMEA4396941) | marine metagenome | biome: Polar Biome; feature: [SRF] surface water layer (ENVO:00010504); material: water (ENVO:00002006), including particulate matter (ENVO:01000060) such as... | depth 5 m
ATTTTGTTTTATATAGAAATTATCAGGTTCATTTACTCTATCGATTCTCATAAATTCTAAAGCAGGCAATAAGGCGACCTTTACACCATCTTGCTTCAATAATCTACTAAACATAAAAGTAGAGAGCAATTCTCCATTTGCCAAAATTGAATTATGAATTAACTCTGAATGCGGTTGAGAAACAGTTTCTAACAACGCTGTAAAAATGTAATTTACATATTGAATGACTTCTTGATATAAGACTTTATCCTGAACTAAATCGTACGCTGTTTTTTTATATACCTCGTTTAAGGCCTTAATCTGTTTTTGAGCTAATTCCGTTTTATTTTCCTTTATTAAATCGGAAATTTCTACCAAAGCATTAGTTGTACCAGACATTGCAGATAACACTACAATTTTTTTGCCATTAGTACCAATGATTTCTTTTACATGATTCATGTTAACCACAGAACCCACAGAAGTACCTCCAAACTTATATACTAACATAACTTTTCAAATTTTAAAGTACAAATGTAGAGGTGGCATTTGTTATAAACATAAAAATTAAAAAAATAGTTATTTTTTATACAAATTGTTAATTATATAACATTCCTGAATCAATCTTATTTAGATAAAGACTTTTTATACTGAATTAAAGACACAATAATAAAAACAATTAAAGCTGGTAAAACCCAACCCAAACTATGGTTTGAAAACGGAATACCATCCGTTATAGATTTTAAACCTTCCGATGGACTTATAAAACCAACCACATCTGGAATACTAAATAAAAACGTGATAATAACTACAGCTCTAAAAACCAAAGGTGTTGCTATTTTTTCTGGTAAAACATTCAATAAAATCAATACAATTGTAATTGGATAAATAAATAATAGTACCGGAATTGCAACTACAACAATAGAATTAAAATCTAACTGACCAACAACAACACCTAGTACGCAAGCAATTATTGCTGTTGTGATATATACAATTTTAGAATCCTTAAGTAAGCCTTTAAAATAATCTGCTGTACCAGCAACAATTCCGATAGCTGTTGTAAAACAGGCTAATGAAATTAGGATGCTTAAAACTGTATTTCCAAATTCCCCTAAAGACGAAATACTGATTGCTCTTAATAAATTGGCACGTTGCATATCATTGCTTAATTCTGCATTAATATTAATCTCAGAACTATAGTAAGCTCCAATAGCAATTAAACCAGCATAGATTACAAATAATCCTAAACCAGCTATTAAACCAGACTTTCTAATTAAAGTCCGTTTAGAGGTATAGGCTTCTACAGCCATATTCTCAAAATTTAAAGACACTATAATAACGGCTCCAACCACAACCGCTCCAATAGCATCAAAGGTCTGATAACCTTCTAAAATTCCAGTAACAACTGGTATTTCAAATTGTGTAATTCCAGTATTAAATTCTGAAGAGCATAATGCAATACCAATTACAGCCAAAAGCATTACAACAATGAATGGTGTTAAAAATTTCCCGATTAGATTCAGTATTTTAGAACGATTTAGTACAAAAACTAATACGAGCGAAAAATAAACTGCACTTGTTAATAATGGACTTGTACCAAACGCAGGAAAAATTGCGATTTCGTGAGTTGCAGCAGCCGTTCTTGGTGACGGAATTGCAACTGCAATAACATAAATTAGAATACAATAAATTAAACTAAATGTAGGTGATACTTTTTTACCAAAATCAAATAGCGTGCCTTGAAGCCTGGCATGAGCCAAAATCCCAAATATTGGAATTACTACAGCCGTAATCATAAAGCCTATGGTAATCCAAAACCAATCTTCGCCAGCTTTATAACCTAATAATGGTGGAATTAATAAGTTTCCTGCACCAAAAAACAAGGAGAACAAACCAAAACTAGTTACTAATAGTTCTTTGCGTTTTATATCCACTATTTAGTTTTCTTAAGTTCTAAATCTTCAAAATCAAAACTAAAATCAGTTATTGGCGCAATATATTTCATGGTAGCTGAAACCGCTTCTTCCTTTTCGTTAAATGCAAAATTTACAAAAACATCGGCATCATAACTTCTGTCATTCCATTTGGCAACAAAGGTAGTAGCATTTAATGGTAATAATTCACCAAATAATCTAGACGAGCGCTTACTCTTTATAGTATAACCTTTCTTTGCGTCGTGAGTGATAATAATATCTCCAAACCAATCGTCCGTATATGTACCAACAACATTTTCTGGTTTTGGTAACGATTTTAGTTTTTGGGCATTTTCAACTTTAGAATAAACAGCAGCTTTTATACTGTCATTATATTTAATATAATCTGCATTACGTTTTCCATACTTACCTATCCAATTTCTATTCTCATAACCCAAATAAGCATCTTTAATAGTATTAGTAATGGTATTAAAAGCAGAACCATTCATTTGATTCGTTAATACCACAATACCTAAATCTAAATCAGGAATCATGGTAAACTGAGTTACCGTCCCCAACAAACCTCCTGTATGGTAAACTTGTTTATGTCCTCCTTTTACATCTGTTAAAAACCAACCTAAACCATAACCTTTAAAGTTAGAATTATAAGAATCATTAGGATAGACATTTAATGGTGTTTGTAATTGCCAAAGCTGATGAAATTGTTTTTCACTCAATAAACGCTCACCATCTTTGGTTACAGCATCGTTCATTAAAAATGATGCCCAAGTAAGCATATCTGGCACGTTACTTACAATGCCTCCTGCAGGATTTGCAGTTTCACTCCAGTCGTGCGGAATCTGAATCACTTTTCCTTCTGTTCTTGTATGTGCATCAATGATATTAGACTTGTTTGTAACTCTATTGTAAGATGCCTTACTACTGGTCATCCCAACAGGTTTCATAATTTTAGTTTCAATAAATTCTTCCCAAGATAAACCGCTTAAACGCTTTAAAACTTCACCTGCAATAATGAACATATTATTATTGTAGGCAAATTTGCTTCTAAATGAAGTTTCTGGTTCTAAATATTTTACATTATTAATAACATCTTTCACATCAAAATCACTGCCTTCAGGAAAAAACATTAAATCCCCTGCTCCTAAACCCATTCCGCTGCGATGTGTTACCAAATCTCTAACCGTAAAATTTTCAGTAACCCAAGCATCATGTAATTGAAATTCTGGAATGTGTTGGCGTACTTTATCATCCCAATCTAATTTACCTTCATCAATCATCATTGCCAACGCAAAACATGTAAATCCTTTACTATTTGAAGCCACACCTACTAAGGTTTCATCATTCATGTTCTTTTTACTTGTCAAAGAACGCACACCATGTCCTTTAGAATAAACAATTTCACCATCTTTATAAATACCAACTGAAATGCCTGGTACATCAAAAGTAGTTAGGGTTTCCTCTATAAGTTTATCGAGTTGCTGTTCTTCAATTTGAGCATTTAAGGATAAAGCTAAAACAAAGAAAAGTAGTGTAAAAAGGCGTTTTATAAACATTGGTTCCTGAATTTGTAAAAGATTATCCTCAAAGATAGTAAATTGTTATATGGATTTAAGACCGAAAACAATTCCTTAAATTATCTTTGCGGTTATGATATTAAACTACAAAAATAGCAAGATTCATTATACTACTGAAGGCGAAGGTGAAGCGGTTGTTCTTCTTCATGGTTTTCTTGAAAGTTTGGAAATGTGGAATGATTTTATTCCTGAATTATCAAGAACACATCAAGTTATATGTATTGATTTATTAGGTCATGGAAAAACAGATTGCTTAGGCTATGTACACACCATGGAACAAATGGCAGATGCTGTTTATGCAGTTGTTCAATCCTTAAATATTGAAAGTGCGCATTTTATTGGACACTCAATGGGAGGATATGTCTCTTTAGCCTTAGCAGAAGCACATCCAGAATTATTTATAGGTTTATGTTTAATGAATTCTTCTTTTGATGCTGATAACAATGAACGTAAACTCATTAGAACAAGAGCCTGTAAAATGGCTCAAATGAATTACAAAGTCTTAATTAACATGTCTTTTGCTAATTTATTTACTGAAGAAAGTAAAATAAAACATGAAACCGAATACCATAGCGCATTACAATTAGCATTAAAAACACCTTTACAAGGTTACATTGCTGCGCAAGAAGGTATGAAGTTAAGACCATACCGATTTGAAAGCTATAAAAACTTAAAAGCCCATAAATTAATCATTATAGGAAGGAAAGATGGCTTAATAAATAGTGAGCAATTAATTAATCAAATTAAACAAACTGACATTAATTATATAGAATTTTCAGAAGGACACATGAGTTCAATTGAAAATAAATCAGATTTATCTTACAATATTTTACGTTTCATCGAAAAATAATACCATTAAACGTTTTGTTTCTTATTTTTTTCTAAGTTTACATTCCAAATTAGAAAAGAAATTGTAAACAACTCAACATGAAACCTACAAAACTATACTGCGATTTATTTGGTCACAATTATAGAATGACCAAAAAAGTAACAAACCATGTAAAAGAGTATACATGTAAATGTTGCAAAAAACAAGTAACAACAAGTAGCACAGGAAGACTTATTGAACTCACAGAAAAGCGACAAGAAATAAACTCTGCCTTAGAACGTATTTACAATAATAGAATGATGCGTTTACAGCAAAAAATGATCAGTTCATCGATTTATTAATTGTTAATAACTCCTAAGAAACAAATTTTATTATATTTCAATTCCCTAATTTTTAGCGAATCCCTCAAGAAATATAATTAATGAAAAATGTTTATTGCTCATTATTTGGACATGACTATAAAGTCTCCAAAAATGTTACTTACCACGTAAAAGAATACAAGTGCAAAAATTGTAAATCTGAAATGACAATTGATGGTGATGGAAACTTCATTCCTTTAACTCCAAAATTTAAAGAAATAAATACTGTTTTACATCGCGTACACAACAAACGTTTAGAAAAAAGTCAACGGTTCGTTATATTTGATCTTTAAGAGCATTCCATCCTTTTGCTATAATCGGAATTTTTTCTTCAGATCGCGTTACTAAGTGCATACCTCTATCTTCTTCTGTTATATAACCAATAACCGTTAAATTTGGATTGCCTTTTATTTTAGGATAATCTTCTTGAGAAACCGTCATTAACAATTCATAATCCTCACCTCCATTTAATGCTATAGTTGTACTATCTACATTAAATTCCTCACAAGTAGAAATTAGCTGAGGATCTAAAGGAATTTTATTTTCATAAATATCAACACCAACTTTACTTTGTTTACACAAGTGAATAATCTCTGATGAGATGCCGTCACTTACATCAATCATACTTGTTGGTTTTACCTTTAATTCTTTCAATAATTCAACAACATCCTTACGTGCTTCAGGTTTTAATTGACGCTCAATTATATAAGTATACATTGATAAATCTGGCTGATTATTTGGGTTTACTTTAAAAACTTCTTTTTCACGCTCTAAAACTTGCAATCCCATAAAAGCACTACCAACATCACCAGTTACAACAACCAAATCATTTGGTTTAGCTCCTGATCTTAATACCTCATCTCCTTTTTCTACCTCACCAATTGCAGTAACGGAAATAATTAGTCCAGATGTTGAAGACGTTGTGTCTCCTCCTACAACATCAACATTATAAACTTTAGCAGCAGTTGTTATACCTGCGTACAATTCTTCTAAAGCCTCTAACGGAAAACGATTTGAAACAGCGATAGAAACTGTTACTTGTGTCGCCATTGCATTCATGGCATAAATATCAGATAGGTTCACAACAATCGCTTTATAACCTAAATGTTTTAAAGGTGCGTAACTTAAATCAAAATGCACACCCTCCACCAATAAATCAGTGGATACAACAATTTGTTTCTTACCAAAATTTAAAACAGCAGCATCATCTCCAATCCCTTTTATAGTAGATTTTTGAGTCACTTTAAAATGCTCTGTTAAATGTTCAATAAGTTTAAATTCTCCTAATTCACTCAAAGGAGTACGCTGTGGATTTTTATCTTCAATCATAATGCAAAAATATTATGCTTTTTTTTAATTGTGAGTAATTATAGAAATATTTATGATTTAATTTATCAGTAAGCATAATTCCTGCTTATTCATCTAACCATTAAGGTTTATAATTCTATTATAAAAAGAACCTAATTATCGTTTATTAGTTTAGATATAACCCTAAGATTTGCGCTACTTTAGTTGTAGAATCAAAAAATATTATGCATTTCATCGAAAAATCAAGTATTTTGACTTGTTTTAAGTTGTATTTTTTAAATTGCTCTACCCTAAGTTTACAACCTATGAAACCTAAAACTAACGCAGTCCTGCCATGCGCCATATTTGGCCATAACTACATAAGATCAAAGACTTACATAGATCATACTGCAGAACTTACCTGCTCTCACTGTGATGCTGTTGTTATTACAGATTCTAATGGCAATTTTGAAAACAATACTGTAACAAATAGTCAGTTAAAAGATACACTTCAAGAATTGTATCGGCTTACAAAGCGCGTTTCTAAAACAAAAGTAACTTCATAATTAAGCATTTCATTGGCTTTTAAGCCATAGCTAAATCTTATTAAATCATATACTAATATAATGTTAGTACTCATGGTTAAACCTTTGTTATATCGTATATTTGCATTCTATTTAGAACAAATCTAGTTAAAAAACGGTATGATTAAAGTGTCAGATCACGCAAAAAAGAAAGTCATGGAACTCATGACTGATGATGGCTATAACCCAAGTACAGACTACGTTAGAGTAGGTGTAAAAAGTGGTGGCTGTTCTGGTTTATCTTACGATTTAAAGTTTGATAAAGCCCAAGCAGACGACGACAAGGTCTTTGAAGATAATGACATTAAAATTATCGTAGACAAAAAGAGTTTTCTATACCTCATTGGTACAACTTTAGAATATTCTGGTGGATTAAACGGAACTGGTTTCGTTTTTAACAATCCTAATGCCAACCGAACTTGCGGTTGTGGTGAATCATTTTCACTTTAAAAATTAAACAAAAACATGTCAAAATATACAGAAGACGACTTAAGGGAAGAGTTAAAAACCAAAGAATACGAATATGGTTTTTTTACTGATATTGAATCTGAAACATTTCCTATTGGATTAAATGAAGATATCGTTCGTGCTATTTCAAAAAAGAAAGAAGAGCCAGAATGGATGACAGAATGGCGATTAGATGCCTTTAAAGTTTGGAAAGAAATGACTGAGCCAGAATGGGCTAATGTTCATTATAAAAAACCAGATTTTCAAGCCATTGCTTATTACTCTGCTCCAGTAGCCGTGGACCCTAATAAAACATTAGACGATGTAGATCCTGATCTTTTAGCCATGTATAAAAAATTAGGCATCTCAGTTGATGAACAGAAAAAAATGAACAACGTCGCTATGGATATTGTAGTAGATTCTGTTTCTGTTGCTACAACTTTTAAGAAAACATTGTCCGAAAAAGGAATTATATTCATGAGTATTTCTGAGGCTATTAAAGAGCACCCAGAACTTGTGAGAAAATATATTGGCACCATTGTACCAACAAAAGACAACTTTTATGCAGCTTTAAATTCGGCAGTATTTAGTGATGGATCGTTCTGTTATATCCCAAAAGGTGTTAAATGCCCTATGGAATTATCAACCTACTTTAGAATTAACCAAGGAGGAACAGGGCAATTTGAAAGAACATTATTGATTGCCGATGAAGGTAGTTATGTCTCTTATTTGGAGGGTTGTACAGCACCAAGTAGAGATGAAAACCAATTGCACGCAGCAGTGGTTGAATTAATTGCTATGGATGATGCTGAAATAAAATATTCAACAGTTCAAAACTGGTATCCAGGAAATGCAGAAGGTAAAGGCGGTGTTTACAATTTTGTAACTAAAAGAGGGCTTTGTGAGAAAAACGCAAAAATATCTTGGACGCAAGTTGAAACAGGTTCTGCGGTAACATGGAAATATCCTTCTTGTATATTAAAAGGAGATAATTCTGTCGGTGAATTTTATTCTATTGCAGTAACTAATAATTATCAGCAAGCAGATACTGGTACTAAAATGATTCACTTAGGTAAGAATACAAAATCAACAATCATATCTAAAGGAATTTCAGCTGGCAAATCACAAAACTCTTATCGTGGTTTAGTACAAATTGGTTCTCGTGCAGATAACGCTCGTAACTTTTCGCAATGTGACAGTTTACTGATGGGAAATGAATGTGGTGCACACACCTTTCCTTATATAGAAGCAAAAAATAAAAGTGCCATGATAGAGCACGAAGCTACAACTAGTAAAATTGGTGAAGACCAAATTTTCTATTGTAACCAAAGAGGGATTGATACTGAAAAAGCCATTGCTTTAATTGTAAACGGATTTAGTAAAGATGTACTAAATAAGTTACCAATGGAATTTGCTGTAGAAGCTCAAAAATTATTAGAAATTAGTTTAGAAGGTTCTGTAGGATAAAATAATTGCAAAATTTTTCAAAATGAAAAAAATCAACCTTATCGTTATTATTGCATTAGTTATGTTTTCATGTAAAAACGAAACAAAAACTAATGATGTTAATTTAAAAGAAAACAGAGCGAAGTCATATGATCAAAATGATGGACTAATTACTGTAAGAGGCGATTTTGTTTATTATGGAGATGTCGCTGTCTTACAAACACCAAAAGAAATTTATAGTGTAGTTATAGACGATAATCTGCAGCTTTTAGACCAACAAGTAAAACCGTTTAAAAAAGAAGCAACAGACATGGTTCCTGTAACCATTAGAGTTAGAAAATTTAAAAAACCAGAAGGCGAAGAAGGTTGGCCTTTTAGAGTTGAAATAAAAGAAATATTAAAGGTGGAAGCACCAAACCCAGAATCAAAAGACGTTATAAAATTAGCAAAATAAGACTATGTTAAAGATCAACAACTTGCACGCAAGTATAGAAGACAAAGCCATATTAAAAGGTATTAATCTCGAAGTAAAAGCAGGAGAAGTTCACGCAATAATGGGCCCAAATGGCTCAGGAAAAAGTACGTTAGCTTCAGTAATTGCAGGTAAAGAAGAATACGAAGTTACAGAAGGAAACATATTATTAGAAGGCGAAGACATCGATGAATTAGCTGCTGAAGAACGTGCACACAAAGGTGTGTTTTTATCGTTTCAATATCCTGTAGAAATTCCTGGAGTTAGTGTTACTAATTTTATGAAAACAGCGATTAACGAAACACGTAAAGCAAAAGGTTTAGAAGACATGCCAGCTAAGGATATGTTGAAGATGATTCGTGAAAAATCTGAGCTTTTAGAAATTGACCGTAAGTTCTTATCGCGTTCTCTAAACGAAGGATTTTCTGGTGGAGAAAAGAAACGTAACGAAATCTTTCAAATGGCAATGTTAGAGCCAAAATTAGCCATCTTAGATGAAACTGATTCTGGTTTAGATATTGATGCACTTCGTATTGTTGCTAATGGTGTAAACAAGTTAAAATCTAAAGACAACGCTGTTATTGTTATTACACACTACCAACGTTTATTAGACCACATTGTACCAGATTTTGTTCATGTTTTATACAATGGAAAAATTGTAAAATCAGGAGGAAAAGAATTAGCACACGAGCTAGAAGCTAAAGGCTACGATTGGATTAAAGAAGAGGTTGACGCTTAATTAATAAGCAGTGGTCCGTTTTTTAGTAAGCATTTGCTTGCTAAGATGTTACCGCATATAGCAAAAACATTAAATAAAGTATTAATTCTACAGATATAGTTTACCATTGAGTAAGCTGAAGACTAAAGACTTATTACTGAAGACTTAAAAACATGAGTTTAAAAGAAAAATTAGTATCGTCGTTTATGGCATTTGAAGACACAGTAGATGTGAATTCTTCAGTACATGATATTCGAACTGAAGCCATAAAGACTTTTGAAGCTGAAGGATTTCCTACTAAGCGATTAGAAGATTGGAAATACACATCGTTGAATTCAATTTTAAAACACGATTACAGCGTTTTTCCTACGATTGAAAATGACATTGAATTTAAAGATGTAAAGAAATATTTTATACATGAAATAGATGCGTATAAAATTATTTTTATCGACGGCAAGTATGCTTCACATTTATCGCAAACCACACATGATGGTTTAGATGTATGCTTAATGTCTGCCGCTTTAACCAAACCTAAATACAAGGTAATTATTGATAATTACTTCAATAAAATTGCTGCAAAAGATGGTTTATCTTCTTTGAATACTGCATTTTCTCATGAAGGTGCATACATTAATATTCCAAAGAATAAAGTGGTTGAAAAGCCTATTCAAATTATACATTTTTCTACAGGAAACGAAGCTGCAGTAATGTTACAACCTCGCAACTTAATTGTAGTTAATGAAAATGCACATGTTCAGATTATTGAACGTCATCAGAGTTTAACAGACAATCCTGTTTTAACTAATTCGGTGACTGAAATATTTACTAACAAACGTGCCATCGTAGATTATTATAAAATTCAGAATGATAAACAAAGTGCGTCATTAATTGACAACACGTACATAAATCAAAAACAAGAAAGCTTAGCTAAAGTGCACACGTTTTCTTTTGGTGGTAAATTAATAAGAAACAATCTTAACTTTTACCAAAATGGTGAACGTATTGATTCTACCATGAAAGGAATTACCATTATTGGAGATAAGCAACATGTAGACCATAATACTTTAGTGCATCATATTGAGCCAAATTGTGAAAGCCACCAAGATTACAAAGGTATTTTTAACGATAGCTCAACTGGTGTTTTTAATGGTAAAGTTGTTGTTGAAAAATTAGCGCAGAAAACAAATGCATTCCAAGCCAACAACAATATTTTAATGAGCGACAAGGCTACAATCAACACTAAACCTCAACTTGAGATTTTTGCAGATGACGTAAAATGTTCTCACGGTTGTACAATTGGTCAGTTAGATGAAAGTGCTATGTTTTATTTACGTTCTAGAGGAATTCCAGAAAAAGAAGCAAGAGCATTGCTAATGTTTGCTTTTAGTAACAACGTTATGGATTCAGTTAAAATACCAGAACTTAAAAACAGAATTACTAAGATTATCGCTAAGAAATTAGGTGTAAATATTGGGTTTGACTTATAAGTTTCGCCAAAAAATATAAAAAAGAAAAGGATTGCTATTTAGCGATCCTTTTCTTTTTTAAATACAATCTCTTTTACAGTGCCATCGCAAGATAAAAGCATACCTGTAATGGTGTCATTTTTACCTTTTATAAAATGATAAAGTGTTCTATCATTATTTCCAAATTCGT
>TARA_R110002049_G_scaffold49267_9_pt1 | contig 11277 bp, 7 predicted proteins | sample TARA_R110002049 | Tara Oceans TARA_R110002049 (sample SAMEA4396941) | marine metagenome | biome: Polar Biome; feature: [SRF] surface water layer (ENVO:00010504); material: water (ENVO:00002006), including particulate matter (ENVO:01000060) such as... | depth 5 m
ATACACCGGGCGATCAGCCTGCTTGGGGACAAAGTAGTACATCATCCCCAGAAATCCAGCCGTCAGGAAGAAACCGACAGCGTTGTGTCCATACCACCACTGCACCATCGCATCCACGGTGCCGGCATAGACCGAGTAGGACTTGGTCATGTCGACGGGGATTTCCATGCTGTTGATGATGTGTAGCACGGCAACGGCGAGGATGTAGGCACCGAGGAACCAGTTCGCGACATAGATGTGCGAGGTTTTCCGTTTCATGATGGTGCCGAAGAAGACAATGGCGTAGACCACCCAGACCACCGCAATGAGGATATCGATCGGCCATTCGAGCTCAGCGTACTCCTTGCTGGTGGTGATACCCATGGGTAGGGTAATCGCCGCTGCAACAATCACTAGTTGCCAGCCCCAGAATGTAAAAGCCGCCAGACCGTCGGACATCAGCCGCGTCTGGCAGGTGCGCTGCACGATGTAATACGAGGTCGCAAACAATGCCGAGCCACCGAACGCAAAAATAACGGCGTTGGTGTGCAGCGGTCGCAGCCTGCCGAAATGCAGCCAGGGCTGGTCGAAGTTCAGGGCCGGCCAAGCTAATTGTGCGGCAATCAGCACACCTACCAACATGCCGACAATACCCCAGACCACCGTCATAATGGCGAACTGGCGCACCACCTTGTAGTTGTATGTGGGGTGTTCCAGTGCAGTGTTGAGCTCGCTCATGGTTCTATTCCAGTATAAAAAGTATGCGGGGTAGTGGCGGCGCTATCCGTAGTGCCCGCTCAGTCAGTAAACGCCGGTGCGGCGCCGAAATCCCAGAGGATGACGGAACCGACCATCAAACAGATCAGAATCACCAGTGCGATCGCCAGCACAGCGCTGGAAAACAGAAAGCCGCGCTCCTCGGGGATTTTCATCACAATGGGTATTCCAAGATACATCAGGTACACCGACCAGCTGACGGCGACGACGCCAATCAACATATCCAGCCACAGGATGGGGTAGAAACCGACCGCGCCGGCGAGAAACAGTGGTGTCGCCGTCAGGCCAATAATCGCGATGCCGCGCACGGTGCTGGATTCAGCGCCGTAGGTGGCCGCCATCCAGTGTACGAAATAACCAATGATCGCGACGCACACAAGCATGGTGATGTAAAAAAGGATACATATCTGGCGCGCGCTCTCACGTGTCAGGCGTATGGTTTCGCCGTGATCGCCGACTGTCCAGCCTACTTCTGTGGTGCCGTAGTACCAGGCGACAGCGGGCAGTATCGCGAGCAGGCATGGATAGAGCAGCAGTGTTCTCAGGGTGTTTTCATTCATTGCGGCAACGGTGTGCCACTGTGCACTGGGCCTGACCAATAAGCCAAAGGTATGCTGAATCATTGGGTGCAGATCTCCCTCGTTTGAGTTTTTATTCGGCGACTATGCCGTTGCTTTCTACCGAGTGTCACAGGTATAAGGTTCGGACAGAATGGTTTGTGAAGCGCTGTTTTCATGGTTGCTCAATTAGTGACATTAGCCATGTCCCGCATGGCCTGGGTATCGAGGATTTCAATTTCCTTGTTATCGACGCGGAGAATGTCCAACTTCTGCATGCGGCTGAAAACGCGGCTCACCGTCTCTACTGTCAGGCCGAGGTAGTTCCCAATATCGACACGCGACATCGACAGGCGGAAATGGGTAGCGCTCAACTTGCGACGCGCATTTCGGGTGGAGATGCTGAGCAATAGGGCCGCGACGCGCTCATCGGCGGAATTTTTGCTTAGCAGGGTAATTAACACCTGATCCTCAGTGATTCTCTGGCTCATCAGTTGGAAAAAGTGGTGCTGCAGATTCGGCATCAGGGTGCTGAGCCTGGACAGGGAACTGAACGGGATTTCGCACACGGCAGCGGTTTCCAGAGTTTTTGCCGATGAGTCGTGTACATTCTTGCTGATGCCATCCATGCCGACGATCTCGCCCGGGAAGTAGAACCCCGTGACCTGCTCGCGGCCGTCATCGGTCGTCTTGTACGCCTTCAGGGTGCCGGAGCGCACGGCGTACACGGATTGAAATTCATCGCCCTCACGGTACAGGTGTTGTCCCTTCTGCAGAGGCTTGCTGCGCTGGATAATATCGTCCAACTGCACGATGTCGTCATCTTCCAGTGTCAGTGGGAGGCAGATACTGTTGAGGCGACAGTTGCCGCAGTTCACCCGAAACTCGTGCTGGCAGGGTATGAACTCTTCATCGGCGGGGGTTGAGATGTTGGAAGTCATCGGGTTTTTCCCTACAAAGCGTAGGGGCGAGTATAGAGGATTTCCCGTGTTCGCTAAACTGTCCATAGTCGTTAAATTGTCGCTGAAAAAGCGCTAGTGGGAGCGTCGTTTGACTGGGTCTCCAGATAGGCATCAAACAGCATGCAAATATTGCGCAGAAAGGGTCTGCCGCGCTCCGTTATCTGGATTTCCTCGTCGCCTATCCGCAGCAGGCCGTCCGTTTCCATCTGGCGCATACGGTCGATTTCACGCCGGAATCTATGGTGGAAGTCAACGCCAAAACAGCGGTTGCACTCGGCAATGTCCAGCTTGAGTTCACAGATCAGGCTCATAATGATAAAACGCCGCAGTTTGTCCTCGCGGCTTATTTTAAAACCGCGGTAAGCGGTGGGCTTGCCCTGATCAATCGCCTCGTAGTACGTGGCGAGGTCCCGTTCATTCTGCAGGTAGAAATCACCCAGTTGGCTGATTGCAGAAACCCCTAGCCCCAACATATCTTCCGCGATATTCAGCGAATAGCCCTGGAAATTACGCTGCAGCCGCCCTTCGCGTTGGGCGATGGCCAACTCGTCTCCCGGCAATACATAGTGATCCATACCGATGTGGAGATAGCCGGCATCCTGCAATTGCTGGCTGATAATGCATTGCAGCAGTAACTTTTCATCCGGCGAGGGCAGGGCCAGGCGATCGATCGCGCGTTGGCTGCTGAAACGCTGCGGCATATGGGCATAATTGTAGCAAGCGATACGGTCGGGTTTCAGGGCGATGACCTTTTCCAGCGTATCGCCTATGGTGTCACTGCTCTGGTGGGGCAGGCCATAGATCAGGTCAAAGCTCAACGAGCGAAAGCCGTTGTAGCGGATGTTCTCTACCAATGGCGCAACCTGCTCGTAAGGCTGAATGCGATTGATTGCTTTTTGCACCTGAGGATCAAAATCCTGTATCCCGAGGCTGATGCGATTGAACCCCAGCCCCTTGAGTAGAGCGATGGTGTCGAAGCTCGTTACCCGGGGGTCGATCTCAATGGAGTACTCCCGGTAGCCGCTGTCCAGCAAGCGGAAATGACTGGCCAGTACATGCATCAGTTCGGTCAGTTCGGCGTTGTCGAGGTAGTTCGGCGTGCCACCACCCCAGTGCAACTGGGTCACGGGTCGATTACTGCCCACCATAAACGCCTGGTGCTCCACCTCAACTTTAAGGCGGCGCAGGTAGTTTCGAACAGCGTGCTGCTCGCGCGTGACGACCTTGTTGCACCCACAGTAGTAACAAATGTCATGGCAGAATGGCAGGTGCACATACAGTGACAGCGGCGCGTTTCTGCGCTCGTCGTTGTTGCACAGCCAACGGGTGTATTGGTCGCGGGGAAATTCCTCGTGAAACTGTGGCGCTGTAGGATAGGAGGTATAGCGAGGCCCCTGACAGCTGTACTTTTCCGCGAGTGCTCGCCCGGCAAGAAATTCAGGTGCTGTCCAGTTAAGGTGGCTCACTTGGGTGGGCAATTGCGCCATGTCCAACTCAGTCTGTCATGTGCGGTAGCGACGAAGGCCTGACAATAACAGGGGAGCGACATTGTTTCGTTGATTCAGGTCAACAGGCTCAAGTCCTGGCTAACTCCAGCTGCGATAAGTTGTGAATACGGCATACCGGCGCTGTGCAAAATTCAGCCCAGAGAGGCCACACTTTTGAGTACCAGTCGAACCAGTTCCGCCTGGCGTGATACGCCCGTTTTGGCAAAAATGGATTTCAACTGGGCGCGCGCGGTGTGTTGGGAAATGCCCTGAGCGGTGGAGACCTCCGCCAGGCTGAGACCGCGCGCCAGCAGGGTGGCGAGGTTGGCTTCCGCCGGAGTCAATTCAAACAACTCCCCGAGAATCTGCCCCGAGGTCGACTCCTGTAGGTCCGGGTCACTGATGAACACCGCGACAGAGGGGCTTGACTGCCCCTTGCTCCATTGCGAGGCCGGCACAGGTCGAATCACCAGCCCGAGGTCGGCGCGCCCGGGCGAGCGCGGTACCCGCAGGGCGCGCACCAGGGATGTTTCTCCACGCAACTGCGCCTTGATAATAACGGACAGCGCCTGTTGTAGTTCCTTGTTGATATCCCTGCCTTCGATATGCAGGCAGCCGTCTCTGAGGCTGAGGCCCTCGCCCTGCTCGAGTAGCGCCTGGCCGACCGCATTGGTATTGAGCAGTCGACCGCGCTCGTCGAGGATAATACTGGCGACAGACAGTTGGTTGACCGCACCGGCGTAGACGTCTCTTTCTGACGTCATGCGGTTCAGCCTGGCGTAAATCTCTATTGCCAGCCGCAGGTGTGGGGTGAGGGCGCCAAGCAGGGTCCGTTCCCGCTTTTTGAAGCGCGCCTCAGTGTCCCGCCGGGCGAATCGCAATCTGGCCAGCATGCCGCCCGGCTCCGTGGTGTCCACGCCCAGAATTCTGAACAGACCGATGGGCTTGAGGTAGTGCAGGTAGTAATCCGAACTTAACAACTCCCTGTCTGGCAGAATATCCTCCAGCGCAATGACCTTGTCCGGCGGCAGGTTGACAAATGGGTCCAGCGAGAAAAACTGTTCGCGGTAGGCGCTGGCCTCCCAGTCGTTGGGGTCGGCGAGGTTGCTGTCGGAGTCCCGGCGAGACGGGTCGGGACGTACGCTGTTCAATATCACGCCCTGGTCATCTTCTGTTGGCGGGCGCAGCACCAGCGAAACCACCTGGGCATCCATCGCCTCGCGCAGCGCAGGCAGTGCGCTCTGCCACGGTTGCTGCTCCAGTGCGCCGTGATATATCAGTTCAATGAGGCGGCTGAAGTCCTGGTCTATCCGGCTGGAGGGTTTCACCGACAGTTCAGCTTATTTCTCGAGGTTGGACAGGTCAGCGGTGACGTGCGCCAGCGGCTTGGGACGTCCTATGCCCCAGCCCTGCAGATAGTCGACCCCCAGTTCCTCGAGCTTCTCGATGATTTCATCGTTCTCAACAGATTCTGCAATTGTCTCCTGACCCAGAAAATGTGCCAGGTCATTGATGGAGCGCGCCATGGCATAGTCGTTGCGGTTGGTGTGAATATTGGTGATAAAACTGCCGTCGATTTTTACATAGTCGACGGGCAGTTCACGCAGGTAATTGTGGCTGGCTGGGCCGGTGCCGAAATCATCGATAGAAAATTTGCATCCGATGTTCCTGAACGCGCGCACGAAATCGGATGCCTTGATCAGGTTGGAAATCGTGCCCGTCTCGGTGATTTCAAAACACAGGCGGCTGGTGCCTACACCGAATTCAGAGATTTTCTCCAGCAGGTACTCCATAAAGCTGTCGTCCGTCACACTGGCACCGGACAGGTTGATGGACAGGTTGGGAACGACTTTTTGTTCGTCCATCAGCTGGCTGATCCAGGCAAAGGCCTCCCGCACTACCCAGCGGTCTACCAGCGTCATAAAGCCGTAGCGCTCAGCGGATTGGATGAACTCCTGCGGTGAGGCCACCGATCCGTCCTTGTTAAGCAGACCCAGCAGCAACTCATAGTGCAGGGTGGAACTGCTGCGATCTCCGATGGCCGTCTGCACAATGGGCTGCGCTCGAAGAATAAATCGCTCCGATGCCAGAGCATCTTCGAGATCCTGGCGGCTCTGTGATTTCTGGAGCTTATAGTCGCTGATTCGACTCTGCTCCTCTTCAAAGGTGACCACCTTGTTCCGTCCCTGCTGTTTGGCGTGTCGCATCGCAGACTGTGCGTCCTCGACGACTTCCTCTACGGAAGGGCTGTGCTCGAGAATGGGGGCTACACCGATGGACACTGTGAAGCTTACATTTTCGCCTTCGATGTCCATGGAACTGGCTTCGATATCGCTGCGAATTTTCTCCGCGATCTGAGCCGCTTGCTCCAGCGTTCGATCTATCAACAGCACTGCGAACTCATCGGCTTCCATTCTGGCCGACGAGGCCTTCTTGCCGTGCATCTGTGCCAGCAACTTGGCAAATTCCAACAGTACCTGATCGCCGGTGATGCGGTCGTACACCTCGTTGACCAACTTGAACTGATCAATGTTGAGGTAGAGGATCGCATGCTGTGACAGTTTTGACTGGCTGTGGCGCAGTGCGCGCTGCATCTGCCCCATGAATGCCTTGCGGTTGATCAGTTTTGTCAACATGTCGTGATTTCGGGCAAAGCTGAGCGATTTTTGTACGTGCTCCAGTGCGTGATACATACTCTGGTCGACAACGGAGAGGTTGTCCGTCGGCGCTGGGGGCTGAGCGCCCCGGCTCAATAATCTCGCCAGTTGAATCGCACTCAGATCGCCAACTTTTTGTCCCCTTTCGTTGACGAAAATAAAGCGGTCACGTGTCGGACTTATCCAGGCGAGCTGCATGCGTTTTTTTGTGTCGTTTTTGTCGCGGTATGTCAGCCAGTTGCCGTAATCCAGTTGTTCAACGCGTTTTACCCAGCGCCGCAGGCGTGGCAGTTCGTCGACTTTTGCACGAACCTCAGCCGGTTCCGGTTCGGCGCTCAGCTGCTGCGAATCCACGGGTGCGGATTCGATGTTGATACTTCCGGCCAGAATACCGCGCAGTGTCTCCAGCACGTCCTCATGGCCGCTGTTTGTCGGCAGTGCGCTGGAAATCTGCTGGTTGATCAGGTCGATAAACGGTTCGGCTTCGAGACTGCGCTGTACGTGCATGTCGTCGCCGACATCGCCCTGAGCCTGCTCGTCCAGCCACAAGCTCAGGACATCCAGTGTCCGCACCTGCTCAGCCCAGGCGGTGCTGTCCGGGCCATCCCTGACGTGCGTGAGCACCAGTAGATCGCGCCATCCGTTTTCAATCAGGTCCAGTAGTACTTTCGGTGCGCTCGGGGGCTTGATCCTTTCGCTGATGACCTTGCCGACTTCACGCCTGGCCTCCGCCACCTTGTGCTGCCCCTCCTGTGTGCGCACCACCCGATCGACATTGCGTGCCAGCGCGCGCTCCTGTTGAGCCGTCAGTGCATCGATTTTCTCCAGGGCAGCGTCAAACACGGAGTCATCATTCTCATAGTCTGCGAGAATCTCTTCGACGATCTCATTGATACGTGTTTCCAGCGCCTTGTTGGGGAAATTGGCAGAGGAGGCCAGGCGGGACAGTTTGTTGACCACGTTGCGTGCGGTGTTGGTGTGATCGACAAAAAACTGGGGATCCAGCAGTGCCAGCTTGGCCAGTGGGATCTGCAGGTTGCCCAGCGCCGGTTTTACTTCGGTACTCACATCCAATTTGGATTTAATTGTGCCAAACAGGTTGTCGACCATGTCCAACTGGTTGAGGCTGTCCGCCGTCAGGCCGCTGCTATCCTTCAGGCCGCGAATATCGTCTTTGTTACTCGCCAGGTAAGCGCGCAGGGAGTCACTTTGCTGCACTGCTTCACGCGCCTGTGAATTGCGTTGCAGCGCGCTGAGGGCCTTGGCAATGGAGGTGGCATCGGCCAGTCGACTCTGGTCGACATCCGTGCTCGCCACCGTCGCGCCATCCCAGGTCCCGCTCATTGCTGTACCCTTGGCAAGCACGCGGCCCTCGGCCAGGCCCTCCGCCTCGCGTTTGAAGTTGAGCGCATCGACCACAGAGCGATACAGGTTGGCGGGATTTACATTGCTGAACGGCCCCCCCATTGTCGCGCCAAGTTGCTTTTCCGCTTCATTCAATTCAGTGATGGCAGAGGTCAGCGGTTCAATGGCGGCCCGCTGGGCATTCAGTTGTGCCTCGGATACATATTGCGGCTGCGGCTCCGAGAGTGACTGGGTAGCGGATTGTGATGATTTGTTCGGTCTGTCCCGGCGGGTCAGGGGTTCCGGCCTCGTGTCGAGTGGTTCCTGCTTCAGCAGAGAGCCTTTCTTTTCAATTTCGGTCTCTATGTCGGGCAGTATCCCGGCCTCCGCGAGCAGGGTGTTCAGCGACAGGTAATAGCTATCCATTTCGGGAATGAAATGCTTGGTGAAAAAATCGTATATACCAGGCAGTACGCTGTGCGGGACATCCTCGTCCAGCAGTGCCCGCTGGAACGCCCGGCAGATTTGTCGAATGTGGATGGGCGAGCGCACATCGTTGGGGTCCAGGTCGACGAGTGTCGCCAGGCGCAATGTCAGTGCCTCCAGTGAAATTTTATACAGGCCTTCGCCGAGCAGTACCATGCGGTCTATCGCGAGGAAATCCTCATACTCCTGCTGGTCGATCAGGTCCAGTTCGTCGGCGCTGCCTATCTGGTAGCGCCACAGATGATCCTCCGTATGATCCGGTGTGAAATCGCGGAAATAGTTTGCAAGGTGCAGTCTGACCCGATCGACGACGCTGTCTGAACGGCGGCGCAGAAAACTTGCCGCTTCAAAATGGAAGTTCTTTTCACCTTCCCGCGGTCTGCTGCGAGAAGCGCATTCATGCAGGTAGGTGGTCAGCTCACCGAAAAAAGGTGTCAGTGCCGATTGCAGTTTCTCCAGGCTTTGCTTTTCCACCTTGTCGAGTAGAACAGCGTATTCCGCCGAGGCGGCGAGTGTTTTCGACGCGACGGTAGAGGCGGCAAACGTCGCCACCTTGGCCGCGGTTGGCTTCTTGCCGTTGGTTGCGCTCGCCTTTGCGTTTTTGGCAGGTGAGGAGGGCTCAGCGGGTGTATCGTCCTCGGCCGACTGCGCCTGTTCAATTGCACTTACATAGAGTGTGGATAAATCGGCATTTGATGCGTCGAATTCCAGCGTGATGCTGTCGTGATAGAGCCTGGCGATTTTAACTTTGGCGTCGCCAGGTGGGTGCTTGAGCTTGCTGGTGTCGGTGATGGAGAGCGTGATGGCAGCGTCTACTGCAAGGTTGAACAGGGCCTCAGCCGCCGCCGCATCCAGAACGGTTTCCAGTTGCAGGCGCCCGTCCGACAGTGATGACAACTGTCCCGCCAGTTGCACTTCATCGCCCAGCGCAAGTGAAGCGGATAACTTTGCGGGCTGTTCCTGATCGTTAGGCATTGGGCCTCTAATTTTTATGAGGTGGTCGTGATTCGACGGATACTGGCAGAAGTATACCTTGATCTGCCAGCGTCACAACAACCCCCGAATGGGTGGTTGGCCTGTTGTTCGGTTTGCGATAATGTCGCGCAACCGTTGGCCAAACGCGATTACGAACCGCTGTTGGCGGCATCCAGAAATGCCGGTTTCTCGCCGCCACCGTGGATGGCAAAGTTAGTGCCACTCACATAAGAGGCCAATGGCGATGCGAGAAACAGGCAGGCGTTGCCAATGTCCTGCGGTACCGCCATACGCCCCAGCGGAATGGTTGCCCCCACTGCGGCAATACCCTCTTCGTCGCCATAATGTAAATGTGCCTGTTCTGTTTTGGTGAGGCCTACCACCAGCGCATTGACGCGCACCTTGGGCGCCCACTCAACGGCCAGCGAGGTGCCCAGATTCACCAGTCCCGCTTTGGCGGCACCGTAGGCTGCCGTCCCGGGAGAGGGGCGAATGGTGCTGACACTGGCGATATTGATGATACAACCGCCGTCATCCTGCTGCTGCATCACCCGGTTGGCGACCTGGCTGAAATTCAGTGGTGCGATCAGATTGAGTCGTATGATGGATTCCGAAAAGCGCGGCGAGGCGGTAGCAGCCTCTGCGTACGGTGCCCCCCCGGCATTGTTCACCAGCACATCCAGCCGCCCGTACTGTTGCACAGCGAAGTCCACGCAGGCCTCAATCTGCTCGAAATCCCTCACATCGCAGTGGGTAAACAGCGCTTTGCGGCCTTCGTATTGCGGCAGGGTATCGGGCTCGGACCTGCCACAAATGACAACATGGGCGCCCGCTTCGAGGAACCTCTCCGTGATGCCCCGGCCAACGCCCTTGCCGCCGCCAGTGACGATAACTACCTTGCCGCTAAAATTCAGCGTGTTTTCCATTCAGTTGCTCCTGCTGTTAGTTGGGGGTGGGTCTCACGACTCACCGCGCTTGAGATCGATCCGCGATTTACATAAGATGCTCGGGCTGCGCGTATCCTAACCGAATTACCATTGACAGGAAATTTCCGACGGGCGCTCAACTCCAGACGCGAAATTCAATCTAAAAGCGGTTGCACATGCTGTACCAGCCGGCAACTGCACATTATCGGGAATAGAAGCTATGACTACTGAAAGTTTGCCAGTACTCGCCATTCTGGGCGGAACCGGGGATTTGGGCACGGGGTTGGCCCGCCGTTGGGCGCAGGCCGGATACCAGGTCATCATCGGCTCGCGGACCCAGGAAAAGGCAGAGGCTGCGGTGGCTGATTTACGCGAGGTCATGGCGGAGCGCGGGGTTGCTGAAATCACCGTGCAGGCAATGGAAAATCTGGCGGCGGCCCAGGCCGCTGATATCGTCACTCTGACAGTGCCCTTCAGCCATCAGGCGAGTACGCTGGAACTGGTGAAGCCGGCCTTGCAGGGAAAGATTTTGATCGATGTGACGGTGCCTTTGGTACCGCCCAAGGTAGCGCGTGTGCAGCTACCTGAGCAGGGCAGCGCCGGACAGATTGCGCAGCACTTGCTGGGTGAAGAGGTGAGTGTGGTCTCCGCATTCCAGAACGTCGCCGCTGCGCATCTGCAGGAAGGCCACGGCCTGGAGTGTGACGTACTGGTGTGCGGCAACAAGAAGGCCGCGCGTGAGGACGTCATCAAACTGGTGGAAGCGGCGGGAATGCGCGGTTTCCATGCGGGGATGATCAACAACGCCGCCGCCGCCGAGGCCCTGACTTCGGTTTTGATCACTATCAACAAGCAGTACGGCTGTCATGCAGGTATCAAAATTAGCGGGCTGGATTGATTAGCCTCGCGTTTCGACGACCTGGAGAGCCTCGCAGTAGATGACAACCCGGCTGGAACTGATTCCCCTCCTGCGCTTTCCGCTGGTAGAGCCCGGTGACGATCTCGTACAACTGATTTTTGCCGCTCTCGCCGATAACGGGCTGTCACTGCAGGCCGGTGATGTGCTGGTGATTGCGCAAAAAATTGTGTCCAAGGCGGAGAACCGCTATGTGCGATTAGCCGATGTC
>TARA_R110002049_G_scaffold41236_8_pt1 | contig 11262 bp, 8 predicted proteins | sample TARA_R110002049 | Tara Oceans TARA_R110002049 (sample SAMEA4396941) | marine metagenome | biome: Polar Biome; feature: [SRF] surface water layer (ENVO:00010504); material: water (ENVO:00002006), including particulate matter (ENVO:01000060) such as... | depth 5 m
GGTTTAGTTTTTTATGTTTTGGTTATCGTTTTAAATTATAAATTGAATTGCTGTAAGTTGTTTTTTACTGGTTGAAATTTTATCCTCAAATCCTGAACTGTCATTTCATTTTGATAACTGATTTTTGATACATTGTTAGCAGTTGTCATTTTTCTAGTTTTTAATATCTGAATTAATTCTTTTCTCGACTATATATTTCGAATATCCCTCTATCATAGCACGAACACATTCTTTTGGTGTTGTTCCGTCTTCCCAAATTCCCTTACAGGGTTCATCAATTAATTCAGGATGATTTTTCCTTACCCATTCTTCTGCCTCATAAAAAATTAAAGGGGTCGTTAGATGACGTAGTAATAGAAGTTATTTTTTCGCTTTTTATAACAATATGAAAAGTATCAGTTACATTTAAACTTAATTTTAGTGCCTTAATCAAATCATCTTTAACAGTTACAGCACAAATAACCAAGGTGTCATTCTTTACTTCACAAGGATGTCTTTTAATAATTTCATAGTTACCACCTTCTGCCCATCCTTGATAGTATAAAATTTCCGATTTAGAATTTTCAGCATATTTTAACATAGGCAATAATTGATTTGAATTGAAAGAATAAAAAGCGTCGATAAAATTATTGGCAATAGTAAGTTGCTTGTATGAATTGACGTCAGATTCTGGTTTTGATGAATTCTTACAAAAACAAAATGAAAAAATAAGTAGTAATAATAGTGGTTTAAGACTCATTGTTTTAAATACATTTGATTAATCGTCTTTTTTTAATGTAGCCCATTTATCCCAAGATATTTCTCTTCCTGGATAGGCTACGTTTTTAAATGGCCATTCTGTATTCATCCATTTTTTTACAGTATCAAATAAAAGGTTATCCATTCCTTCTTCTAATAAACTTGTTCTTACCCACATATAGATTACTGCATCAAAATTCCCGTTGTTCTTTTTTGGAGTACCAATATCAAAATCACTCATATAAAATGGTAAAATATATACACAACCAATTACTTCGCTTTCATCTAAACTGACTACTGTATAAGTAAAAGAACTTCTCATTTGAAATTCTGCCTGATGCCATCCTAAATCAATTAAATCCTGTTCTAAAGTCAAATCTTTTGGCCAGCCAGCCCAAGTTGGGAACATTTCTTGAAGTTCTTTTGAACTTGACATAACAGCATCATAATCCTTAACAACATCATTAACTGTTAGCATTCTCAATCTAAAATGTTCATTTTCTTTTGATTCAGGAACAACAAAATCTATTGGTATTAAAGGACTAAACTGAGCATTGATATTAGTACAGTATCCAAATAATAGGATGCAAATGATTAACTGGTATTTTTTCATTGTTTGTTTTTTTGGTTTTTTGAGTTCGGGTTGTTGGTTTTTCGCTTTTCTATTTTCATACATATTACATCTTGTTTCTTGTCTCTTGTGTCCAGCTTCCAGCGACAAGCGTCTAGCATCTTGCTTCTTACGTCTTACGTCTATTTTTTACTTCAACTTCATCAATAAATAGGAAAACATTAAAGCGTCCGATTTTGCCCTTTGTTCATTTGTAGATGAACCTGCATGACCTCCTTCTGTATTTTCATAATAATAGGTTTTGTACCCCATGTCATTCATTTTGGCTACCATTTTACGGGCATGGCCAGGATGCACCCTATCATCCCGCGTAGAAGTATAAAAGAATACTTCGGGATAATCCATTCCTTCTTTGAGATTGTGATAGGGCGAATATTTTTTAATGTATGCCCATTCTTCAGGAATATCCGGATTACCGAACTCGCCCATCCAACTGGCACCTGCCAACAGTTTGTTATAGCGTTGCATGTCTAACAGCGGTACTTGACTAACAATAGCATTGTATAAATCCGGTCGTTGTGTAAAAGCAACGCCCACTAACAAACCACCATTGCTACCGCCCATTGCGCCTAAATGCTTTGGTGCCGTTACTTTTTTTGCAATCAAATCTTCGGAAACGGCATAGAGATCGTCAAAAGCATTTTGTCGCTTTTCTTTTATGGCAGTTTGGTGCCACTTGGGACCGTATTCCCCACCTCCCCTAATATTGGCCAACACAAAAACACCGCCTTTATCTAGCCATGAGACTCCATAAGTTGCAGCGTAAAAAGGGGAGAGGGAAATTTCAAATCCGCCATAAGCATATACCAAGGCTGGGTTGGTTCCGTTATTTTTCATGTCTTTGGCTGCTACCATAAAATAAGGCACCATCGTGCCATCTTTTGATTTGGCTTTGTATTGCGTTACTTCATATGTGCTGGCATCAAAAAATGCCGGTAATGATTGGTGGACTTTAAGCGTATTATTACTTGCATCTGCATAATACAAGGTAGTTGGTGTTATAAAGTTTGTGAAAACTAAGAAATATTTATCTGAAATGTCATCGGTACCAACAACTCCAATAGTTCCAAAATCAGGCGTGTTTACTTTTTGACTTGTCCATTTTCCATTAATGAATGAGTATATGTACAATTGGCCAGTAACATTTGTCAATAGGTTGACCAGTAATTTATTTTTGGTCGTTGAAACCCCTGAAATACTTGAAAATGCATCGGGCTCGACAATCACTTGAACTTGTTTATTCCCTTTCAATAATTCGGTAAAATTGAGACTTAAAAGCGTTCCGGTTTTATAGGTTTTGGCATTCACTTTCCAATCCGATTTTAATTGAATAATAAATTGATTATTTAAAATACCATTTGTACTGGCATCTTCAGGAATGTCTAGTTTTATGATTTTATTATGCATCCAAACGAATGTCTGTTCTGAAAAAGTCGTCAAGCTTCGTCTAACTAATGTGTATGCCTGAGTGCCATCACGTAAAACATAACCATAGGTCATAAACGCATCGGTAGATTCTCCTTCGTAGATGAGTTGGGCATCTTTCAACGAAGTGCCCCGTTTCCATAGTTTTACTTGTTTGGGATAACCGGAATTGGTCATGGTGCCTTCTCCAAAATCTGTCGCAACAATCAAAGTATTTTCATCTATATAACTGGCAGATCCTTTTGATTCATCGATTGAAAAGCCGTTTTCTATAAATTGCTTTTTATCGACATCAAACTCTTTGGTAACCACGGCATCGCCACCGCCTTTGGATAGTCGAACTAAAAAACGATTATAATCAGGGTATAGCCCACTACTTCCTTTATAGACCCATTTTATATCATCCTCTTTTAAAAGTTCATCTATATCAAGCAGCGTTTCCCAAACTGGATTGCCATTGGTATAGCTTTCTAATAAACTTCTTCGCCAAATACCCCTTACGTGGTCCTCGTCTTTCCAGAAATTATAAACGTAGTTGCCGTAAATAGTAGGATAGGCTATTCTTTCAGAAGAATTATATATTTTTAAACTCTTGTTATAAATGGCCTGATAGTCTTTTTCGGCACTCAATTCTTCAACGGTCGCTTTGTTTTGTTTTTCTACAAACTCCAATGCCTTTGGGCCATCAATTTCTTCTAACCACAGGTATTTGTCTTCCTGCGCTTGAGTCATTAGGATTATTCCGAATAATGATAATAGAAGTAAGGTACATTTTTTCATTTGATTGGTTTTTAGGTAAACTGTTTTTTTTAAATTATTTGATATTTTTTGCATTACTGCTACCGGTGTATCTCTTAAGTTCTAGTTCCTTTATTCGTTTTGTCCTTCTTTCATATTCCTAAACCCCGCTGCATAAAAGTTAGGATCAATAGCCAATTCATTTTTAGTGTCCTTCATATACTCATGTGTCCAATTGGTGGTTGGTTTAATCCATTGTTCTTTGTTATCGAGTTTTACTTTTATTGGCATATCAAATCCACGAACGGCATTTAGCCATCGATAGGCGAATTTGTTATCCTCAAAAAAGTATTCTAAAGTTGGGATTTGTATAGTTCTTAAGTACTGATCAAAAAATGTTTTTAAATCCAATCCCGACTGTTTGGCTATATAATTTTCAACATCGGATGACGTTACTGTTTTATGGTAAAATTCTGTATTCAAGCCGGTTAGAATAGCTCGCCACTTTTCATCATCATTAATTACTTGCCTTAATGTATGCAAAACAGTAGCAGATTTCATGTATACATCTTGTGTGTAACCTTGGTCGTTAACGTCGTAATTCCCAATAATAGGCGTGTCGTTAGCAATTGCTTGAGAAAGTCCCTTTATATAGTCTTCCCCAGCTTTTTTCCCAAAATGATATTCCACATACAAGGCTTCAGAGTAGGTTGTAAACCCTTCATGAACCCACATATCTGCCATGTCTTTGTAGGTGATGTTATTCGCAAACCATTCGTGACCCGATTCGTGGATAATGAGATAATCGAATTTTAGGCCCCAACCTGAACCCGAATAATCAGAACCTTCCATGCCATTAACATAGCCTCCAGAGTAGCCAACGGAACTTTGATGCTCCATGCCAATGCCATCTACCAGTTTGTAGCTATCTTCATAAAATGGATAGGGACCGAACCAATGCTCAAAGGCTTCCAGCATCAAATGTGCCTGTTTGAAATGAATCTTCGCTTTTTCTAGGTTTTCTGGCAGTACATAATAATGGCATTCAAGTGTTCCTTTTATCCCTTTGTAGCTATCTGAAAAGTGGACGTAATCCGCCACGTTAAGACTAACCCCATAATTGTTGATGGGGTTTACTACGGTCCATTGATAGGTCGTTTTTCCATCGCTTTTCTTTTCTGTCGCTGTGAGTTTGCCATTGGCAACGGCCATAAGATTATCGGGAACGGTAATGCTTATCGTCATACCATTATCTGGCTCATCGTACATGTGATCCTTGTTTGGCCACCACAAACTGGCGCCATGTCCTTGACTTGCGTTATAAATAAAAGGGCTACCGTTCGCATCCTGTTTATACGTAAAACCTCCTCCAAAAGGCGGGTTTGGGTCTTCTTTGGGACTCCCTTCATAGAACACCTCGATCTCTTTTGATGATCCTTTTGCCTGGTCCTCTTTCAATTGGATGACATAGGCATTTTCGTCTTGTGTAAAGGCCAACGATTCGCCGGCTTGCATAACTTTTGTTATTTTCATGGGAGGCTGCAGGTCTATTTGCATGCGCTTTTTTGGTTCCAATACTGTATATGCTATGGTATTGGACCCTTTAATATATTTATTTTCGATATCCAATTCAAAATCTAAATCGTAATGGGTCAAATTCCACCATGCTCTTTCTGGAGTTATTTTACCTCTTAAAGTGTCTTGCCTAGTGTATGTTTTTTCTGTGATTGCACTCATGGTCATATCGCGTTCTATAGGAGTTCGACTAAGGGTAACGGGGGCTAATTGACGAGCATTGAGATAAAAAAAACCTTTGTAAGTTTCTGTTTTATCATCCCTTTGCAATTTGTAATTAATAGTATAGTTTGAAAACTTCAATTCTATTAAAAGTGAATCGTTCTTAATCAGCACCTTATCAAGTGGTGCATTAATAGTATTAGTCCGGTTTTTCCATTCCCAGTTATAGGTCCCAGAATAGGTGTCGTTGTTCTTATCAATAGTGATTTCTAAAATAGCATTCGGATTCTGAATTTCATACCATTTACCGGTTATATTTTGTCCGAATAACGTATAAATTGATAATTGAAGACTCAGTAAAATTATTGTTTTTGGTTTCATATTTATTTTGAATTAAGGGTTTGATCTAAATAATTCCCTGTTGGCCCTGCGGGATATTCGGCTTCAAGAAATTTTTTATTTGCGCACAATGTTCTTTACGCCTATAAATTGTATTGATATTGTTTATATCCGAAGTTGCCTGCTTTGTCAGCAGACAGGAACGAAGTTAGCGAATTTTTTCTGACAAAGTCAAGATGAGTTCAATAAAACAAAGTTATCATTTTATAAAATCCCGTTACTAAAAGCATGGTTTTATAATTCAAAAAAGTACTTTTGCATTTCAATATAACATTATGAGTCAAGAAGTTTCAAAACGTTATGCACAGCGTGGTGTTTCTGCATCAAAAGAAGATGTGCACAATGCGATTAAAAATATTGATAAGGGATTGTTTCCTAAAGCGTTCTGTAAAATAGTCCCAGATTATTTGACAAATGATGATGATTATTGTTTGATTATGCATGCAGATGGTGCTGGTACAAAATCGTCTTTAGCTTATATGTACTGGAAAGAAACGGGCGATGTTTCAGTTTGGAAAGGCATTGCACAAGATGCATTGATAATGAATATTGATGATTTACTTTGTGTTGGTGCTACTGATAATATTATGCTGTCTTCAACCATTGGAAGAAACAAAAGCTTAATTCCAGGCGAGGTTTTATCAGCTATAATTAACGGCACCGAAGAGTTGCTTGAAGATTTAAAATCTTTTGGGGTCACCATTCATTCAACAGGCGGCGAAACTGCTGATGTAGGCGATTTAGTTCGTACTATTATAGTCGATTCTACTGTAACGGCAAGAATGAAGCGCAGTGATGTTATTGATAATGCCAATATAAAAGTAGGTGATGTTATTGTAGGTTTAGAAAGCTTTGGACAAGCCAGTTATGAAAAGGAGTATAACGGCGGTATGGGCAGTAATGGCTTAACGTCTGCGCGCCATGATGTATTCAGCAAATATTTAGCCGAAAAATATCCGGAAAGTTTTGATGCTGCTGTACCTGAATATTTAGTGTATTCAGGAGATGTGAAATTAACTGATAGTGTTGAAGATTCGCCAATTGATGCAGGGAAGCTTGTTTTATCGCCAACTAGAACGTATGCGCCAATAATTAAAAAAATGCTATCAGAATATAATTCTGAAACTTTACACGGTATGGTACACTGTTCAGGTGGTGCGCAAACTAAAATCCTTCATTTTGTAGATGAGTTTCATATTATAAAAGATAATATGTTCCCAATTCCGCCTTTATTCAAACTCATACAAGGGCAGAGTAAAACCGATTGGAAAGAAATGTATCAAGTGTTCAATTGCGGACATAGAATGGAGTTGTACGTGTCTCCCAAAATAGCTGAAGATATTATTTCAATATCAAAGTCATTTAATGTAAATGCTAAAATTATTGGTCGTGTTGAAGCGTCAAAAACAAAAAAGCTTACAATAAAATCGAAGTTTGGCGAGTTTGTTTACTAAAAACGCAAAACTTTTGTTGAAAATGGAATAGTTTTTGATAAATTTTTTAAACCTAAAAAATCCTAACCAATTTCCATGAAAAACATCCTTTTAACCCTCGTTTGTTTATTTTCTCTAATTATTGGCGCACAACCAGATTCTTTATTTTTAAAAAAGAAGAAGGAAAAATATGATGGCCCTCAATGGAAGCAGGAAAATAAAGCCTCTTTTGATTTAAACCAAGTGTCTTTTACAAACTGGAATTCCGGTGGTAGTAATTCAATTTCTGGACTTTTGGGTTTTGAGTCTTCTGCAAATTATAAAGACAAGTATTTTAATTGGAGAAACAATGCAACAGTTCGTTATGGTATTAATAAACAAGAATCAAGGGAGACGCGAAAAACAGATGATCTATTCGAGATAAACTCAGATATTGGTTATAATCCGAGCAGTACCTCAAATTGGTTTTATTCTGCAAAACTTAATTTTAGAACGCAGTTAACAAACGGTTATAAATACCCAAACAAAGAGAATCCCATATCAAGACTTATGGCACCAGGCTATTTGTTTTTCGGTGGTGGGATGGAATATGGCAAACGAATAGAAAAACTTGCTTTTTATTTTTCTCCTTTAACTTTAAAAGCCACTTTTGTTTTAGATGAAGAATTGGCCAACGCAGGGTCGTTTGGTGTTGAACCCGCTATATATGATGATGAAGGTAATCTTATTAAAAGTGGAGAGCGACTGCGAAGGGAAGTGGGTATATTGATCACAAATAGTTACGAAATGGAGGTAATAGAAAACATTAACCTTAAACACCGTGTTAGCTTATATACAGATTATATTAATAATTTTGGTAATGTTGATTTAGATTGGAGAATAGATTTTGATTTTAAGGTTAACCATTTTATCAGAGCTACTCTTGGTTCCCATATTCGTTATGATGATGATGTTAAAACACAGAAGCCTGCTGAGATAGAAGGCGAGTTTGACGAAGCTGGTGCAAAAATACAATGGCAACAATTTTTAGGAGTTGGTTTTGCTGTAGATTTCTAAAAAACAAGTTTTACTTTTATTTAAAAAATTTGTTAACTTTTTTATGTTGATAAATTATTAAATAACTGATTATTAAGCACTTAACCCTATTTGCCTGTAAACTTTATGACTTTTGTCATGTTGTGGCTTTTGTTTTTTTTGTTTCTTTATAGTCTAATTTAATTAATTAATCTATAACTAACTTAAAATTACAGCTTACCAATGAATTTAGAACTCGCCCAAACTTCACCTAAAACTTACTCCCAAGAAGAAGCCTTTAAAGCATCACTAGACTATTTTAAAAATGACGATTTAGCCGCTAGAGTATGGCTAAATAAATACGCCCTTAAAGATTCTGAAGGAAATATTTATGAGTTAACACCAAACGATATGCATCGCCGTATTGCTAAAGAATTAGCACGTGTTGAAACAAAGTACGCAAATCCTTTGTCTGAAGAAGACATTTTTGATCTGATTAAAGATTTTAAATATATAGTGCCACAAGGAAGCCCTATGGCCGGTATAGGTAATCCGTATCAAATAGCATCATTGTCTAATTGTTTTGTTATTGGAAATCCCGGTGAATCTGATTCTTACGGAGGCGTTATGAAGATTGACCAAGAGCAAGTACAACTTATGAAACGTCGTGGAGGCGTTGGGCACGATTTATCACATATTCGCCCAAAAGGTTCAGCGGTTAAAAATTCAGCTTTAACCTCTACGGGGGTTGTTCCGTTTATGGAACGTTATTCAAACTCTACTAGAGAAGTGGCTCAAGATGGTAGGCGGGGAGCGCTTATGTTATCGGTTTCCATAAATCACCCAGATTCTGAGGATTTTATTAATGCTAAACTGGAACAAGGTAAAGTTACCGGCGCTAATGTGTCCGTTAGAATTGACGATGAATTTATGAAGGCTGTGAAAAACGGAAGCGAGTACACTCAAAAATACCCCATATTCAGTGCTAACCCCAAAGTTTCAAAATCTATTGATGCTAACGCACTTTGGAAAAAAATAGTGCATAATGCTTGGAAATCAGCCGAACCGGGAATTTTATTTTGGGATACCATTATAAACGAATCTGTGCCCGATTGTTATGCTGATCTGGGTTATAAAACAGTATCAACAAACCCGTGTGGTGAAATACCTTTATGCCCGTATGATTCTTGCAGATTGTTGGCAATCAATCTGTTTTCCTATGTTGAAAATCCGTTTACGGAAAAAGCAAAATTCAATTTTAAGTTATTCAAAAAGCATATTGCTGCCGCACAACGTATTATGGATAATATTATTGATTTAGAGCTTGAAAAAGTGGATAATATTTTAAAGAAAATTGATGCAGACCCAGAATTGGATGACATAAAAGCAACCGAGCGTAATTTATGGATTAATATTCAACGAAAAGCAGAAGAAGGAAGAAGAACGGGTGTTGGTATTACCGCAGAAGGCGATATGTTGGCAGCCTTGGGCATTCAATATGGCAGTAAGGCTGGTAATGCGTTTTCTTTAGAAGTTCATAAAACAATAGCTGTTGAAGCGTATCGTGCTTCGGTACATTTAGCAAAAGAGCGTGGTGCTTTTTCAATTTTTGATGCTGAACGTGAAAAAGAAAATCCATTTATCCAACGATTAAAAGAAGCAGATAGTAAGCTGTATTATGAAATGCTGGAATATGGTAGAAGAAATATAGCGCTATTAACTATTGCACCCACAGGGACTACAAGTTTAATGACGCAGACCACTTCGGGTATCGAGCCCGTTTTTATGCCAGTTTACAAGCGTAGAAGAAAAGTAAACCCTAACGATAAAGAAGCGCGTATAGATTTTGTTGATGAGGTTGGCGACTCTTGGGAAGAGTATGTGGTTTTTCATCATCGTTTTAAACAATGGATGGAAGTGAATGGTATTGATTCGTCTAAAAATTTCTCACAAAAAGAAATAGATGCGTTAATAAAAAAATCGCCTTATTACAAAGCAACTTCTAACGATGTAGATTGGTTAAGTAAAGTAAGTATGCAAGGGGCTATTCAAAAATGGGTCGATCATTCTATTAGTGTTACCATTAATTTGCCTAATGATGCCACTGAAGATTTGGTTGGCGAGCTATATTTAAAAGCTTGGGAAGTAGGTTGTAAAGGGGTAACCGTTTATAGGGATGGTTCGCGCTCTGGAGTGTTGATTTCAAACGATGAAAAGAAGGAAGAAACATCGGATGATAAGTTAACGGCGTTTCCTAAAAAAAGACCTCAAACTTTGGAAGCCGATGTTGTTCGTTTTCAAAATAGTAAAGACAAGTGGATTGCTTTTATTGGTTTGATAGATGGGAAGCCCTATGAAATTTTTACGGGTTTAGCCGATGATGAAGATGGTATTTTAATCCCGCGTTGGGTAAATACGGGAGTAATCATTAAAAACAGAAATGAAGATGGTAGTTCGCGCTACGATTTTCAATATAAAAATACTAGAGGTTATAAAACCACTATTGAAGGCTTATCCCATAAATTTAACCCAGAGTTTTGGAACTATGCGAAACTAATTTCCAGTACGCTGCGCCATGGTATGCCTATAGATAAAATTGTTGATTTAATTAATAGTTTACAGTTGGATAGTGAATCTATCAATACTTGGAAAAATGGTGTGGTTCGTGCATTAAAGCGTTATGTAGCTGATGGCACTAAAGCCAAAGGGCACGCATGCGATAATTGCAAATCTGAAAATTTAATTTACCAAGAAGGCTGTTTAACCTGTAAAGATTGTGGTTCTTCCAAGTGTGGATAATAACAAATTTTGGTTAGTTAAAAAGGAGGTCTATAGGCTTCCTTTTTTTATATAAATTCCTTTAAAACCAATAGAAAGGGAATGCTTAAAAATAGATCGATTAAATATAAGATAGAAAACAATTTCAATGTTGATATCCCTAAGTTTTTATAAAAAATTAGTTTCCGTTTTGCGGAGGTTTCATTTAAAAAATACCATAAAAAAACGACTAGTAACAGTTTTACTAAAAAGATTGGAACTAGGCTATAGCCAATAACAGATAGGAATATATTTATACCAAAAGACCATAAAATGAACGGTCTGTAAAAGAGGAAAATGGATGATAATTGTTGCATGATATCTCTTATA
>TARA_R110002049_G_scaffold1349_1_pt1 | contig 11251 bp, 9 predicted proteins | sample TARA_R110002049 | Tara Oceans TARA_R110002049 (sample SAMEA4396941) | marine metagenome | biome: Polar Biome; feature: [SRF] surface water layer (ENVO:00010504); material: water (ENVO:00002006), including particulate matter (ENVO:01000060) such as... | depth 5 m
TGCTGGTGGCCATGAACCGGCGTTCATTGCTGGGGGACAGGGTCAATGGTCCATTTGCCAACGCCTTGGGCGGACTCGTCATCCTTATTACTTTCGGATTGGGACTGCGCATCATCCTGCGCGCATTCGGTGTATGGCCATGACACGGGAAATCTGTCTCAACGCGGATATCGGAGAATTGCCCGGTGATAACGGCCGCGCACTTGATCGTGCGATACTAGATGTCGTCACCCGCTGCAGCATCGCGTCTGGCGGTCACGCTGGCGATCAGGAAAGCATGGCAGCAACGGTCAAGGCGGCTGACGCACGTAATGTTCTCATCGGCGCTCACCCGTCCTATCCGGACAAGGAAGGCTTCGGCCGCACGGCCATGAAGATGTCCCGGGTCGAACTGAGTGCGACAATGTTGCAGCAAGTCAGGGCGCTCGCCGCCATTGCTCGCGAGCGCGGCATGGCTTTGTCGCACCTGAAGCCGCATGGCGCGCTCTACAATACCGCCGCACGCGATGAAGACATCTCGCGCACGATTGTCGACGTCACAATTCAGTCGCGCATTCCATTGCTCATCGGTCCGCCCAATTCCCGTCTGGAAATGGCCGCGCGGCAGGCAGGTTTGCCCTATCTGGCCGAAGGCTTTGCTGACCGGGCGTATGAAGCCTCCGGCGATCTCACACCTCGCACGATGGAAGGTGCCGTCATCGCCCTGGACGAAGACCGCGTCCGTCAGGCCGTTCAGATCGCGTCGACAGAGTACGTCACGACTCGCACCGGTGAGACCATCGCTTTGCCCGTCCGCACAATCTGCGTGCACGGTGACACGCCCGGTGCCCTCGCCAGCGCGCGCGCCATACGTGATGCGCTCCTGCAAGCCGGAATTTCCATCACTGCCGTTGAACCATGAGTGACCCGGTCATTACCAATTGCGGCGATGATGCTTTACGTTTCGTCATCGCCGATCAAGAGACGCGCCTCGCGCGTGCACGCCAGCTTCTCGCGACGGGTGACTGGTGCGAAGTGGTCCCCGGTCGCCAGGACATCACCGTTCAGTTCGATGCGCATACCTACACCCCTGCCACCGCCCTGGCGTACCTGTCCCAAACCCTTGCCACACCTGCACCCCACCTCTCGGGTACCGGTGAGACCATCGAACTGCCCGTCCATTTTGGAAAAACGGACGGTCCGGATCTGGCAGGCATCGCTGACGCAATCAGACTGCCAGAGGCGGACATTATCGCGCGCCTTCTGGCCGCGCCTTTGACGGTTGAGATGCTGGGATTCACACCCGGCTTTGCCTATATGACCGGCCTGTCAGAGACTCTTGAAATTCCACGCCTTGCGCAGCCGCGGCAACAGGTTCCGGCCGGCTCCATTGGCCTCATTACCGGCCAGTGTGGCCTCTATGCCCTCGCAGGCCCCGGTGGCTGGCCGATCATTGGGCGCGCAACAGTTTCCCTGTTTGATGCCGCCTCCGTCACGCCCTTCCGTTTGCAGGCCGGAACACGGGTCCAGCTCGTCGATATGGCTGCCCCATGAGCCTCACCATCCTGCAGCCAGGTGTGCAGATGACCCTGCAGGGCGCCCCGCGTGGCGGCAGTCGCCATCTCGGCGTCCCGGCCAGTGGTCCGGCAGATCCCTTGTCCATGGCACTGGCCAACCGTCTGGTCGGGAACACCACTGATGCAACGGCCATCGAGGTCACTTTCGGCGGAGCAGCAATCAGATTTGACACACCGGTCAGTTTCGCGATCACCGGCGCGCCGTGCGACGGACAGCTCGCGGACCGCACAGTTGCAGCCCACCAGACCCAATTTGCTCAAGCGGGGGAGACACTGCAGATCGCGCCTACCAGGCGGGGCTGCCGCATTTACGTTGCCATTGCAGCCGAACTGGAAGCGGACGTCTTTCTTGGTTCCACATCCACCTATATTCCGGCGTCCCTCGGAGGGTATGCGGGCAGGGCGCTTAAGGCCGGTGATATGGTCAGTTTTAATGACGCTCGCGAAGCGCCCGCCTTGACCACACCAGAGAGCCTGCAGCCTGTCTGCAGCAACAGTTACACATTACGGGCTGTCGAGGGGCCGGACTATCCCGCTGATGCTCAGGCATTGTGGGAACGCGTTTTTACGGTGACCCAACGGGCCAGTCGCATGGGCATAGAACTGGATGGGGATTTCCCGCGCTTGCCTGAGAATGCCAATCGTCCCAGCTCAGCGATCTTTCCCGGTGCGTTGCAACTTCCGCCGGGTGGGCGGGGTTTCCTGCTTCTCGCTGACGCGCAGACAACCGGTGGCTATCCGCACATCCTGCAAGTCGCGCGAGCAGATCGGCACCTCCTTGGACAAGTCCGCCCGGGCGACAGGATACGTTTCCTGCACAGGACACAACAGCAGGCGGTTGATGCTTTGCGATCCAAGCAAGCGCTGCTGTCCTCTTGGCTGCCGGATTTCTCCCTCTGAATTGCCTTTCGGCATGGGCTTCAGCTTGACTCTGAAGCAAAAGAACAAAATAAGAACATATGGATATCGCAACCCTCAAGGCGAAAGGTATCGTGCGGGCCCATTCGGCGCGCACACCCATTTGTGCGCGCTTTCCGTTCGGGCTTGCCCAGGCAGGCGTGCACGAATTGGCAGAGGCCTGCTTTGGGGACATGCCGGCATTGACGGGCTTCACCCTTGCTGCGTATGCCGAAGGAGGCGGTGCCAACAGGGCAGGGGCCATCCTCTGGGTAACACAGGCCAGACTGGGCCTTGAGCATGGCTGTGTCCCAGACAGCGCCCTACGCGCTTTCTCTGCACATCATACACACCGTCTGGTCGTGCAGCCGGCCAAGTTGAGCGATGCACTCTGGACAATCGAGGAAGCCATTGCTTCCAGTGCCGTCTCACTGATTGTCGCCGAAGTGTCCGGGGCGGATTTTACGGCGACACGCCGCCTCGCGCTCGCCTCGGGCCGCCACGGCGTACCCGTCATCCTCCTGATGCCCTATGGCAGGGAAGGGGCCACGGCAGCTCAGGCGCGCTGGCGTATCACTTCCAAACCTTCCGCGCCCAACCGTTATGATCCCCGCGCGCCCGGAACGCCCCGCTGGCATGCCACCCTCGAGCGGTCCCGTACCGCTCCGCACCTCGCCGGGCACAGCTTTGATCTTGAGTGGAATAATGAAACGCTATCTCTCACTGTGGTTTCCGGATTGGGCGCTGGACAGGCTGCGTCGCCAACGCCTCCACGCCGCGGGCCGGCCGATGCGTCCGGCATTCGACGAGCAGGCTAACACGCCTCCTTTCGTCCTGACGGAAAGCGGGCATGCTGGCCTTATCGTTGCTGCCGCCAACCGCACGGCCCTGAATCTCGGCATTGGTCCGGGTTTGCGATTCACGGATGCACGAGCGCGGGTGCCGCAACTCCTTTATGATGAGATAGACCGCGAAGCCGATGCACGTGGCCTGCGTGCACTGGCAAGCTGGATGGTCCGCTGGACTCCTTTGACGGCGCTTGATGGCGTCGATGGCCTGATGCTTGAGACAACAGGCTGCGATCACTTGCATGGAGGTGAAACCGCCATGGTCGAAGCCCTGTCACTGCGCCTGACCCGATCTGGTTGCGCGCACAGGATCGGCCTGGCTGGCACCCCCGGCGCCGCGTCAGCCCTCGCACGCGCTGCAGCGAAAGAAGGAGTTCCGGCCCTGTTGTCCGAAGGGGGCGAACGCGATGGCCTCGCGGATTTACCTGTCGCCGCCTTGCGCCTCTCGACGGAAGCCGTGATTCTGTTGCGCCGTTTCGGCCTTGTACGGATCGGTCAGCTCTATGACATTGACCGCAAGGCGCTGGCCCGGCGTTTCCAGTCCCGGGACATGTCTGATGCGGTCTGCCTCCGGCTCGATCAGGCGCTTGGCCTGCGTATCGAACCCCTTCAGCCGCTGCTACCGCCCCCGGCCCATGCCGCGCGCTTGCCATGCCCCGAACCCATTGCAAATGGTCAGGGTGTGGCAGAGGGCCTCCGACAAATTACGGAAATTCTTTGCGCCGATCTTGCGCGCCTGGGGCAGGGGGCGCGCAGTTTTATCCTCCATGCCTTCAAGTCAGACGGAGATGTCTCCAGCCTGTCCGTCACGGCCGCCCGTCCTGTCCGCAATCCAGAGCATATCCTGCGCCTTTTCCGCGAAACACTGGATAGCATCGATCCGGGGTTCGGGATCGACCTTCTACTCCTGGAAGCGCGCCGTGCGGGACCGATGAGTGTCAGCGCGGTGGCCCTCTCGGGAGACCTCGCGGCGAGCGATACGGACGAAGCGGCGCTGGCGGCGCTTGCTGACCGGATCGTTGCGAAACTGGGCCAGGGCAGTGTCCTCCTGAACACCCCGCAGGCGAGCCACGCGCCAGACCGGGCCGAGCGCTGGCTGCCCTATGAGGGTACTTTACCCCCCCATGCCTCCACATCTGCCACCACCGGACCTCGCCCTGTCCGCATGCTCTCCCACCCCGAGCGTGTCGAGGTTATTGCCGAGGTGCCGGATGGCCCGCCATTACGCTTTGTCTGGCGGCGTATCGTGCGAACCGTTTCACGCGCAGACGGGCCGGAACGGATCAATCCCGAATGGTGGCGCAGCTTGCCACCTGTAGGCGCCAAACCGAAAAACCTGCCACGCGCCCGTGACTATTACAGGGTTGAAGACAGCAAGGGCGGGCGCTACTGGCTGTTCCGCGAAGGCCTCTATGACGATGAGCGCGGCGCCGCACCTGAATGGTATGTTCAGGGCCTTTTTGCATGACCCAATATGCAGAACTCGCCGTCACTACGAATTTCTCCTTTCTCCACGGCGCATCCCACGCCGAGGAAATGGTCCAGCGGGCACATGAACTCGGCCTCGCGGCCATCGGCGTCGCGGACCGCAATACGCTAGCCGGTGTCGTGCGGGCGCATCTTGCTGCCAAGGCTGTTGGTATGCGCCTTCTGATAGGCGCGCGTCTTGTGCCGGAGGATGGCCCTGAGCTTCTTTGTTATCCGACGGATCGTGCGGCTTACGGGCGCCTCTCCCGCCTGCTGTCAGAGGGAAAATTGCGGGCAGAGAAGGGGGATTGCCGTATCAATCTCGTCGATATTGCCGCCGCAAGCGAAGGGCAGGTCTTCATTGTGCTTCCCCCAGAGCGTATGGACTCCGCGTTTGAACAGATACTGCGACGGTTGACCGATCTCTGGCCAGGATGCCTCTACCTGGCAGCGCGCTACAGTTTTCACGGGCAAAACCGTGAAAGGATTGCGCGGCTTGCAGATATTGGCGCGCGCTGTGGTGCGCCAATGATTGCCATCAATGATGTCCTGTATCACACGCCGGCACGCCGCCCCCTGCAGGATGTCATTACCTGTATCCGCGAGCATTGCACCATTGATGCAGCCGGTTTTCGTCTGGAATCGCACGCCGAGCGGCATCTGAAGTCGCCAGAAGAAATGGCGCGGCTTTTCAAGGGTTTCAGGTCGGCGCTTACGCGCACGTTGGACATCGTGGCGCGCTGCAATTTCAACCTCGACGAATTGGCATACGAGTATCCTGATGAACCGGTGCCGCCAGGATCCACGCCGCAACACCACCTGGAACACCTGACATGGAAAGGGGCAAACTGGCGTTACCCAAGCGGGCTTCCTGTTCACATAAAGGCCCAGTTGACCAAGGAGCTCAGCCTCATAGAGGAGCTTTCCTATGCGCCATATTTCCTGACCGTTCATGATATTGTGGCCTGGGCACGCGCGCAGAATATTCTGTGCCAGGGGCGTGGCTCGGCGGCCAACTCGGCCGTCTGTTTCTGTCTTGGCATTACTAGCGTGGATCCTGCGGAGACTCGTCTCTTGTTCGAGCGGTTCCTCTCGCGCGAACGCAAGGAACCGCCAGACATCGACGTCGATTTCGAGCATGAGCGACGGGAAGAGGTGATCCAATACGTCTATCGACGGTACGGGCGCCACCGGGCTGCGCTGACGGCAACCGTGATTTCATATCGTCCCCGCTCAGCAGTTCGCGAAGTTTGCAAGGCCCTTGGACTCACCGAAGATGTTTCGACTGCGCTTGCCAGCTGCGTCTGGGGAGGCTGGGGTAATGATATTCCGGCCTCTCAGATCACGCAGGCGGGACTTGACGCTTCGAGCCCCCTGATACGCCGCGCCATATCCCTGACGCGTCAATTGATTGGGTTTCCACGCCACTTGTCCCAGCACGTTGGTGGTTTTGTCTTGACCCGCGGACCGCTCGTGGAAACCGTCCCCATCGGCAATGCGGCAATGCCGGACCGCACCTTCATCGAGTGGGACAAGGATGACATCAATGCGTTGGGTATCCTGAAGGTCGACGTGCTCGCTCTGGGTATGCTGACTTGTATCCGCAAGGCATTCGATTTCCTGGAGACCCATAAGGGCCTTCGCTTCAATCTTGCTACCACGCCCTCGGACGATACGGCGACCTATGACATGCTGTGCAAGGGGGACAGTCTGGGCGTCTTCCAGGTGGAAAGCCGGGCGCAGATGAACATGCTTCCACGTCTCAGGCCGCGTACATTTTATGATCTTGTCATTGAAGTTGCCATTGTCCGTCCCGGCCCCATACAAGGCGATATGGTCCACCCTTACCTGCGACGGCGCAAAAAACTGGAAACCGTGCGCTACCCGAGCCCCGCACCCGAACATGGCCCCCCAGACGAGCTTGCCAATATTCTGAAACGCACACTTGGCGTACCGCTGTTCCAGGAACAGGCGATGCAGATATCCATTGATGCGGCCAAGTTCACACCGGATGAAGCGAATGGTCTGCGTCGTGCCATGGCGACCTTCCGCAAGGTTGGGACAATCCAGAATTACGAGGACATGATGGTGTCGCGCATGGCAGCGCGCGGTTACGAGCCTGAATTTGCGCAACGTTGCTTCGATCAGGTGAAGGGGTTCGGCGAATATGGTTTCCCTGAAAGCCACGCGGCGTCTTTCGCTTTGCTCGTCTATGTCTCGTCCTGGCTGAAATGCCATCATCCCGACGTGTTCTGCGCAGCGCTGCTGAACAGTCAGCCAATGGGCTTTTACGCACCTGCCCAGATCGTGCGGGATGCGCGCGAGCATGGTGTCGAAGTACGCGCCGTCGATGTGAATTATTCCGATTGGGACAATACGCTTGAGCCTTTGCGCACGGGTAACGAACTGACAGCTGTGCGACTGGGATTCCGGCAAGTCGACGGTGTGCGCGAAGACGAGATGGAAGCGTTGATGTGTGCGCGAGGGCAGGGGTTCGACACGCTGGATGAGGTGCGCCTGCGCACGGGGTTGTCGCGTCGTACGATGGAGCTGTTGGCGGCTGCAGACGCATTTGGGTCGCTCGGATTGTCTCGCCGCGAGGCCCTGTGGGCTGTGCGCGGCGATACTTCTGGCAGCACATTGCCCCTGTTTGAAGCGACTGATCTTGCCGAACAAGGCCGGGATGCCGTGACGCATCTTCCCCGAATGCCAAATTCCGAGCAGGTGATCCAAGACTATCAGACAACGCGACTTTCGCTGAAGGATCACCCTTTGCGATTCCTGCGCTCATTCTATGATTCACAACGCATCCTTACGACGACTCAAGCCGTTGCCAGGCCAAACGGGCAACGTGTTCAGACATGCGGCCTGGTTCTCGTACGGCAGCGCCCAGGCTCAGCCAACGGAGTTGTGTTTGTAACCATCGAAGACGAGTTGGGCATCGCCAATATTGTTGTCTGGAAGCGGGTCATGGAGCGTTTCCGTCCCATCGTCATGGGAGCGAGGATCCTGTCTGTTCTCGGGCGTGTGCAGTCGGCGGATAATGTCACCCATATCGTCGCTGAGCAGCTAATAGACCGTACCGCAGACTTGGCATGGCTCTCAGAGGAGCACGCGTCCGATCCGTTGAAGGGTGTCCTGGCGAATGCCGACGAAGTAAAGCGTCCGATACCGGACGGGCGGCGCCCCGCCAGAGAGCAAGGCGACATGCGCCGACATCCTAGAAACGTCAGGATTATTCCTCGGAGTCGCGATTTTCACTAGGTGGCAGCGGGCGGTCGTCATCGACAAGAATGCGGTTCGCCGCTCCGTCCGGGTCGTCAAACTGGCCCGAGCGAGCGGCCCACAAAAACGCAATCAACCCGATCAGGCCCATGCCGAGCGCAATAGGGATCAGAAACAACAATCCCGACATTTAGAGACGCTCCGACATCGTGTTCAAACGCAATGCGTTGAGCGACACCAGAATGGAAGAGGCTGACATGGCAATTGCTGCAACAAGCGGTGTCGCATGGCCACTGATGGCGACCGGGACAGCAACCAGATTGTAAGCTGCAGCAAAGCCGAAATTTTGCAGCATTACGACACGCGCCTGCTTGGCCACACAAACAAGCCGGGGGAGCGCAGCCAGACCACCGGAATAAACCGCATCGCTCGCTGAGCGACTGATATCCATGGCACCGCCCGGCGTGACGGATGCATGAGCGAGCGCCAGCGCGCCGACATCGTTCAGGCCGTCCCCCACCATCAACACACGATGCCCCTTGGCCTGCAGTTCCTCCAATCGCTGGACCTTATCGCGTGGGGACGCCTTTGCGCGCCAACTGGTGATACCGAGAGACTGGGAGACCTCGCGAACTGCTTCTTCGCGATCGCCTGACAAGATTTCCATTCCATATCCGGCGTGTTCAAGTGTCCGTATCGTCTCGATCGCATCATCAAGAACATGGTCTGCAAAATGGAACTGGATTGGGGGCTCATGGCCTTTGGCAAACCAGAGAGAACTGCTGCCGGCAGCGGCCTGATCCGCCCCGACCCATTCTGCGGAACCTAGCCTGCATGGGATGCCGTCAATCATCCCCTCTAGGCCAAGCCCTGGAAATTCACGTACGTCAGTCGCGATCGGACCCGGCCCTGCCGCTTCGACCAGGGCCCGCGAAAAGGGGTGCCGGCTGGCCCGGGCCAACTGAGCTGAGTCAGCAAGTAAAGCTGGCGCCACTTCGTCCACGAGGCGAGGTGTGCCCAAGGTGAGCGTACCAGTCTTGTCGAAAATCACATAGTCGCATTGAGCAAGACGCTCGAGGGCATCACCTGACTTCAGAAATGTACCAGCCCTGAACAGCCGTCCCGATGCGACCACTTGAGTGACGGGGGCGGCGAGAGCCAAAGCGCAAGGGCAGGTGATGATAAGCGTGGAAACACCGATGAGAAGAGCCTCGTTCGCTCCCAATCCGGCCATGAGCCAACCCAGAAATGCCAGGGCAGCGGATGTATGAACGAATGGGACATAAAGCGAGACTGCGCGGTCTGCGATCTTTCTGTAAGTCGATCGACGCTGCTCTCCTGCATCCAGCATACGAGCGATATCAGAGAGCAGGGAGTCGTTCGCCGCGCCGATGGCACGGCCTTGCAGAGGTTGAGACAGGTTCACCGCACCGGCGAGCAAGCTCATGCCGCCATATGTTGTCCGCGGAATGCTTTCGCCAGTGACCAGGCTGTCATCCACTTCGGACGTTCCCGATTCGATTAGCATATCGACGACGGCACGCTCGCCGGGCGCCAGCAGGATGCGATCTCCAGGTTGTATCTCGCTCGCCCGTACTGACTGCGCCGTGCCGTTCTGATTCAACCGGGTTACGGATCGATTGGCCATAGCGGCCAGTTTACGAGCCGAAACGTACGCTTTCCTGCGCACGCGGGCATCGAGGAAGCGCCCAATGAGCAGGAAAAAAAGCAACATGACGGATGCATCGAAATAGGCGTGTTCACCGCCTCTCAGGGTTTCAGATACGCTGACGCAGAAAGCGATCGTAACAGCCAACGAGATGGGAACATCCATATTGGCATGGCCACGCTTCAGAACATTCCAGGCAGACTGAAAGAACACGCGCCCTGAAAACAGAATGACCGGAAATGCAATCAGTCCGGAAATACCGTGCAGCATCCTGCGCGTGGACTCGCCCATTTCTCCATCGCCCGCCCATACAGAAACGGAGAGGAGCATGATGTTGGCAGTGGCGAAACCGGCAACACCCAAAGCAACTAACAGGCTCCGCTCTTCCCGTTGTTCGTCGGAGGTGTTGTTGCTCTGATCCTGCGGCGAGACCCCATAGCCGAGCGCACTGACCGCCTGAACGATTGTGTTGGCATCCAGTTCACCGCGCCAGGCTACATCAAGCGCGCCAGTGGACAGATTGAGTCGGGCCGTCTCGACTTTCGGCAACGCCTTCACCGCCGATTCAATCCGATTGATACAAGCGCCGCACTTGGCGCCCCTAACTGTCAGGTTCAGGCGGTTTTGTCCGCCAACTTTCCGCACGAAGGTAGATGAATCAGGGGCGTTCGTATTTTCGGGCGGCGCAAGGCCCGTCGGACAACCGGTCGAAAGATTGTCGTTGAGGGAGGTCATTGCACAACGATAACCTTGGCTGCAGAAAATGTACCGCCTTCGGATCGACCTGTGACGTCCGCGTTGATTTTTACGTGCCAAGCCCCAGTCGCCAGTGCTGGAAGCTCGGCCTGAAATTCTCCAGCCCCGACGGGTATCATCTCAAGAACCAGGTCACTGTCCTGCGTTGCGGCACGCCTGAGTTCTCCATTGACGGAACTGGCGGGCAGGGGAGCACCGTTACCATCAAACAGGCGCGCGACGAGTGTTTTGCCGGCGTCGGATTCAATTATACCAACCTCTGCCGCCCAGTTCATGGTTTGCTGGTGAGAGCGGGTTTCAATGGTCTTATTGTATTGAAGGCCCTGCAAGTAAGAGTGTTTGACGTCCTCTCCTGGAAACGACGTAATTGCAGCCCAAAGGAAAATGCCATTCACGACAAACATCAGTCCGAAAAACCCCAGCATCCAAAAGAGGACATGGCGTCCCTTCAGAGTTTTGGAGGCGCTGGAAAGGTGTGGGGTCGTGACTGACATCATTTGCCTCCGGCTGTAACGAACGCGGCTGAACTGGTGTGAACTTCACCCGTTTCCGGGTCAGTAATGGTGATTTCCAAGGAGGACCTGTGCGAAAGATTCGCGCTTGGTGCAGTCACCAGCATACGGAAGCGGTCCACGCCGTATTGCTCCAGAGGCAGTATCACGCTTCCCGTTCCTTCAGGCTTTGTGATGCCAATAATTTCAAAGTCTGCACCGGGGATCCCGGAAATTGAAACGACAGTGTCTCGAGCAGTTGTCGCCTTGTTGATGAGTTTGAGCGTATAGCCATTTCGCACATCACCACCTGCCAATTGCACAAATGGTGGCGACCGGTCC
>TARA_R110002049_G_scaffold82169_5_pt1 | contig 11248 bp, 8 predicted proteins | sample TARA_R110002049 | Tara Oceans TARA_R110002049 (sample SAMEA4396941) | marine metagenome | biome: Polar Biome; feature: [SRF] surface water layer (ENVO:00010504); material: water (ENVO:00002006), including particulate matter (ENVO:01000060) such as... | depth 5 m
AGATTACCGGGGCTTCGGAAAGAGTACCGGTAAACGGTCGCAAAAAGCCATTAAACGAGACCTCCAGTATGTGTACGATAAGATACGAGAGAGAGTCTCAGAAAAATATATCATTTTATACGGGAGGTCCCTTGGCTCAGGATTTGCTACAAAACTCGCATCGATGAATAATCCGAAACTCCTCATTTTAGATGCACCCTATTACAGCCTTACCAAAGTGACCGGACGTTATATGCCTTTTATGCCATTATCTGTAATTATGCGTTATCCTATGCCTACTTATAAATGGATAAAATATGTAAATTGTCCAATTCGAATAATTCATGGTACAGACGACAAATTGATCCCGTTTAAAACAAGCGTGAAACTGTCACAAATTAATCCGAAACTCACGCGTTTATATCCTGTAATTGGTGGAGGCCACAAAAATATGAACACTTTTGAGGAATACCACAAAATCCTTGAAGAGATAATTACTTCAGAAAAAAAGGAAATTGACCTAAGCACAACTAGTATTGGCGTTCAACATTCTTATAAAAGTTAGTATGCGCCATTGTAAAAAAGTTCTACTTTTTATCGTTACAGGAGTAATTTTACTTTTATTTACGGTTTATTTTATGCAAGAGAAATTAATTTTCCTACCTACTAAACTGTCTCAGGACTACGAATACAGTTTTAGTACTCCTTTCGAAGAATTCAATATAGAAACAAATGATGGGGCAAAACTTAATGCTTTGCATTTTAAAGTTGACACACCCAAAGGTGTAATATTATATTTCCATGGAAATGCAGGGGATCTTTCACGATGGGGAGAAATAGTTATACCATTTACCGAACAGGGATACGATGTAATTGTTATGGATTACAGAACTTATGGAAAAAGCACAGGTAAGCTATCTGAAAAAGCTTTGTATGGTGATGCTCAACTGTTTTACGATTATGCAATACAAATTTATGGGGAAGATGAGGTGATTACCTACGGAAGGTCTTTGGGTACTACCTTTGCAACATATATTGCATCAAAGAATGATGTAAAGAAACTTATCCTGGAAACACCATTTTACAACTTAAATGATGCTGCGAAACACCGATTTCCGGCTGTTGCGGTGAAATACTTGTTACGTTTTAAATTTCCTTCGAATAAGTTTATTGAACAAGTTAAAGCACCCGTAATTATTTTCCATGGGACAGGCGATAATGTGGTGCCATATAGTTCGGGTAAAAAATTAGCTGGTTTAGTTAAAAAGGAGCAGCTTACATTTGTAACGATCCCTGGCGGTGGACATAATGACCTGATAAATTTTGAAGGTTATAGAGTCGCTTTGGAAGAGGTCTTAAATTAGAAAACCCTCCCAAAATTAATTGGAAAGGGTTTTCAATAATAATTAACCAAAATTATTTCTCTTACTTATTGTCTATTTTAGACTTCTTGTTTTTCTTTTTTGCTTTTTTCTTCTCCATATCCTTCATGGCTTTAACTTCATCTTTATTTTCAAGCATTTCTTTTTCCTTGGCCACTTTATCCATTTGATCTCTCTTAGACTCTTCCATCTCCATTTGTACATCTTCTTCGATCTCTTCAATTAGTTCATCATTTTCAGGATCATCACTAATTTCATCTACTACAACCTCTACGTTGTCTTCTTTGTTAGTAATTACTTTAGCGTTTTGATTTGTGCTATCATCTCCTTCTACAACGATTACCGATCTTTCAACTTCAACATCGTTAATAACTTTCGTTTCGACTTTGGTGTCTTTAGTAACAACCTTTTTTATAGTTGTTTCCTTCTTGATGTCTGTATTCTCTTGAGCTGTCACTGTGAACGCACTAATGAAAATGGCTGTTAATGCACATGTAATTGTTTTCATAATAATAGGTCTTATTAAATTGTTAGCTGTAAACGTACGTCACTTAAAGTTAATTGTTTGTAAAAATATTACAAATTATTTATTAATTTTTCGACCCATCAGGGGTAGAGTAATCGGTGTCTGCCTCTATCTCTTCAAAAGATACTCTGCCTACAGAGCCATCTGCCCAATTATACTTCATATAATCGGTATAATTCACTCCGTCAATATTCCATCCTATCATGTAATAATAGTGGGATTTGGTTTGCTTGTACCAACTAATTATGATCGAAAAGTTCGCATAATCCGGATTTCTAATAAGTTTACTTGTAGCTTCATACAGAAATGCTTCGTTCTGCGGATCAACAACTCTGTCTTTTTCAAATTGTTCGATCTTTTTAACAACAGGTTTTGGTTGCTCTTGTAACTGTTGTTGTTCTGAATTTTCAGGACTATTATTTTGAGAAATACCTAGTCCATATCCGGCCAAAAGAATGGCAGCGAATAGTATTATTTTTTTCATAATTTGGTTAGTTAGCATTTAAAGATAAAAAAAAATGGCAAACCGAAATTAATTATTCCAAAAAAATCTGTGTGCGCCAATGAAATTTCAATTGTGCTTTTATTAAAAAAATTGAACTTAAGCTATATATTTGCATCCTCAATAATGAGACGGAAGTTTCTCGTTATATTCAAATCAGATTTTATATGAAAGCAGGAATCGTAGGATTGCCGAATGTGGGTAAATCAACCCTTTTTAATTGCTTATCCAATGCCAAAGCGCAAAGTGCAAATTTTCCATTTTGTACAATTGAACCAAATGTTGGAGTAGTAAATGTACCGGATCCAAGACTTCTCAAATTAGAAGAACTAGTTAACCCGGAACGTGTATTACCGGCGACTGTTGAGATTGTTGATATTGCTGGATTGGTAAAAGGAGCGAGTAAGGGTGAGGGATTAGGGAATCAATTTCTTGGAAATATCCGTGAAACCGATGCCATACTGCATGTTTTAAGATGTTTTGACGATGATAATATAGTGCATGTTGATGGCAGTGTGGATCCAATTCGTGATAAAGAAACAATAGATATTGAACTGCAGTTAAAAGATCTTGAAACGGTAGACAAAAAATTGGAGAAGGTAAAGAGAGCTGCCAGAACGGGGAATAAAGAGGCTCAAAAGGAGGAAACTGCTTTACAAAAGGTCAAGGTAGGATTAGAAGCCGGAGTGTCAGTACGTGCCATTGATCTAACAGATTCGGAAAGAGAAGAATATATTGGACAGATGCAGTTTATTACTGATAAGCCTGTGATGTATGTGTGCAATGTTGATGAAAAAGGGGCTGTCAATGGAAACGCCTATGTTGATAAAGTGAAGGAGGCCGTTGCATCCGAAAATGCTGAAGTGATCATACTGGCTGTGGGAACCGAAGCCGATATAACCGAGTTAGAAACTTTTGAAGAACGTCAAATGTTCCTGGAGGACCTTGGCTTGGAAGAACCCGGCTCGGCTAAACTCATTCGTGGAGCCTACAGTTTGCTTAATCTACAAACTTATTTTACTGCAGGTGTTAAAGAGGTTAGAGCTTGGACTATTCCTGTTGGTGCGACAGCTCCCCAGGCAGCAGGTGTGATTCATACCGATTTTGAGAAAGGGTTTATCCGTGCCGAAGTAATAAAATACGACGATTATGTTCAATACGGAAGTGAAGCGAAAGTGAAAGAAGCAGGTAAAATGGGTATTGAAGGGAAGGAGTATGTTGTGAAGGACGGGGATGTTATGCACTTCCGATTTAACGTATAGTGTTTGTTTTCAAGGGGCTAAAAAGTATATCTAATTGCCAACGACTTGTATTTATCACCGTTAAAACTCTGACCTGAACTAGGGTAAATGTCTAAACTTCCATTTTTCTTATGTAGTTCGGGCACAAAATATCCCGTTGCAGCCCCCAGAGCATAACCCAGGATAATATCGGTGGTAAAATGCTGTCCACCTTGCAATCTAAAATAACCAACACCGGCCGGAATCAATGCGGCACCTGTCCATACCCAAACCTTACCCTTTGCATCGGGATTATAATCGGAAAATACTTTAGCTGTAAAAAATGTTGCTGTAGCCGTTGCTGCAACATGTCCGGAGTAAAAAGAACGTTGTCCATTACCACTAAGTCTCCGACTTAACGGGGTGTCTCCGCTCTCATCATATACATATGGTCTGGATTTATTTACCAATCCTGCGGTGATCGTGTATATCGCTGCTGTTGTGGCTAAACTTTCTATGTACAGACCAACATACTGACCGGTATGGTCGTTGATTTCATCATCGAATAGCATGGCAAATGGAGCGACAAAAGAAATTGCAAAGGGAATATCACTTATCTTATTAGCAGTTTCGTCATGATTCCCAACCGCCCATTTATCTAAAAAATTAATGTTCTCTTGTTCTGATACTATGGTTGCCAACTCTTCCGGAGTAAGATCATCTTTATTCTGTATTAGCAAAAATCCGGCTGTGCTACCGGCTAACGCGGTACCGGTCCAAATTCCATCAGTTACCCAGTCCCATTCGTAGGGTGAGACGCTCCTTTGCGCATATAGATTGAACAAACTTAAAAGTAAAACGGCTAATATTGTATATTTTCGCATACCTCAAATATATAGTCCAGAAAGGATCAATAATTCTCATTTAACAGTATTTTAGTTCAATTTTAGCGATATATCATAATATTGTTAAACTCTGGTTTTAGTGATTTCAGAAATAAAAAAAGAGAAAAATCTTACTAACAATAGCATATTTTTATTGTTAATTACTTTCCTTAAAATGGGTTTCTATTTTTGTACTATAATTTTATATTCGTGCCTACACCCTTTACTTTATGGCAGAAACCAAATATACCGAAGATAATATACGATCCCTCGACTGGAAGGAGCATATACGTATGCGTCCGGGGATGTATATTGGGAAGCTCGGCGACGGGTCTTCTCCAGATGACGGCATTTATATCCTTCTTAAAGAGGTTATCGATAACTGTATCGATGAGTTTGTTATGGGTACCGGTAAGACTATTGAAATTAGAATTAAAGATAAGGAAGTAAAAGTCCGTGACTACGGTAGAGGTATCCCATTGGGAAAAGTAGTGGATGTAGTCTCTAAAATGAACACCGGTGGGAAGTATGATAGTCGTGCCTTCAAAAAGTCTGTTGGGTTAAACGGAGTTGGAACGAAAGCAGTAAACGCACTTTCTGCTTTCTTTAAAGTTGAGTCTGTTAGGGAGAACAAGATAAAGTCGGCCGAATTCTCTCTGGGAGAATTAATTAAAGATGCCGACATTGAAGAATCTTCAAAACGAAAAGGAACAAAAGTAACCTTTATTCCGGATGAGAGCATATTTAAAAATTATAAGTATCGTACAGAATATGTAGCGAAAATGCTTAAAAATTACGTGTACCTCAATCCTGGACTAACCATAGATTTTAACGGGGAAAAGTATTTTTCGGAGAACGGACTTAAGGATCTTCTCGAAGACAATATGTCTAAGGAGGATATGTTGTACCCGGTTATTCACTTACGAGGTGATGATATCGAGGTTGCAATTACCCATAGTAAAACCCAATACAGTGAAGAGTATCACAGTTTTGTGAACGGACAGAATACCACTCAAGGTGGAACGCATCAAGCTGCATTTAGAGAAAGTCTGGTTAAGACTATTAGAGAGTTCTACGGAAAGAACTATGAAGCAAGCGATATTCGGAAATCTATTGTCTCTGCTATTAGTATTAAAGTGATGGAGCCTGTATTTGAGAGTCAGACAAAAACAAAACTCGGTTCTACAGATATGGGCGGAGATTTGCCTACCGTTAGAACCTATATCAACGATTTTATAAAGACGCAACTCGATAATTACCTTCATAAGAATCCCGAAACTGCCGAAAAGTTGCAGCGTAAGATCATGCAGGCCGAACGTGAACGAAAAGAACTTTCGGGAATTAGAAAACTTGCTAAAGACAGAGCAAAAAAAGCCAACCTACACAATAAGAAATTAAGAGATTGTAGAATTCATCTCGGTGATACCAAAAAAGAAAGAAATTTAGAGTCTACGCTGTTTATAACCGAGGGTGATAGTGCGAGTGGAAGTATTACCAAAAGTAGGGATGTGAATACTCAAGCCGTGTTCAGTTTAAAGGGGAAACCATTAAACAGCTACGGACTGTCTAAAAAGATAGTGTACGAGAACGAAGAGTTTAATCTACTGCAAGCGGCTTTAAATATTGAAGAGTCGATGGAAGATCTTCGGTATAACAATATAGTGATCGCTACCGATGCCGATGTAGATGGTATGCACATTAGGTTGCTGTTGATCACGTTCTTCCTTCAGTTCTTTCCCGAATTAATTAAGGAGGGACATCTGTATATTCTACAAACACCCTTGTTTCGGGTTCGAAATAAAAAAGAAACTATCTACTGTTATTCCGAAGAAGAAAGGAAAGAGGCTATGGAAAAGTTAAAGCCTAAGCCTGAGATCACAAGGTTTAAGGGGCTTGGAGAGATCTCTCCAGACGAATTTGTGCATTTTATTGGAGCCGATATTCGTTTAGATCCGGTAATGTTGGATAAAGCTATGAGTATAGAAGAACTATTGTCGTTTTATATGGGAAAGAATACACCCGACCGACAAGAATTCATTATAAATAATTTGAAAGTTGAATTGGATAAAGTAGACGAATAATGAGTGAAGATACTAATCCAAACGAAGAAGAATTAAACCAAACCCCGGATTATCTTGGGGAGAATGAGGATACCTCCGGTGACACTATTACCAAGGTAACCGGGATGTATCGTGACTGGTTTTTAGATTACGCATCGTATGTGATCCTGGAAAGGGCTGTACCGGCAATCGAAGATGGTTTTAAGCCTGTACAACGCCGTATTATGCATTCATTAAAGGATCTTGACGACGGACGCTACAATAAAGTAGCGAATATTGTAGGACATACCATGCAGTATCACCCTCATGGTGACGCCAGTATCGCAGATGCTATGGTGCAGATAGGTCAAAAGGATTTATTGATAGATACACAGGGAAACTGGGGAAATATTTTAACCGGTGACCGTGCCGCTGCTTCAAGATATATTGAAGCGAGATTATCTAAATTTGCGCTCGATGTGGTTTACAATCCGAAGATCACCGAATGGCAGGCGTCATACGATGGAAGAAAGAAAGAGCCTATTAATCTTCCGGTGATGTTTCCTATGCTTCTGGCGCAGGGTGCAGAAGGAATTGCAGTAGGATTGTCGACAAAAATCCTTCCTCATAATTTTATCGAATTGATAGATGCCTCTATAAAACATCTTCAAAATAAGAGATTTACGATCTTACCAGATTTCCCTACGGGCGGTATCATGGATGCCACCAATTATAACGATGGGCTACGTGGCGGAAAGATTAGGAGCAGAGCGCGAATACTTCAGCACGATAAAAATACTTTAATGATCACCGAAATTCCCTTCGGAACAAATACATCGTCTTTAATAGATTCAATTCTGAAAGCAAACGACAAAGGGAAGATCAAAATAAAGAAGATCGAAGATAATACGGCTGCCGATGTTGAGATCTTAATTCATATACCCAGCGGAATTTCTCCCGATAAAACAATCGATGCGTTATATGCTTTTACTAATTGCGAGACGTCAATTTCGCCTTTAGGATGTGTGATTGAAGATAATAAGCCGCTTTTTATAGGTGTTTCTGAAATGTTACGACGTTCAACAGATCGCACTGTAGAATTGTTAAAGAGTGAGTTGGAGATCCAATTATCTGAACTGGAGGAACAATGGCACTTTGCTTCACTTGAGAGAATTTTTATTGAAAACCGAATCTATAGGGACATTGAGGAGGAGGAAACATGGGAAGGAGTGATCAAGGCGATCGATAAAGGTTTGCAGCCGCATATCAAACATTTAAAGCGTAAGGTTACGGAAGAAGATATTGTTCGTCTCACTGAAATAAGAATTAAAAGAATTTCAAAATTTGATATTGATAAAGCGCAGCAAAAGATTGATGCTTTAGAAGATAGCATTGCTCAGGTAAAGCATCACTTAAACAATCTTATCGCATATGCAATTGATTATTTTAAGCGACTCAAGAAAGATTATGGCGACGGTAAAGAACGAAAAACAGAGATCAGGGTTTTTGATGATATTGAAGCTACCAAGGTAGTGATCCGAAACACAAAACTCTATGTGAATAGAGAAGAGGGGTTTATTGGAACCAGTTTACGAAGAGACGAATATGTTACCGATTGTAGTGATATAGATGATATCATCGTCTTTACCGAAGAAGGTAAAATGATGGTGACCAAGGTTGACAGCAAGACTTTTATAGGTAAAGGTATTTTACATGTGGCGGTTTTTAAGAAAAAAGACAAACGTACCATCTATAATATGATCTATAGAGATGGGACCAGGGGTGCTACCTACGTAAAGCGTTTTGCTGTAACTAGTATGACGCGTGACAAAGAATACGACCTTACTAACGGTAGCAAAGGCTCTAAGGTGCTGTATTTCACGGCTAATCCAAATGGAGAAGCAGAAGTGGTGACCGTATTTTTGCGTCAGAGTGGAAGTATTAAAAAATTGAAATTCGATTTAGATTTTGCAGATCAGCTAGTAAAAGGACGAACTTCGAAAGGAAATATTGTTACGAAGTACACTGTGAAACGTATTGAACTCAAAGAAAAGGGGTTGTCTACTCTCAAGCCTCGAAAAATTTGGTTTGATGAAACGGTGCAAAGACTAAACGTTGATGAAAGGGGCGAATTGTTAGGAGAATTTACCAAGGAAGATCGTTTGTTGATCATTAATCAGAATGGATTGGTGAAAACCGTTATCCCAGAGATGACCTTGCGCTTTGATGATGACGTGATCGTTCTGGAAAAATGGAACCCTAAGAAGCCAATTTCTGCTATATACTGGGAAGGAGAGAAAGAGTTATTCTATGTTAAACGATTTTTAATAGAAAATCCCGATAAGGAGGAAACGATTATTACAGATCATCCAAAATCTTATCTGGAACGTGTTTTTACCGATTTTAAACCAATGGCTGAGGTTGTTTTTGCTAAAAGCAGAGGCAAGGATAGGCAGGAAAACATGGAAGTGAATCTGGAGGAGTTTATCTCGGTTAAAGGGATTTCGGCAATGGGAAATCAACTAACAAAAGACAAGGTGTTAGAGATAAATGCCTTAGAATCTATTCCGTTTGAGGAACCGAGTCCCGCTCCGGTTGAAGAAATGGACGTAGTGGATGAGGAAGCAGTAGGTACTGATGAGGCTTCTAATCAATCTTCCGAAGGGAAGGGCAAGAATTCTAATAACGAAGAAGAACCCCCCATCGATGGTGAAGGACAAACAATGTTGTTCTAATTTTTTTATCAATGAAAAGCTTTATTCAGGAATTTAAGGATTTTGCGATCAAAGGCAATATGATCGACATGGCGGTCGGTATCGTAATAGGTACCGCTTTCAACAATGTGGTAAATACCCTTGTAAAAAAGGTTGTGATGCCTCCATTATCGATGCTTACCGATGATGTAAATCTCGCCAACCGGAAATACGTTCTACGAGAGGCTTCCGAAAATGTGGAAGAGGTTGCTATTGGCTATGGCGAATTAATTGAAGTACTCATCGATTTTGTGATTATCGCTTTCACGATTTTTGTCGTTATTAAGTTCATTAATCGCTTTAAGCGAAAGTCTGAAGATCCTAAAAACAAAGAAGTTGTAACTCCTAAGAACATAGAATTGCTCTCTAATATTGAAAGGTTAATGGAGGAGCAAAACTCCTTACTGAAAGATAAGAAGTAGTTTTCTTATTCTATTTTTTGAACAAACTCATGAGCCATGAAAAGGGATTGCAGCCGTCCTTTTCTTCCGGATTTGGTTTTTCTTCGGAAAGTGATTTCGGATTTAAATAGCCTCCCGATGCCATATCAAGTCTTTCCATAAAATGAAGCGCGTTAGCTTCATCATTTAGCAATAAAGCATATCTTTTAGAATGACTGGCCGAGCTTATATTTTCATTTATAATTTTGTTTTCAGATTGAACATAGCAGGTGGTTTTCTCTTGAAAGATCTGTAAATTTTCTGTTGAAATTTTCCCGTCCTGCTCTATTTTGATCTCTTCCCATAAACTTCCGTTGGTAGATGCCAGAATTGCTCCCGACCTTTGCTGCGCGCAGATCTTACCCGCAAAACTTCTAAGACTCACTATGCCTTCCGAAGAAATAATACTACTCATTAATAATCTTCCACCGGCCGACATCTTATAACTAGTGAGGTGCTTGTTTGAAAGTATTGCGCAGAAAACACCATTTATATTGTCCATAACCGCATGGTCTGTTAATGAGCCTGTAAATGACACTTTATCTATAATACGGAAACGTTGAGAGGTTACCATAAAACTGGGATGATGCCCGGAGTTTTGTTTGCCGAGACCGGAATAATAGAGGGAAATTGGATTTTTGCCTGTAAGATCTGACTCCCAAAAATCTAAGCTTCTAAGATTTTGTCCCTTTTGATCAAGGGTTGCCAATGTATTGCCCGAATTATCTCGCAATGCAATTTGGGTTGACGCAGGAATCCCGGTAAAAGCCAATGACCATCTAATAAAATCGAAATTGATATTTTCGAAATAGGGAATGGGTCCGTGAATAAGATCTCTTAGTCTGCTGGTTCTTTCTTCAAACGAATCAATAAGATCCTGATTTGCATTACATCTCGCTCTAATTTCATTTTCCAGATCGGTCCGTTGGGAATCCGTGATTTGATCGCTCGGTACCGAGAGTGTGAAAATTCGTGCGCCGGCATTTGTCTGGAACAACACTTTCAGATTAGGAACACCGTCCTCGGAAATTAGTCGTAAGCTGTTGAGCAGGTCTGGTGTAAACAAATAGCATGTAACGATCGAACTTTCCGAAGTAAAAATACTTGGATTCGTCCATCCCGATACTAACCGATCTCCGTCAAATTCCCTACCCGGATCTTCCTCTAGTATTTCAATTGTCCATATTCTTAAGGGGATGATCCCGTGATATCCGCTTCTAAAAAAGTTATACCCCACTTCTGCATGAATTGGTATAGGTTCATTGCTTTCCGGACATTGACCACGTCTTGGCGGAATCCATCTGGGGACGGTAATGTTTCCATCAGGAAGTGGTTCAAAATTGTTTTCTAATTCGGTTAAAAGTCCACCGGCAACTAATCCATCACCACATGGAAAAATTCTCGTAATGGCAATACTGCCTAGTACTTGATTCGTGGTTTCTGCAATTTCAATTTCAGTATAATAAGTGTTTTCGGCGCCCTCAACCGCTATTAGGTCGCTTGTTGCAATATTTGGAATGTCT
>TARA_R110002049_G_scaffold121041_3_pt1 | contig 11247 bp, 27 predicted proteins | sample TARA_R110002049 | Tara Oceans TARA_R110002049 (sample SAMEA4396941) | marine metagenome | biome: Polar Biome; feature: [SRF] surface water layer (ENVO:00010504); material: water (ENVO:00002006), including particulate matter (ENVO:01000060) such as... | depth 5 m
ATAGTAAAGGGTCAACCCCCTGAACCCCCTATGAATAAAGGGTTACAGAGGCAGAGACTGCCTTTAACACCCCCTCGACCCCAATTTCACCCTAACAAATGTTGGTGCTGACTAAAAATAACTGCATCAGAACTTGCGAGTTAACTATTAATGAACTATTATTACACAATATATGAGGTCAAAGGGCCACCTATTTTAACCTAACTAACTGATTATCAACAACTTAACCCAAATTACCATGAGCATTAAGAAACGAATCATTTCAGCAATCATCGACAAGGCATACGCTATTGACAAGTTCAACGGAAAGGTTGACAAGTACGAACGCGGTTTTTATTGTGGGGAACATAAAACGGGACATACGGGTCAGTTTACTGAATCGCATTATCACGAAGGAGAGGGTGGCATGAGCGCTACGTTTGGGTGCATCTCCTTCAGCGAAGATACAGATGGGGTTTCTATGGTGAGCCTATTCAACCCCTTAAAAATGCACCTTAAGGTTCGGTTTAACTACGGCATAGTTATGGGTAGCCTCAATACAATAGACCTACTGAGTTATAACGACAGGAAATCTCAGGAGGTCTCAGACCTATGGAGGTTAGTCAAGCTATCACGCGAGTCTAAGGGCGCAAGGCTTACAATCAGAGTTTACATCCATACATGGAGCAAGTCTCACACCTTTAACATCTAACCAACCCACCTCAGTTGTAGCCCCTATCGTTATTCGGTAGGGGCCTTTGAGGTGCAAAAAAGCACTAACTAACCTAAATTACCATGAAGACATTACCTGAATTATTTGAATTAGTAGCCGTGGCCGTAGCCGAAGACCAAGCGCGATCATCAAGCCTGAAGGCAAATCCTGAATGTGAGCATATCTTCCGCGGTCGATGGTTCATCACCTTTCACGGCCATGTGAATAACCTGAGCATCCAATTCTACAGGAATGGATGGAAGACAGACTCAACGTCACAGGGGTGCGATGTGTACATGACTGACGAGGGTATACAGGAGGCATATTGGTTCATTAAGAATAGACTGATGTAATCACGCCCACCTCAGTTGATGCCCGATGTAGTTAATTCTGCATCGGGTTTCGAGGTGCAAAAACTAAGCACTATGAAAAAAATCACAAACTTCTATATTACCATGACGATGTTCAGCGCGGCATCAGCGATTTACTCGCTTGTGTTCGTTAACGAGAAGGCATTCCTTCTAATGTTCGGCCTAACGTCTCTAATGTTCATCGCATCTTACATCTGCATCAAATCAAAATCTCTATAATCATGTTTATATCAAAAATCGAGAAAAAAGTAAACGAGGCCGTAATCGCGGGCTTGAAGTCTAAAGGTCTAAATTGGTTTAAGCCATGGCGCGGTGCTGACGGTTGTGTATGCCATCCGCTTAATTGGAATACGGGGCGAGCATACCGAGGCACTAATGTATGGCTACTAAATGCCGTTATGATGTCGGAGGGTTACACCCATAACGAATGGTTGACGGCCAAGCAAGGTTATAAAGCGGGCGGCACTAATAAAGGTGAGACAGGCTATCCAGTTATTTTTTGGCAACAGGGTCTTAAGGTCAAATTGAAGGACGGTAATTACCGCTTTTTCAAGTCCTTTGAACGAGCCAAGGCAGAGAAGTTTGCCGCGAGCCAAGGCTCGTCTGTCGAGAAAACCTTAACCCTTCGCGAGTTTACCGTGTTCAACATTGCTCAATTCAAGGGGCTTGAGCCAAAAGGCACTGGTGAGCCAGTCACGGTTGGTGAGCCTGAGTTTACTCCAGTTGAGAAAGCAGAGGTAGTCTTAAGAGATTGGGCTGACAAGCCTGAGATCAGGCACAACGGAAACCAAGCCTACTATTCACCGTCTCAGGACTTCATCAATATGCCTGACCCAACCGCGTTTGTTGATAGCGATAGCTACTATAAAGTTCTTTTCCACGAGTCTATCCACGCCACGGGTCATAAGTCACGTTTGAACCGTTTCAAAGAGGAGGCTGCAAATGCCGCGTTCGGTTCTAAGGAGTACAGCCGCGAGGAGTTGACCGCTGAGATTGGTTGTTTATACCTGAGTGAGGTATGTGACCTTGACCCGAAGGACAACGAGGACAATAGCCAAGCCTATATAAACGGTTGGGTGAAGCACCTTGAGGATCATCCAAAGGAATGCATACAAGCTATGCAGAGGGCATCTAAAGCTACCGCTTGGATATTACCATCTGAGGACTAAGTAACCCTACTCCAGTTGTAGCCCGTTGCGTTAATTCGTAACGGGCATTGGAGGTGCAACAAAGCACTAATTAAATTCAATATAATTATGACAAAATCACACCTTCAAACCCTTCAAATCATCTCCAAGTATGGTCTAAGCAGACCATTTAAAGTGAGGCCAAATATGGACTACCTATGCGCGGTTAGCTCCCGCAAGCCATTAGACTCAAAAAAGGTATACACCGTTGAATTTGCCACAAATCAACCCGACTACATTGTGAAGGGGCTTGTTTTCTGCGGAGAGTTTCTTCTTAGTGGAGATGATTATACACTTGTAAATTCAAAGTAAGATGGGACAATTCAGTTGGATTACACAAGATAGTAACGAGGCCATACGCGAAAGCTATGGTTGCGATGACCAAGATTTAACAACGGCCTATATGCACGATGATAAGGGCAATGTATGGAGCGAGACAAGCTACGAGGGTTATGGTGAGTTTGGTGGTAAGGACTACTATGAATTGCTTGCTGAGATGAACGGCCTACAATCTGATAGGAGCGTGGGAATTGACCTTGAGTTTGGAGGCAAGCCACACATCACTCCAAACCTTACAAGGTCTAAGGAATGGAGTTGGGTAGATGAACCACCAAAGAATGACCCGAACCAAGGTTGGGGTGGCTAATTTTTTTTTCAGCCCAGTCCTCACCTCCGTACCTTCATTGGTGCGGAGGATTTGGTGGTAAAAGCCTGTTAACTTTTAATACACAATTTATTTACTATATTCGCACGATGAAAGAACAAGTCCTAATACTCCAAGAGTTTTTCGCGCACCTCGCGCAATTTGAAACCGAACTGCCAACGATCCATTGTTATGACCTTGGCAGTCTAATAAAGTCTGAAAGCACTAAATACCTAACGGATAAAAATACCTTAGAACTATGAGCGTAGAACAATTCAATATCGAACTTAAGAGATACGAGGTGGTATCATTTGTATCAAAATCAGAAGCATTGGCTATCGCCAACAACGATGCAGTTCAACTTGTTGGTATCAAGTGGTACGGATATGTGGTGACTCATCAATACGATCCTGCGAATGCGAACGGCAAAAATGGAGGCCATACATTTAATAGGTTCATTGTAAGGTAAACCTAACCACCTCAGTTGCCACCTCACTACCTTCGGGTAGTGGGGATTTGGTGGTAGGCGATGTTGCCAAACTAAAATCTAATTGCTATGAGAACTATTGAAACTAAAATCTACACTATTGAAGATCACCCAAATGTTGACCTGTGCTACGATTGGATTCGCGAGAATTGGCATGACCTAAACCAACATTCAGTTGAAGAGGTGGTTGATAGTCTAAAGGCATTGCAAGCTATTATTGGTGGTGAATTAGACTACTCAATCAGTCAAGTAGCTGATAGAGGCGAGGACATTACGTTCACCAACTTCGATAGAGATGCCCTATGCAGACTTAGTGCTGATGATTTACCTCTGACGGGGGTTTGTTGGGATCATGATGTTATTACAGGTCTACGCGAATACAATCCTGAGAGGGTATTGAAGTCCCTACACGATGATACTGAGTACATCTATTCAGACGAGGGTTTGAAGGAGTTGTGCGAGGCCAATGGCTATGAGTTTACTGAGACTGGCAGTATTTTTTAACATTTTTTAACATTTCAGATTTGCGTAGTAACCTTCTATGCACTATTTTCGCACTATAATTAAACAACAAAGGTTATGAACCACTACTACAAGGAATACATTAAGCAGTCAACAATCGCAATCATTCAAACATTGGCTGATAAAATCGAAGGCAGAGAATCTGCATACGAAAATCTAAATAAGCATAGCTTATCTGAACTTGAGCAAATTCGTGACGGACATATAAAAGCCTACAACGATATGCTAAAATCACAAGGTAAGGTTGATGGTTTTCTATCGGTCTAACCTAACATACCACCACCACCGCTCCGCACTGAAATAAATGCGGAGAATTGGTGGTAAAAAAACTATCGACATGAGATACAAGATGCATATCAAAAATAGGTACGGGAATTACTACTCTCGCACCAAGCAGTTTAGTAACGAAAGGCACTACACCAACTACGTTGCATACATCTTAACCAAAAATGGTGAGAAGGTAACTGGCGAGTATCGCGTTGATCCCGAAGGAATGTATCTTGAGTGGTTTAACAACTACCTATCGGTAGCAAAATTTGCAGAGCATAGAGGCATCTCAGAAGACTATGCATTGGAGCAAATCAACAAAGGCAAATCAATTAATCAATCTAAGTAATGAAAGAAGAAACGAAATGTAGCCTATATGCATTAGGCGCAATAATTCTAATAGGAGTAGTACTCCTTGGTTCAGAGGCAGTTAACCATATAAACCTTATCCAATGAAAGATTCAAACGTATTAATCGCAGAGTTTATGGGGTTGGTAGTTATCGACCGCGAGAACTACACATCAGAAATACATACCAACGTAGACGTAGATCTTAAATACCACACCCATTGGGATGATTGGTTGAGGCCAGTAGTGGAGGAGATACACACGCATGGTTGCGAAATTGTCATCTCGTCAAACGGAGTGACAACAATCTACTCATCTAAGGGTGAAGTACTTGCAGAGGAGGACTCAGAGGCTGATGACCATATGCATGACGCGACCTACAAGGCAGTTGTAACGTACATTAAGGAACATTGGGCGATTTTGGGCGGAACCGCCCAATAATAAATTTGGTAGTGACTAAACATTAACTATATTTGTACCACTAATTAACAATCTAATGAGAAAGATAACAGAAGAGTCAGTAGATGCGTTTGTGAGAGTGAGGTATAAAACTCGCAAAGAAGTAGATGAGTTCGCTGAAAGCAGAGGCGCTACCGTACAATGGGATTACTACGGTCATGGTCATCATAGAGTGGCGGTTGGTGTTGAACCCTATGAGATTTTCGGTTGTTTCAATACGAACGAAGCATGGGATGACATAGAAGCGTATAGTTAGTGAACAACGAAAGGGGTGAAGGAAGTCCTGACCTTCACCGCTCGTTGCGGGCGAAATGCGCGAAGACTGGCGTGTGTCCGATAAAACCCCTCAGATGGGATAGCCCCTCAACCAACAAGCAAGACTGTCAGGCAGTCTTAATCACCATATGGTGAGCGATCACGCAAGTAGGCTATTGCTTTCGTGATTTTTTATACTGAACATTTACCGAAGATATGAGCAGAACATCACGAAAGATACGCAAAGAAGAGTTGCAAGGCATCTATAATGAGATGGTGAGGTATCAACGAACCGAGGGTTACATGGATTTGAGAGGAGATAAACTCTTCTTCTTTGACTCCCCTCCGATGGATGAGAATGGGATTGGAGGAGTACCCATCACAATTTACTGGCTAAAGAATAAGATTGAGACTATGAGTTAGTGTTTAGTGTTTCGCCCAAGCACCACCGCGCCCTGAGATACAGGCGTGGTTTGGGTGGTGAACAACTTAAATAAACTGCTATGGAATACAGAATTACATACCGACATGAAGTGATTATCAACGCAGAAAACGATACCGAGGCGAGACAAAAGTGGGAGGATTTGGAATTGGGTCAGTTAGATTCGGAAGGAGATGTCGTTTCCAATGAATTTATCGAAGAGATATCGTTTGAAGATGAGGACTACAAGGAGATTGTGTATCGTTAAGATGAACTAAGCAACCTACATAACAGACACCTTACCTGACCTTGAAAGAGTGGTCGGGTTTGGGTGGTATGAGAAACTACATTCTAATCGTAATGGCTATCGCGTTAAGCCTTGAAGTTAACGCACAAGTATCAAGAGATGCGGAGGGAAACTTTCTCTCAAAGGCGAGAGTCCAAGCCGCTCACGATAGCACAACCACCTACACATACACCGATGGAAAGGGAAAGGTTGAGCCAGTATTTACAGGTCGCAAGGGAGGTTACTACCTCGCTCGTATCTCAAAGAAGAGCGGTAAGTTTTACCGAAAGTATCTGAAGTTGGAGGACTGAACCTAACCACCTATGCCAAGTTGATTAAGGGGCTGTCGTGAGCAGTTGTCAAAATGTGACCAACCCCACGGAGAAGAGCCATAAATGATTGGACAAAACTCGATTCCCTTAATTACCTTAACGCCTCGCACTGAAATAAATGCGAGGCATTGGTGGTGAAACTAATTAAATAAACTGCTATGGATAATGAAAGATTGCAAGACACCATGAAACATTTGTTCGATGGTGAATTTGAAAACTGGGTTGAACGAAATGTACCAAACACCAAGGTGAGTGATGGGCATTTGAAAGTGTTGATAGGCAATATGTGGTGTAAGTTTTATAGCGCACCTGAAGCAATGCAACGTGGTGTATTTGAGGATTTTAAAAAATCAAAACTTAAAAAATGAAAGACCTATTCGAGTACTACGATGAGCAACCTACCAATTTAAAGGCTATTACATCTGAGATGGAACAAAATGTAGATGGGTTTGACTACCCTACGCTTGAAGAGTTTAAGGAACGGTGTGAGGCCATTGGTTACACCTTTGACTACGACTTGTCGGCAGAGCCGTTTAACCTACGTAAGTTTGACCCTAACGAATTAACGGTTTGGGAACTTAAGAAGTTACACACTATCTGTGGCGCTTATATTAGAGACAACGAGTTTAAGAAAAAGTACCGCACCCGTGGAATGGCTGACATAGAAGAAATCAAACAAAAACTCTTTAACCAATTTGAGCGAACGCTATGAGAACGGTAATAATCAAGAGTAGGTTGGTTCAAAAGCCAAGGGGTTTCTTCAATGTCTGCATGGGCATAGGTCACTTTAACTTAGGCTTTGAGGCCAACACCACATCTGTCAGGCTGATGCTAATTAACTGGCATATAATACTGCACTACTAAACCAAAACGAAGAAGATGAAAAAATTACACGGACACACATTAGAATACTGGAAAAATAATGCAGAAGAGGATTACTTAAAAGTACCTATAAGCGTTTTAAAGTACATAACTTGTTTAGAAGAACGTATAGAGCAATTAACTATACCCGTTGTTGTGAGTAGTAAATTTCTATGCGGTAAGGAAAAGCAACACCCTTTAAAAAGATGCGAAGAACAATGTGGATGGTGTGAAGGTGATAAATAAATTTATTACTTACAACAGCCCGATAAATAGACGTTCGCAGAATGGAATTTATCGAGTGTTGTAATTTAAACCAAAACAAAGAAGATGACACACCACCAACAAGAACAATCACTTAAGTTATTGAAAGCTACTTTAGATATTTTAAAACAATGTAATGAAAGTGGATACGTGAAAGACGTAATGGAAGTAACCGCTATTTGGGATGAAGCAGAATGTGATGGAAACTGTTTAATGGAAGAAGTAGAGGCATTGGTTGAGGAACTAATAAACCAAAACAAAGAAGATGACACCAAAAGAAAAAGCAGAAGAGTTGGTAGAAAAAATGTTAGGTGACAATAACCATTACCTAAACAAAAACATTGAGATAGATAAATTAATAGCTAAAAAATGTGCATTAATTTGTGTAGATGAGATTATAAAAGTATTGTCGTTAGATAACGTTGATAGTACAGAAAAAATATGGAACTATTGGCAAGAAGTTAAACAAGAAATAAACCAAAACAAAGAAGATGAGTAAGCATTCACGACTGGCAATATGGAGAGGCATACGCCTTGTCCGAGTAATTAACGTATCACTATTCCTTATGAGTGGGGTTTCACTCATGTTACTATACACTATAATTAAATTCACATGAAGAAAATATTTCAGCGTATCCTGAACGCAAAAATGTCAGGCAAGAGCAAGAAGGAAATTCAAAACCTACAACAAGAGACTGACAACCCTACGTTTAGACCATTAAGAGAAGGTCTACGAATCCGAGAGTCAAACATCAACGGACAAGGATTGTTCGCCACAAGAGACTGGAAGGTAGGCGAGGTGATTGGCATCACACATCTCCAAGACGAGAGGTTTCAAGACGGGTGGTGTCGCACCGCAACTGGTGGGTTCATCAACCACTCAGACACACCGAACATCAAGATTGTCAACGACAACGACATGAAGTATGGCAAGGTGGTAAGGCATATTTTTGATAGCGAAGAGATGACAAGTTTTTATCATCTTTATTCACTCTAAAGTTGCACACGTAATTAACTATACTTACATTTGACGCATGGGAAAATCAAGTCAATGGTTTATGCAGATCCAAGAAGAAAATCTGCGGGATAACCTCGATGCCGAGTTCGAGGAACAAAGAATCAAGTTAGAATCAACCGAGCAACCACGAGAGGGTGACGCAATTCAACCACTCAACGACCTCTTTGAATCGTTCGGTAAAATATTTGGAGGTAATGAAGGAAGGAATATTTAATCAGTACGCGACATCAGTTGCAGATATGTACGGCATCTCTGAAGATGAGATGTTTACATCAGGCCGAGACAAAAATGTTGTTGACGCAAGGTATATGCTCATGCTCCTATGCAAGCGCAGACCGATGAGGGTTATGGTCATCAAGGATATGTTCGAGAAGCGAGGACTTGAGATGCACCACTCAACAATAGTGCATGGCATCAAGGTAGCTGAGGGTATGAAGAAGAAGGACATCGACTTTTCAAACGCAGTTAAGGAGATAGCATGAACCTCACCGAAGTGTTTAAGCAAGCTACCATTATTAGCCCAACATCATACATGGCTGATGACCAAGTTGTAATTCACAACGGCATGAAGATACGCTACAACAACGGAAACGTAAGGGTGTTTGATATCACACGAGGTGGGGCAAACTACACTGAGTTAACAGAGGAGGAGTATCAACTGCTCATAAATCATGGTTGGCTGGAGGGTGTTAATCGCATCAAGCTTAGCACCTACCAACAGCGAATAGATAGGGTGTCTCAAAGAATTAGAGAGGCCATCACCAGTGGCGGTTCAATCAACACGATTGAGCAGTTAAAGAATCGAAGAATACAATTAACTAAATCGTGGATAAAGTCCAAAAAATAATAGAAAATGGCACAAGCTAAAATCAAATCAGTATATGAAACCCTAAGTTCCCTATCCATCAAGGACAAGGTAGAGCGCAAGGGAAAGTTAGACTACCTGTCGTGGGCAAACGCATGGCATATGCTCAAGCAGAAGTACCCTACCGCTCAGAGAAAGGTTTACGAGCATGAGCATACAGGGTTCAACTACTTCACAGACGGAAGGTCTGCATGGGTTAAGGTGGGTATAGTTGTGGGTGACATAGAGCATATTGATATGCTACCTGTCATGGACTTCCGCAACAACTCCATCTCAGTAGACAAGATAACATCAATGGATGTGAACAAGGCCATACAGAGGTCAACTGCTAAGGCGATTGCCATGCATGGTTTAGGTCTGAGCCTGTGGACAGGCGAAGATGTGCCTGAGTTAACCGCTCCACCGAAAGAGGTCGCACCCAAGCTAATTGCTTTGAAGGTAGGCGATGCCAATTGGAAGAAGGTAGAGCCGTATATCGTAGCGAACAAGACAACGCCATTGGCTGACATCATTAAGACGTTAGGGGCTAAGTATACACAAGGCAGTCTGAAGGTAGCGGAGAAGGCAATTAAAAAACTACTTGCGTAATGGATGACTTAAAACTACTCAGAGACGACAAGCATTACTACGGTGATGTTGGGAAGCAGTACCTGTCGAATAGCGACTTAGGTACACTACTATCCAACCCGAAAGAGTTCGGTGTCAGCAGACCCGACAACAAAAACTTTGCGGTGGGTAGGTATTTCCACCAGTGCTTCCTTGAGCCGCAGAAGGCAAGAGAGTTTCCGTTTGTTGATGTGGCGAGCCGCAACACCAAAGCATATAAGGAGGCCATCGCAGAGGCAGACACTGAGGTGTTGCTACTACAGAAGGAGAAGGGTGAGGTTGATGCGTTGGTTCAGACAATGCTGGGCAACCTACAGATATACGACATGGTGTATGACGAGCTGAATGCGTATGAAGTACCCGCTATAGGTGAGGTGTGTGGTCATATGTTTAAAGGCAAGGCAGACATTGAAGGCAAGGACATCTTGATAGACCTCAAGACCACCTCAAACCTAAACGACTTCAGGTACTCAGCCAAGAAGTACAACTACGACAGTCAGGCTTACATATACCAAACACTATTCGGTAAGCCACTGGTGTTCGTAGCTATCGACAAGACATCACACATGATGGGCATCTACCGACTAAGCGAGGACTTTGTTAAGGGCGGTAGAGCGAAGGTTGAGCAAGCCATGGAGGTGTATGATAAGTTCTATGGAGATAGTCCATTAGAGGACATCGCAAGCTTCGTACACGAAGAGGAATTGTAATTACGGGGAAGCCCTGACCCCACACTCAGGGCAACATTTAATCTTTATATCGCAATGAGCGAGACAAAAACAATCTACATCGGAAACGGTGTAAGGAAAGGAGACACTTGGCTAACGTCAAGCCTGTGTCTAAGTGACATCCCTACTGAACATATGTTCGAGTTTAATGGGAAGAAGTACATCAAGGTTAACATCAATCTAAAGGATGAGGTTGACCAGTATGGGAAGGATGTGTCAATTACAGTTGACACTTGGAAGCCTGACTCAGAGAAGTCTTCTATACCAAAGTCAACTAAGCAGACGCTAAAGAAGGTGGAGGTGAAGGCCGCAGAGCAGGCAGGAGCGATGGAAGATGACGATGAGCTACCGTTCTAAGGTAGGTAGGCTACGGGAGTGGGTGTCAATCAAGACACCCCTCCATGTCGCCATGACACTTTTTACCCTCTCCCTACTCTCTATATATATTCTCTTTCTCTTTATATTTTTTATTTATTTGCTTTTGAAAGGAAAAAAACGACATTAACGACAGGGGTACTGATAATCAAGTAGTTAACTAAATCAAATTCGACATAAAAATGTCAGACATCGACACAATACCACACCAAGTCACGGTTTTCCGTAACATTAAGAGTACAGACACCCCATTCTACCGCGA
>TARA_R110002049_G_scaffold213869_1_pt1 | contig 11247 bp, 8 predicted proteins | sample TARA_R110002049 | Tara Oceans TARA_R110002049 (sample SAMEA4396941) | marine metagenome | biome: Polar Biome; feature: [SRF] surface water layer (ENVO:00010504); material: water (ENVO:00002006), including particulate matter (ENVO:01000060) such as... | depth 5 m
GAGACCGGACGGTTACGCCTCAAAGACAGCAGCCACCTAACCTTCATTTCGAGCGATGACTGTTTCCATCCGCGCCACCACGGCGACAGACACAAGCGCGGTCAGGGTCCAACCAAATATACGCAACAGTACGAACAGGTTTTTAAGTATCCAGTTGCAAACACCAACTATCCACTTCCCTACTAAGCTAGGCGTGTCGGACTTCGGCCCCACTTCTTGGAGTTGTACTGACCAATATTTTTCCTGCCCTAAATCAATGATCGGCAACACCGTATCGATGGAATAGAATATGGCGTTGAAGTGTGGATAGTTAGGAGGAACGGTAGCAGGCGTTCTCCCCAATGTCGTATTGATATCCTTATCGGAATCAAGCGAGCGCAGCTCCAACTCAAGCCTATGGATGTCGGATGCGAGAACACCGCTCTGGCTGTTGGCTATATTTACCGCAGCTGAACCGAATAGGACCGCAATGGCGATGATAGCTGCGGCTCGCATGGGTTTAAAACCATATTCCATAACCCAGTCTGTCAGCAGCAACACCAGTCGCATGGGAGCCGAATGGCGGAAGGAAAGCATTCGGCGTCGAATGCGCAGACGATTCAGTTCGACCTGATTTGCCGCTCGCATCCGCCCCGCCGTGCGCAAGACTGCCGCGGCTTGGATGAACGGTTGAAAGGGGACAAGCGCGGCCTGTACTCTGCCGGTGTTGAACCGTCTATGCTGCAATGCAAGCCAGTCCAGCGCACGTGGGCGCTGATCCGCAGCACGCGGGTAGGTAATGGCTGAAAGCAAGTTCTTTAGTACCCAAACGGTGATAATAGCGAGTGCGGCAAATACAGTCTCTTCGCCCAAAGTGTGCTTAATCTCGACTGGATAAACATAGGCAGCTGTGGCTGCAGCCATAAAAAACGCACTTACGACGGCCAAATGCCAAACTGGCTTTCGATTGCGTTCTATGTCGCGAAGGAGATGGTTCCAAGTTCTCCGTGGCGGAACGAGCGGCCCAAGCTGCGAAGTTAACTCGTATCTGAATCCTTCGATCCGCAGAAAGTCTTGCTGTGGCCACGCTGATGGCGGGTGAGCAAATGATCTCGTTTCCGTGTTGCGTAAATCGATCGTCGGACGGTAGCGGCCCCGATCGTCACGCGCATCAATTATGCTCTTCGCCCGTGCCAGGAAGTATCGAGGTGGGCCAGTGCGGTGAACTAGCAACGGCACCTTTCGCCACAGATTGCTCGCGAACAGCTCTATTGCCAATCCGAAGCTTGTCAGTACGGAGCCGGCCTTTGAGCCACGTGTCTTGTATTCGTTGGTTTCGACCAGTTTGTCGTACTCTTCGTCCGACAGCTCCAATCCACCTATAGCGGGCATTATGAAGAGGCGGTTGCCGATTTTCGCGTTAGAAAGGTCCAAGGTCGGGCCCTTGACCCGGTCGAACACAAACAGCGCGTTGCCCCCAATCTGCGCGCCACTGAAGCAATGCTCAGCCCCCTTAGGAGTAGAACTAAACGGAAGCAGAGCGCGCTCCCGTAGTGGTCGCGACCGACCTGCCCTAGGATTGTCGGAGGATCGGCCGCACAGTTTCAGTGAACCAGAGATGTGAACTTGTTGAGCGAGAATCCTGGAGAATCCGACGCTGTCTCTTAGGTCGACGTCGCCATTGATGTTCGCATTCTGGAGCAGAAGGCTGTCGGACGTACTTAGGGCAGGAACGATATTGATGAGTGCATATTTCGCGCGAAGCGCCCCGCCGATTGACGCACCGGACAGTGCAAGCTCACCTGAAACGATCACGGAACGCAGACTGCCCACCGCGCGAAATATTTCGGTGAGTTGGTGTGAAACGTCTTTCGCTGTCAGTTCGGTCAGAACTGCGCGGCGCTTGGCGTAACCGGGAAAGATTTGGGCATCGGGTGGAGGTAGTAGTGCAATTTCTACGTCCGCCTCAGCTGGAGTCGGTGGAGTTGCTCCAGGTGGGAAGCGAATATTGCGGATGTTACGTTCGTATTCATAGAATTTCCTATCAACCTGCGCGCCAATCTTTTCGACGCAGTCGAGTCCCTTCTGGAGATCAGCATCTCGTTGTGAGAGGAGATTTGTGATCTGCTTGGCACGCTCGCGCCACTTAAATGCTTCTCCACTCTTGGGAAAGAAAAGCGGAATGAACTTAACGGGGTCCTCGCCACTGAGGCACATTCGGAATGTTATCATTCTGATCAAAGGGGACCGCCATTGAGGCCGGGCATTGGCGCGTTCGTCCCGGCGCAAATCCAATGTTCCACCGATATCAGAGTCGCGTAGATCTAGCGCTGTGTGACCACGGTCCGAGGGGTCAATCTTGGCATTGCGAGTAATCGCGTCCGTTATACATTCTACGTAAGCTTCCAGTTCTAAATCATTTGCAGCCGCAAGGGAGGGCGCGCCGAAACGACGAAACAGCGCTCCCACCCCACGATATCGGAACCAGCTTCCGTTTAAAGCCACGCGGCCTTTGACCTGGAGATATTTAAGATTGGCCTTGCCAACAAAGAGGCTTCCTCGTGAAGAAAGATTTCCCCCTATGGAGGAGCCTTCGGCTCGTACGGCTGATGTTGCCGCAGACCCGTTTTCCTCAATAAGCTTGATTAAGACGGATCGGGACTGTGGATGGCTCGCGGTGACAGGATCCCACACATCCAAATGCTCAAGGCGCTCCAATCCTAACGTGCGTTTCTTTTGAGATGGCGGGTCCTGCGCTCGGATCATGGCCACGAGTTCTTTTTCCAAATAAACGCAAGCTTGCCAATCAGCCGGGACAGACCCACCAGCAGCAATGACCTGATCGCAAAGGACCCGCTCAGCCATTCCGACGGGTGAATAGACAATGGCGTCGTCAAGAAAGACGCTTCCACCGATCGTTGCACCGCGTAGATTCGCACCTCCATATATCCTAGCCCTGTTCATCCTCACTTCTTTGTGCACCGATGAAAGAGCCAAGTTCAGAGCGTGGCGGTCACCTACAAAAGATATGGATAACGGCGGCAAATGCTTCGGAACAATCACACAATCTGAAGCGTCCAACGTCGCGCCTATCGTGGCTCCGCCGAGGTCAAGTGGTCCGGAAAAAACTGACCGGCGCAAGCGAACCGCTCCGCGCGTCTCCATATAATTACAGCTTGCGCCGTAAGTGATCACACTTCCTGAAAGGTCGAGAGTGATCATTTTGGTGCGATCAAGCAGCAGCGCTCCGTCGATCCAACAGTCGACCAGCCGTATTGAGAACGGGATGTCCAGCTTGGATAGGTCGAGGTGACCTTCAATCTTGATGCCGACAAGCTTAAGGGCCGGCACACCAACGATCTCCGAGGTATCGTCAGTCCTGAAACGACGTTTCCTTATAGACTGAGGTGGAGGTTGCGGATCGCCCCGCTCAGAGCGATGGCTTAGCGATCTGCAAACATCTCGCATCGCACTTACGAGGTCTTCCGCCCTACACGTGTTGTCGACAGAAAAACCGCCACCGTCTGTTGGCGTGATGGCGCGTTGGGATTTGGCATCAGCGGCAAACGCATGGCGCCTGATTTCAAGACTTAGCGCCTCAAACGAAGATATCGCTTCATTTGAATCCGCGTCACCACGCTCCTGAAATGCAGCGATAAGGAAAGGCGGTAAAGACAGCGGGTCCGTTACCCAGTTTGACCAAGTGGATTCAGACGGCAACAATTGTTCAGCACCACTTATCTTGGTGCCGCGCATTATGTTTCGACGCAGTGTTTCCCGACTGATCATGGCTCCCCCCTGCCTTGATTGGTAAAACATTCTCGCGAAGGCAAGGCGCTTCTCCTCAGAGTTGATAAATTCCGGAGAGAAGCGTCCCACTGCACTATGATCCGGACCGGTGTGCGCCGAGAGCGAGCCCCAGGCTTCTGCCGAAAGGAGAACATTAAGCAAATCCGTCTGGCCTGAGCTCCAGAGTCAGAAGCGGAGGATACCGTACGGATCAAGTTATGGTGTTAGACAATAGGTTGGTTGACCTGGAGGACCGGGGACGTGGCGGGGAAAGCCGTGCACGCATTCAACGGTACGGAAATTACCGTCGTGTTCAGGTTGGGTGAAACCCAAGTCAACGGCGAGCTGTCCGACTTTCGAAAGCGTATCGAAGTGCTCACCACCGATAGGTTGCTGGACCTTGCGTCATTCCTGGACAGTTTCTGAATCACCAACGCGGTCAGTAGCCCCAACGCAACTGATCGGCGACCGCTGCCAGCAATATCAAACCCAAGACGCTGGCGAGGAGTAGCCATATCCACCGAGGCGGATTGGGCGGGCTGTAGTGGGGATCGTCATCCCAGCCCATGAGACCCTACCCTGCTCGCCGCATTGTCTTCACTGCCTGCCATGCGTGCTGCTCACTTCCAACATGCTGTCTGGCAATGGGCGTTGGAGCGTGAGACTGTCTGCACCTCCGGCCAGCCATGCCCGGCATTCGTCGGGTTCGGTCAGGATGACAGGCATCGCTTTCTCATGAACCGGCCGGACAATATCGTTCGCTTCGGTTGTTAGGAACGCGAACAGCTCCCAGTCGCGTTCTTCACGCGCTCGCCGCGCCTTACCCGGTTGTTCTGCCAGACGCTCGCCATGCCAGGGACGCCAAACCCCGGCAAAGTAAGCGATCTCGACATCTGGAACGGAGAACCAAGTTGAGTCCCGAACCGGTTCCGCAAACGCGGTGAATGGGACAAGGCAGCGATACGCTGGCTCCAGCATCCATTCCCTGTTCACATCCTGCCACCAGCGGCTTTGAAGGTTGCGGATATTCGTGATCGGTGCGCGCTGTCCGGGTATGGGTGGGAACCCCCATCGCAGGGACGCCAGCTCAAACCCGCCTGCCCTCAGGCGGCGTATGATAGGCGCGTCCTCATCCGGATAGATGTTCTGCTGGGGTTGCAGATTGTCCGTTTCAGATGTCGTCGTGAGTTCGCCATCTTCGAGCATCCGCATGAATGCCCGCATGCCGGCGACTGATCCATATTGCGCGTATCGATTACACATCAATTCACTTCACCCGATCGATTTCCACAAGACAAGCACTTGACCAATGTTCCTGTTTCGTTCTTTTGTCCCGTCTTCATTCCTGGAGAGGCAGAATGCGCAAGCCGGAAACCCTTGAAAGCCTCTATCTCGACTTTGACGGCTTCTTCGCGTCGGTCATGCAGCAGGCCATGCCAGCACTCCGTGGGAGGCCGGTCGGCGTCATCCCGTTTGAAACGGATGCTGCTGACAGCACTGTGGTCATTGCCTGCTCAAAAGAAGCCAAGGCACGTGGCTGCCATAACGTCATGCCGGTCCCGGACGCGCGCCGTTTATGTCCTGACATACTCCTTGTGACACAAAGGCCCGACCTGTTCAGGCGGGCACACAATACGCTGCTCAATGAAATTGCCTGCGAGATCCCAATCGAGACGGTGAAGTCGATTGATGAGCTGGCTTGCCGGCTGGATCCTAAGGATGCGCGCTATCCCGAGGACCTAGCGCTTCGGCTGAAGGCGCGCATTGCGGCGAATGTCGGTCCCTACATTACCTGTTCAATCGGCTTCGCAGCGAACCGGTTGCTCGCCAAGACGGCCTGCAAGATCGACAAACCGAACGGCGTGACCATCTGGCGGCCGGAAGACATGCCGGGTCCACTCCTGCGACTCCCGATCGACGAGATTTCAGGGATCGGGAAACAGCTTGAGATCCGCCTCATGCGTGCCGGTATCACCGACATGACGGCGCTTCTGGGGACGCAACCCAAACAGCTTCGCAAGCTGTGGGGCAACGTCAACGGAGAGCGCATGTGGTATGCGCTCCACGGCTACGACATCAAGGCTACGCCGACTGCGCGTGGCATGTATGGCCATGGCCGGGTCATGCCACCGGAATGGCGCAATGCGGAAAAGGCTGAAGCCTGCTCCCGGCTCTTGCTGACCAAGGCGGCGCGCCGGATGCGGCGGGATGGCTACAATGCACGCAAGCTCTGGCTCTGGCTCGACATTCGCGGCGGCGGCTGGTTTGGCGAACACACCCTGCCGAGCGTGCACGATGATCATGCCTGCCTCGATGCGTTGAGAGTTTTATGGCATCGCGCCAAAGCACAGATTAGCAAGCGCGCCAGCATCATGCGGGTGGGCGTGACGCTCCTGAATATCACGCCGTCTGAACACCGCCAGCTCGATCTCCTGATGGACGACGACAAGGACTGCCAGCGTTGGGAGGCAATTACCGACACGATAGACGGCCTGAACGCGAAGTTCGGCAAGCGTGTCGTGACGATGGGACCATGGATAGCTCCTCCAGGTGGGTTCACCGGCGGCAAGATTGCATTCACGCGCGTCCCGAGTGCGGAGGATTTCTGGTGAGCTGGCTAAGCGATATGAGCCTGAAGGATTTGGATGAGAGCCAGGCGCTGGAAGCAACGTGCATAAGGTGCCTGCACACATGGCTGCAAAGTCCGACGCAGCTCCTGCTGAAGGTCGATCACCGGGATGTGCACCTTGACGAGGTGGCGACGCACCTTGCTTGTCCGCGCTCAGTGTGCCGACATGTTGGTGTCAGGCTATCGTTGGTTCGTAATGACGATACGAGCGGCTTTGTTGGCGGGATGCCCTAGGTGTTAAGCCAGGGTCTGAAGCATCCAATTCTGCGAGTCTCATGGCGTATGGCGGATACATTGTCCGTCTCATTCGACGCTCTCCGCATTGTCTTTATTTGGAAATAGGCACGTCACGGCTGCCGGTCCCCGCCATGGACCCCGCCAAACGCCCAAATGGCACGCCTCCCACCTCAGATCTTCACGAAAGCCTCGTCCAGAGGCCACTGCCATTGCGGGCTTCGCCGCAACGCCGCTGACCGGAGTTTCCGGATCTTGTGAGCGAAGTGCGTGCCGAACCGATCGACCCAGAGGCGGATACTTCATGGCATACATCTATGCTGCACTCATGAAGCAGGTCCTCAAGCAGGTCCTCGATATTTCGAAGTTAGAGCGGAAATCGGACGTACATCAGTACGGCGAGCTGCAAGATCTCGGGCGACGTTTTGAAGTAGCGGAAGGGGTTTTTGCTCATTTGCCGAGGCTAAACGCCCCTGCCCCGCGTCTCAAGGCGTATGCCCTGACAAACCCCACAAAGTCATTCGATACCGATTCGCTACACTTTTAACCCGTGAACGGCCACGCGAATCATGACGCATTGTATCCACCTCCGATTGACTCACAGTATTCATCTAAAACAATCTGAAAATTGGCTTGCGGCGATGACGGGAAGAACATGAAAACAATTGATTTCCTGCGTGGAGTTTTGACCGCCTATACGAAGCCCGGTTTGGAGAAAATCACCAACGGCATCGTGAAGCGCCATTATTCGAAGAACACCACACTTCAGAAGCATCGCTATGGCGCGCTTCGAAGATTGACTGGTTGGCTCAAAGCGCACGCCACAATCTCAGCAGGTGCGCTCATAGCAACTTATATTGTAATCGCAGCATTAGCTTGGATCATCTATCCATTGGATTTTGGGCCTCGTATTCCTGAAGGCGTCAGTGACTTCTATCGCGATTTGCAGACGATAAATCTCGCAATCCTAGCCGCACAAGCCACCTTCATTGGTCTTGTTTTTCCAATTGTCATTGCCCTAGTTAGTTTGCTGTCCGATGGCAAAATATCGTATCGAGGCCGACTGAATCTGTTTCTCGAAGAAACAGAAGCCACTTATGTAGGCGCGTCTGCCATCATGCTGATTGCGACCCTGTTAGTGCAGCTTTTGGCGTTGAGCCAATTACCTGAACGCGTCGGCGCAGCTTGCACAGCGCTGAACATCACGTGGTTTGCCTGCAACACCTACGCAATTGGTTTTTTCCTTTTCCAAACACTGAAGTACGTTCAGCCAGACCTGAGGTTTCAAATTGAAAAGCGCTATATCGCAAATATCGTATGGCGGAATCAGCTATCCGAGTTAGTTCGAGTCAACCGGTGGGCAAATGCTCAACACTATGGATATTGGCCAAATGCAGAAATTGTGGTCGGCGACAAAGACGAAGCTCCGCTAGTTGTTACCCATAAGTTTCACGATCAATCAGATCATCGTCTATCAATTGACCGCGGGAAAACAGCTCAAGTACGCGATGTCCACTTGTACCTTGTAGGGATTGTTTTGAACTCTTGGCTACAGCGATATCGTGATCAAGACGAGCGGTCTCGGTTCTCATGGTTTGAGTTTTGCCTTTCACCACAGCAAGTCTTTGAGGGGCGTACTTCGCTACTACAGATCAAATCCGCGCCCGATTTGACTAAGGGAGAAGAAGCTCTCGTCAAATGGGCTTTTAAAACCGGGCGAGAAAAACCACTTCGAGATAAAGGCACTGTTGTCCAGTTTATCGAGGACATGATTTCCGATTTGATGCGGTTAGCTGAGGAAGGGCGCTCAAGCGAGTTTCGGACACTTTTGGCTCAGCTTACGAAACTCCATGCATTTTTGTTCGATATCGCGGAAGCCCCCCGTGAAGACGAGCAATTCAACTATGCGCAAATGACGGAAGGTATGGGTCGAGACCTCTCGACTAAGTGGGCCAGTCCATATCGGGACTTGCACAAGAAAGTTGTCACCAAGCTCGCATCTGAGCCGGATTTGTTCGAAAGTATCGCATGGTGGAGTCCCAACATAATTGGATTGGCTAGGTCGAGCGCGTTTGATGCATCGACCAACGCTGCCATGCTTCTCTCAAGTCATCTCCTCCGAAGACTGTTGGATTGGGCCGCAAGCGAATATCGCTCAATAACTGGGAATGAGACCAACGCTTCAACAACATTCGAAGTGCCGTCTCAGCTACGGTCTGAATACGGAAACGCCTGGAGGGGCTACGTCGCCAGTTGGGAACGAATACTCGATGTCCTGGGTCCCAATATCCAACACTCAGACAGCGCGAAGGAGCAATGGCAAGAGTTCCAAAGAGTTCAAAAAGCTTACGAAGACCACCTATTGCGAAGCGTAGAACACGTAGCTCTTAGTGCCGCTTCTGGTGATCAGATGGCGGTCCGTTGGTCCACCGATCTCCTTATTAAGTGGCCTAACGGGATACTGTTCGGCGGTGATCATGGAAATGTATTCAACAAGGTACAACCTGTTCCAATCACCACAGATGTTGTTCGCCAAAGTTGGCAACGAGTCACAGAGATTGTCGTTACCGAGCATCCTAGGAGCGGAGTACCCGACGCCTGGTCTCCCGATCCCAAAGATATTTGGAAATCCGCTTTGGATAACTTTTGGTCGGATGCTTGCGCAGTTTTAACAGCGGTATTAACCCGCTGGATGATCCATTACGGCGAGCAGGGTGAGGCAGCTGAAGCCGCTCGCCGCGTAATATCCCAAAAGGCCCACGACCAAGGACAGCGCGGTAGCCGCGACGCACCCACCTTCAATTTCTCAACATTGTTGCTGGCACCATTGAGAATAGCAGTGGCGCAAGATGGTGAGGATAGGAACTTCTATGCTGGTAAATTGTCGGAATTAGCAGGACGTATGCTCGATATCGGCAGCCCACAGTATGTCTCGATGCGCATATATAGCGGAACCGGCACGGGAGACTATCTCTCTCTCACGACGGAACAAGTTATAGTTTTGGCGAGTCAGGTAGACGTGAATGACCGACCTATCAGAACTAGCCGGGAAGCACGCGTCCTGTTCGACTCTGCGAAGACTGACGAGCAAAGGCGCCTCATCATCGCGCATCTAGAAAAGCTCGACAGTGCAATAGAAGATCTTGACCTAGATAAAGTCGCCCCCGCATTTCGTGCACTCAGAAAAGACGATCATACATTGCAAGCCGCGACTGCCGCTTTGAAGCAGCAGCTCCAGGCACACATTGTCGCTTTCGAAAATATGAGGGATCAACAATTTGAAGACGCAGAGGTAGATCCTAATAGGCTTAGGGAGATAGCAGAGGCTGCCTCTAGTCTCGGATTTGCGGCAACTACCGCGAATTTCCCAATCTCAATGTTTGAGGCGATCGACTTTGTTGACGAGCAACTCACTGACTTCACATTAACTTCGAGCGACCAAAACACTGGTGAGTACACTAGACCGCTTTTCAGCACCCCCGTTTCAAACGAGCATGAGTTCTGGGCTGACGTAATGAAACAGCGCAGCGCGACGATTGTAATGAGGGATTTGCTGCAGAGCATCGATCCAGTCGAAGTACTCACACCAACGGCAGAAGCGTTCTGGAATGGAGTTCAGGTGGCTGCTTCGGCCATTCGTGATGCCGGGCAGAACCCTATTCTAATTGTAGCAAGCCAATCAGAGCCATCATGGCTTATCGATTGGAGGTGGCCTCACGACGAAGGTGCTTGGCGGCCAAAGAATTTGCGGATTGCACAAGCAGAGAACCAACCGAATGGCTATCTCTTTCACTTGAATGATTTACCTGTCTTTTTCGCACCGATAAACCGTGATGGCGCATACCTTCTTGCAAAGGAGTTGCTTCACACTGTTCAATTCACTGAATTTGATGGATTGCCAACTCAAGTTGAATTTGAACACGAGAAAGAAAATAGGCGGAAGGGCACCATTAAGCTCAAATTTTCACGTAACGTTATCCTAAGGCCTCTTTCAGCATACCGATTTGTTTACCGAGAACCGATTGATGATAATGAAGGAGCCTAGGAAATTGCTGTCAAAGAACTTCACGGCTTAAATCTAAGGTATGCGTGCCGCAGTAAATCCGGTTAGCACTGAAGACCAATAGATGGGCTCAACCTCAATCGAGCAACTGCTTTCGAGTCTAGCGCTTCAGGAGTCAACTTTACGCATGATTACTGCATTCTCCTATTGGACCGTAAGCGTCCGGTCTTCCCGCCCTTGAAGGCGTAATGACTATTGGTCTGCCTCCCAAAAAGTGGTCCGGTATTTGAGTTAGCTCCGGCTTCAGATATGGAGCTGAGACATGGGCAAGAGAGCCAAGCCTGAAGAGATCATTGCGAAGCTGCGGGAGGTGGAGGTTCGCCTCGCGCGTGGAGAGACGGCTGCGGCTGCGGCGCGCGCTGTCGGCGTTACCGAGCAGACCTATTATCGCTGGCGCAAAGAGTATGGCGGCCTGCAGGTCGACCAGGCCAAGCGCATGAAAGAAATGGAGAAGGAGAACGCTCGGCTTCGGCGGGCTGTTTCAGACCTCACACTCGATAACCAGATCCTTCGTAAGCGTCCGGCGTTGACGCCCTTGACCTGATCAGGCTTT
>TARA_R110002049_G_scaffold79845_1_pt1 | contig 11241 bp, 8 predicted proteins | sample TARA_R110002049 | Tara Oceans TARA_R110002049 (sample SAMEA4396941) | marine metagenome | biome: Polar Biome; feature: [SRF] surface water layer (ENVO:00010504); material: water (ENVO:00002006), including particulate matter (ENVO:01000060) such as... | depth 5 m
TCCGAAAATTGATTTCTCTTTAGAAGAAAACATGGAGTATATTAAGGCAGATGAGTACTTAGAAGTAACTCCAGAAAGTTTACGTATGCGTAAAATTAATTTTAAAGCATAATAACATTTTTGTAAAAGTTTTTTCTTTTAATAAAATAAAAGTTAAAATATATATTATTTAAAAACGCCACTTTTTAGTGGCGTTTTTTATCTTTGTACTATGAACGATTTTAATGATTTTTTTGAAAGATTACAACTAAGCCTATCAAAAGATGAGTTTGTGAAACTAACGTTAAGCAAGCCCATAAGAAAAAGTGAAGGATTACTAAATGTATATGTTCGTTTATTTAAAATTGATGATAAAGATGTTTTTGAGTTAAAATATCGTCATGAAGAAGAAAATAAATTTAAACAATTTTCTTTGGAAGAATTAAAATCTGAAATAGAAAGTTTACTACTAAATAAATTTAGAACTGGTTGTTTATTTACTTTAAGTGAAGATTTAATTGTATTGGTCTCTAAAAAGAAATTAGTTTCTTATAGAGATAATGCACCAAGTTTTAAAAATAAGTTACCAGAAATTCCATTACAATCTTAAAAAATTAAAACATAAAAAAAGCTCAAGAATTAATTCTTGAGCTTTTTTATTTATAAAACTAAAGTTTATTGTATAAATTGTTTTTTGATGTTTTCTAAATCATTTTCTGAAACAACTTTAGCAGATTTCTTTATTTTTTTTATGAATTCACTAACCTCGGTTTTGCTAGCAGGCCCTCCTAAATTCTGACCATTAGAATCATAAGAGTTTGTAATTACTTTTAAATTAGAGTCTAGTATAACCCAAAAAGGTAAGCCAGCTTTATCTCCTTCATATTTTTTTAATAAATTTCTAGAACCAGCATTTTCTAAGTTTTCTTTTCCTTTAGATTCATTTACAACAACAGGTACAATTACGTAATTGTCTTCAAAGAATTGTTTAGTATCTGCAGCCTTCATGTCTTTTGTCATTTTTTTACACCAACCACACCAAGAAGCTTCAAATTTTATAAAAATAGCTTTTCCTTCTTTTTGAGCTTTTGTTTTAGCATTTTCTAATAATACTTTAGTACTTTCTTGTGCATTAGTTTTTGTGTTATATGCTAAAAAAGTGATTAAACACAAACTTAAAATTTTAATTTTCATAGTATTTTTCAATTTTATCTAAACACTAATTTAATGCTTTTATATTTAAATTGAAATAACTTAATTTCTACTGAACTAAAATAATGAATTTTATATGCTGTTTTAATGTGTTCTTTTTACTTTTAAAGCGATTAAACCTAATATTGGCCCAATAGCTAATACTAAATAAATAAAAGTAGAACTAAATAAATGAGACAGAGTACTAACCAATTGAATGCTAAGAATGGTTAAAGAAAAACCGATACAATTTACAATGGTTAATGCAGTTCCTTTGTCTTTTTCAGGAGCATTTTGTGCGACTAAAGTAGAAAATAAAGGTGAATCTGCAATTACAACCATTCCCCAGAAAAGTAAAAACAGAATAAAAGTGACTTCATTTTCTATCATAAAAAAGAATGGTGCTACTAGACAACAAATACAAGAAAGTAATAGTGCTAAGAATGCTATTTTTTTTGTCCCAAATTTTTCAGCTAAATAACTTCCTAAAACACAAGAAATACTACCAATTGCAATTATAAAAAAAGAAAGTAGAGGTATGTTAAAATCTATATTAACATATAAATTGGCATAAGTTTTTAATATAATAGGCACAAATGCCCAAAAAGTATACAATTCCCACATATGTCCAAAATAACCAAAAGCTGCTTTTCTAAATTTTATGTTTTTAAAAACCTTAAAACAAATTCCCAAATCTAAAGAAGTTCCTTTTTTTCTGTAAGGGCCATTTGGTACTAATAATACTAATAAAATTCCTCCAAAAGAAGCTAAAATAGAAATAAAAATAATTACTGTTTCCCAAGAAAAAGATTGCATACTATCTTTTAATAAATGTGGTAAAGCTGTTCCTAAAACTAAAGCACCAACTAAAAAACCTAAAGATTTCCCTAAACCTTTATCATAATAATCTGTTGCAATTTTCATTCCTACAGGATAAATTCCTGCTAAGAAAAATCCTGTTAAAAAACGGAGTAATAATAAGCTTGTATATGTATTTGTTTCTAAAATTAAGCAACAATTAAATATTGCACCCAAAATTGCACACACAAAAAAGACTTTGGATGGTGAAAACCTGTCTGAGATTGTAAACAGTGCAAATAATAAGGTACCTATAATGAAACCAAATTGTACAGCAGAAGTTAAGTTTTCTAAAGCATTGGTTGCTAGGTTAAAATTTGAAACTAAATCACTTAACACAGCATTTCCTGCAAACCACAAAGAGGTGCAGCAAAATTGAGAAATTACTATTATTGGAAGTACTAATTTGCGATGTTTCATTTAGAATGCAAATTTATTGAAAACAATGTAATATTCAATTTAAAATTAACACAGAAATCAGTTTGTTTTTTTATCTTTGAATAGATGAAAAAAGTCAAAATAATAGAATGTCCTAGAGACGCAATGCAAGGAATAAAATCTCATTTTATTTCAACAGAACAAAAAGCATTGTATATAAACTCACTATTAAAAGTTGGGTTTGATACTATTGATTTTGGTAGCTTTGTTTCACCAAAAGCAATACCTCAAATGAGAGATACTGCAGCTGTTTTAGAAAAGTTAGATTTATCTAAAACAGAAAGTAAGTTATTGGCAATTATAGCAAATGTTAGAGGAGCAAATGATGCTTCTGTTTTTGAAGAAATAGACTATTTAGGATATCCTTTTTCTATTTCAGAGAATTTTCAAATGCGTAATACACATAAAACAATCGCAGAATCTATAGAAACTTTAGATGAAATTTTAAATATTGCAGACAAATCTAATAAAGAAGTTGTTGCGTATTTATCTATGGGTTTTGGAAATCCTTATGGAGACCCTTGGAATGTAGAAATAGTAGGTGAGTGGACAGAGAAATTGTCTAAAATGGGTGTTAAAATTTTATCGCTTTCAGATACTATTGGTAGTTCTACTCCAGAAGTTATAGAATATTTATTTTCTAACTTAATTCCACAATATTCTAAAATTGAATTTGGTGCGCATTTACACACTACTCCAGATAAATGGCACGAAAAAGTTAACGCAGCATTTAAAGCTGGTTGCAATAGATTTGATGGTGCAATAAAAGGTTATGGAGGTTGTCCAATGGCAAAAGATGATTTAACTGGTAACATGCCAACAGAAAAGTTATTGTCTTATTTTACTGCAGAAAAAGCATATACAAATATAAAGCCAATGAGCTTTGAGAGTGCTTACAATAAAGCATTAGAAACTTTTATTTAATTTTATAATTAATTATTGTTCTTGTCTATAATGAATATTACATTTGTTAAACTTTCCCTAGAGTGTTTTTGTCTTTAATTTAAAAGACCAATAAATTAAATTTAAAAATTATACTGTTATCTTTCTGTTTAGTATCTATAAAAAGATGCTTTATATTAACGTTCAATTAATTTTTAAAATTTAATATTACAATCAATTTTCTAAATAATTTAATATTTATTTTAATCGTTTTTAAATGAATTTAAAAAAAACACTGCTATTACTTGTCTCAATTAACTTATTATTAGCTTGTTCTTCAACAAAGCAAACAATTACAGATAACAATAAGATAGACTTTACATTCTTACAAATAAATGACGTTTACGAGATTGCACCAATACAAGGTGGTGAGTTTGGTGGAATGGCAAGAGTAGAAACTATTCATAAAGATTTATTAAAGGAAAATGAAAATACGATGCTTTTTATGGCAGGAGATTTTCTAAATCCATCTTTATTAGGTACTATAAAAGTAGATGGAAAAAGAGTGAAAGGTAAACAAATGGTAGAAGTTATGAATGCCATGAAGTTTGATTTAGTTGCTTTTGGAAATCATGAATTTGATGTTTCAAAAGAAGAACTTCAAGATAGATTAAATGAAAGTACATTTCCTTGGATTTCTGCTAACGTTAAATTAAGAACAAAAAACGAATCAATTCCTTTTTACAAAGAAGTAGAGAATAAGAAACAATATGTAAATGAAACTTTTATAAAAGAATTTACAGATAAAGATGGTACTAAAATAAAAATAGGTTTTATTAGTGTATGCATTCCTTCTAATCCACAAGATTACGTAGAATATGGAAATATGTTTGTAAAAGCTAAGGCTTCTTATGCTGCAATAAAAGATAGTGTAGATGTAGTATTTGGTTTAACACACGTTAAATTAACAAATGATAAAAGAATAGCAAAATTGTTACCAAATGTACCTTTAATAATGGGGGGTCATGAACATACAAATAGTAATAACTTTGTTGGAAATGTTCAGATCTCTAAAGCAGATGCTAATGCAAAAACTGTTTATATTCATAGAATTTCATTTGATAAGAAAACAAAAAAGGTAGTTGTTAAATCTGAATTAAAAGAAGTTAACTCTTCAATAAAAGAAGATGAACAAGTAGGAGAAATTGTTAGTAAATGGCAAGATATTTTAAATATTCAAATTAAAGAAGTAATTAAAAATCCTGAAGAAGTTATTTTTAACGCAACTATTCCTTTAGATGGTAGAGATACCCCTATTAGAAGTAAACAAACCAATTTAGGTAAAGTTGTAACCAAAGCAATGTCTTTTGCTTATAATAATAGAGTAGATGCTGCATTAGTAAATGGTGGGTCTATTAGAATAGACGACCAATTAGTTGGCAATATTACACCAGTAGACATTTTTAGAGTATTACCTTATGGAGGCGCAATTTTAAAAGTAGAAATTAGAGGTAGGCTCTTAAAACGTGTTTTAGATTATGGTAAATTAGCTGTTGGTACAGGTGCTTATTTGCATAGACATAATATTGTTTTAAAAGAAAATACTTGGTTCATTTCGAAGAAACCTTTAAATATTAATAAAATTTATACTGTTGCTTTTTCAGATTATCTGTTAAAAGGCTTCGATATTCCTTTTCTCTCTAATAAAAGTAAAGACGTGTTATCTATTTACCATCCTAAGGCTAATGAGGTTTCTGTAGATATTAGAAAAGCTGTTGTTAGTTTCCTAAAACAATAATTTTATCTAATTCATTTTAAGTCTATTACATTTTTATTAAAATATTATTTTAATTTATTCTAAATAAGCTTTGCTGAAGTTAATTTGAATAGTATATTTGCACAAAAATTAAAACACTATTTTAAACTAATCTAAATAAAAATGAAAAAAGTACTTTTAACTTTAGCTCTTGCTGTGTCAATAATTTCTTGTGATAATAACAACAAAGAAGAAATAGGTACAATTGCTCCTTCAACTTATAAATTTGAAAGAAACGGAACTACTTCTGTTAGTTTTGATGGACAAACTACAAGAATTAAAATGGGAGGAGAGTTTATTTCTGCTCTTAACAATACATCAGAAACAGTAGCTACATTAAATGCAAAGTTTGCACATACTGAAGGAGAAAATAACTTTTCTGATGCAACTTTAAATGCATCATCAAAAAACATTAGAAGTAAAACAGCTGCTTCTACAGATTTCTTTGCAAGTAATACAACAGATGCTACAGCAATAAAAGCACAATTTGATAATTGGATTGCAGCACAAGTAAATGATGTTTTTCCTAATTGGGATGTCGATGCTTCTGCAGGAGTTGCAGGTAAAATTCAAGAATCTGGAGGTGGATCTACAAGACATATAAACGAAAAAGGTTTAGAGTATAATCAAATAATTAATAAAGGTTTAATAGGTGCTTTAATGGTAGACCAAATCTTAAATAACTATTTAAGTACTGCCGTTTTAGATGAAGCTTCTAATGTTTCAGATAATGATGCAGACGTTTTATTAAGTGGAAAAAATTACACTTCTATGGAACATAAATGGGACGAAGCTTTTGGTTATTTATATGGTAACGAGCCAGATGTAACTGCTCCTGTTTTAGTACAAGATAGTTTCTTAAACAAATATTTAAGTAGAGTAACTACCGATACAGATTTTAATACAATTGCAACAGATATTTACAATGCTTTTAAGTTAGGTAGAGCAGCAATTGTTAATAAAGATTATGTAACAAGAGATGCACAAGCAGCAATTTTAAAAGAAAAAATTTCAGAAATTATTGCAATAAGAGCTGTTTATTATTTACAACAAGCTAAAGGTTCTTTAACACCTAATAGACAAGATGCTTTTCATGATTTATCTGAAGGTATTGGTTTTGTATATAGTTTACAATTTACTAGAAAATCTAATTCTCAAGATGCTTATTTCACAAAAGCAGAAGTAGATGGATTTATGAGTACTTTACAAGCTGGTAATGGTTTTTGGGATGTAACATCTACAACTTTAGATGAAATTTCTAATGCAATTGCAGCTAAATTTAATTTTACAGTAGAACAAGCTGGTTCCTAGTAAAAAATAAATGAATTTATTAAAGAAAAAGCAATCTATTTTGATTGCTTTTTCTTAATTTTGTATCTTTATTTAGAATAAATAGAAATAATATGTTTAGAAGATTTTTACTCCTTTTTATATCAGTTTTAACAATTAATGCTTGTTCTTCATCTTCTGAAAATGAGCCAGATAAAACAGATAATTTTAATAGAAACGCAATGTTAATTAATATTGCAGACAATATTATTATTCCTTCATACGAAGATTTTAGTGTTAAAATGAATACATTAAAATCTATTGGAGATACATTTACTAATAATCCTACACAAACTACTTTAGAAGATTTAAGAGATGCTTGGTTAGCTGCTTATAAATCTTGGCAACATGTAGAGATGTTTAATATTGGAAAAGCAGAAGAAATTCAGTTTTCATTCTACATGAATATTTACCCTTTAACAGTAAAAGATGTAGAAGATAATATTGCAAATGGCACTTATAATTTAGATAGTAGTAATAATCACGATGCTCAAGGTTTTCCTGCATTAGATTATTTATTACATGGCGTTGCAAATACAGATACTGAAATTTTAGAGAAGTATACAACTGCTACTAATAATGATAATTATAAAAAATACATTACAGACGTTTTAAATCAAATGAATACATTAACAATAGATGTAGTTTCAGATTTTAAAACACAAAGAAATACGTTTGTAACAAGTACAGCAAACAATGCAACAAGTGCTGTAAATAAATTAATAAACGATTATATTTTCTATTTTGAAAAAGGTTTAAGAGCCAATAAAATAGGTATTCCTGCTGGAAATTTTTCTACAGATCCTTTACCAGAAAAAGTTGAAGCTTTTTATAAAAATGATGTTTCTAAAGAATTAGCTTTAGAAGCTTTAACAGCTGTAAAAAACTTATTTGAAGGTAAACATTATGCATCTACAACAATAGGTGTTAGTTTTAAAGATTATTTAATAGATCTAGAAAGAACAGATATTGCAACAAGCATTACCAACCAGTTTAACTTAGCAACAGCCGAAGTAGAAAAATTAGATAATAGTTTTACTTTACAAGTAAACACAGATAATACAGCAATGACAAAGTCTTATGACGAGTTACAAAAAGTAGTTGTATTATTAAAAGTAGATATGTTACAAGCCTTTAACATTAATGTAGATTACGTTGATGCAGATGGTGATTAATAAAATAATTTAAACAAAAATTAATACCTGATTTTTTATTGAGCAATCAATAAAATCAGGTTTTTTTATGTTAAGACAAAGACTTAAATATAATTTAAAAGAACAAACAGATACTGCTCCTTTAGCAATATTTCGTTTGTTTTTTGGGTTGATGATGTTTGCAAGTATTATTCGTTTTTGGGCAAATGGCTGGATAGAGAAATTATACTTAGAACCAACATTTCACTTTTCTTATTTAGGTTTAGATTTTGTAAAACCAATAGGAAATTACACCTATGTATTGTTTGCTATTTGTGGTTTTTCTGCTCTTTTTATAGCAATTGGTTATAAGTATAGAATAGCCATTATTACCTTTTTTCTATCGTTTTTGTACATTGAATTAATGGACAAGACTACCTATTTAAATCATTATTATTTTATAAGTATTCTTAGTTTTTTAATGATTTTTTTACCAGCCAATACTTACTTTTCTGTAGATGGATTTATTAGAAATAAACAATATAAGCAAGTGCCAAAATGGACTGTTGATAGTATAAAGTTACTGTTAGTAATTGTATATTTTTATGCTGGTTTAGCTAAATTAAATTCAGACTGGTTGTTTAGAGCAATGCCTTTAAAAATATGGCTGCCATCAAAATATGATTTACCTTTTATTGGGGAAAACCTAATGCAACAGAATTGGTTTCATTTTGCAATGAGTTGGTCTGGTATGTTGTATGATTTGGCAATTCCGTTTTTGTTGTTGTACAAAAGAACTCGCCTTTTAGCTTTTTTATTCGTGGTTTTCTTTCACGTTTTTACAAGAGTTTTATTTCCAATAGGTATGTTTCCTTTTATAATGATTGTTTCTGCTCTTATTTTTTTCGAAGCAAAATTGCATCATAAAATTATATATATTTTAAAGAAATACATTTTAAAACCTAAGAAAACACTTTTATTGGTTAATGAATTTCAATATCCACAATTAAATAAAAAATTAATACTTGCTTTATTTACCGTTTTTTTTACAATTCAAATATTACTTCCTTGGCGTTATTTAGCTTTTCCTGGAGAGTTATTTTGGACAGAAGAAGGATATCGTTTTTCTTGGCGCGTAATGCTAATGGAAAAAGCAGGAAGCACCAATTTTAAGATTGTAGATTTAGAAACAGGAAAATATTTTAGAGTAAATAATGTCGATTTTTTAACTTCATTTCAAGAAAAACAAATGAGTTATCAACCAGATTTTATTTTAGAATATGCTCATTTTTTGGGAGATCATTTTACCAAACAAGGACATAAAAATATTGGTGTTTTTGCCGATAGTTATGTGGCTTTAAATGGCAGATTAAGCACTAGGTTTGTAGATAGCAAAGTAGATTTATATCAACAAAAAAGAACTTTTAAACATAAAGAATGGATAATTCCATTTCAATCAGAAATAAAAATTAAAGGAATATAAGTTATGAAATATAGAATACTAATTATATTTTTAATATTTTCACAATTAAGTATTTATGGTCAATATCAAATTTCTGGAACAGTAGTTTCAGAAGAGAATAAGCCTATAAATAAAGTTCAGATTTATAATGAAACTGGTGGTTTGTTAGCGCAAACTGGTATTTTAGGTAAGTTTAGTTTTTCAACAGAAAAAACAGCTTTACCTTTAATTTTCTATGTTGAAGAATTTCGTTTAAAAAACATGTATCTTCAATTAAAAGATTTTGCTAATTTAAAAGTTACTTTAGAAAGTTTTTCTGAAGATTTATCTGAGATTCAAATTAGAGCAAGAAAAGAAAAAGTTTTCGAATTAAAACGTTTAAAAGACGTTGAAGGAACGTCTATTTTTGCTGGTAAAAAGACAGAAGTAATCTTAGTAAATCAATCTACAGCAAATTTGGCAACTAATAATGCTCGTCAGATTTTTAACCAAATTGCAGGTTTAAATATTTATCAAAATGACGATGCAGGTTTGCAATTAAATATTGGTGGTAGAGGATTAGATCCAAACAGAACTGCAAATTTTAATACGCGTCAAAATGGTTATGATATTAGTGCAGATGTTTTAGGATATCCAGAAAGTTATTATACGCCAGCTTCAGAAAGTTTAGAAGAAATTCAAGTAATTAGAGGCGCAGCTTCTTTACAATACGGAACACAATTTGGTGGTTTGGTAAATTTTGTAACTAAGAAACCAACTAAAAATCAAGAAATAGTTTTTAGAAATACTGCAGGTAGTTTTGGTTTGTTTACAAACTTTACAAGTTTAAGTGATACACAAGGAAAATGGAGTTATTACACTTTTTTAAACTATAAGAGAGGAGATGGATTTAGACCAAATTCTAATTTCGAATCTAAAAATGCATTTGCTCATATTGGTTATCAATTTAGTGAAAAAAGTAAACTTTCTTTAGAGTTAACAGCTTTAGATTATGTAGCGCAACAAGCAGGAGGATTAACAGATAATATGTTTAACGAAGATCCTTACCAAAGCAATAGAGAGAGAAATTGGTTTCAGGTAAAATGGTTTTTATATAACTTAAAATGGGAACATAAATTCTCTGAAAAGACTAATTTTTCTTTTAATTTCTTCGGATTAGATGCTTCTAGAGATGCAATTGGTTTTAGAACAAATAGAGTAAACCAAGAAGATCCTGGTACAGAAAGAGATTTAATAAAAGGTACATTTCAAAATTTTGGTTTTGAAACTAGATTGCTAAGCAATTATAAGGTATTTAATAAAAAAGCAACTTTTTTAATTGGAACTAAGTTTTATAAAGCAAATAATACAAATATGCAAGGTCCTGGTTCAGATGGTTCAGATGCAGATTTTGAAATGCGTTTAGATGAATATCCCAATTACCCTAGACAGTCTAATAGTAAGTTTCCTAATTTAAATGTATCATTATTTGGAGAGAATATTTTTTATGTAAATGATAAATTATCTATAACTCCTGGTTTTAGATTAGAATATATTAATACTAAAAGAGATGAAATTATTAAAGATATTGTTACCGATGCTGCAGGAAATGTAATTAATGATAACTTAAGAGATGAAGAAGAAACCAATGAAAGAAATTTTATTCTTTTAGGTTTAGGTACTAGTTATAAATACAGTAGAACATTAGAGTTTTATGGAAATATTTCTCAGAATTATCGTTCTGTAACTTTTTCAGATATAAGTACTGCAAATCCTGCTTTTGAAATTTCACCAGATATTACAGATGAAAGAGGTTTTACTATAGATGCTGGTTTTAGAGGAAATTATAACAACTATTTTTCTTTTGATGCTAATGTTTTTGGTTTGTTTTATAATGATAGAATAAACATTTACACAAGAGCAGATGGTAAAGCAGAAAGAGATAATATTGGAGATGCAAGAATTTTAGGTGTTGAAAGTTTAATTGATTTCAATATGAAAAAAATATTTAAAATGAATTCTAGTTACGTTTTTAACTATTTTATAAATTCATCTTTTATTACTTCAGAATATACAGATTCTGAAAAGAATGGAGTGGTGGGGAATGAGGTTGAATTTATCCCAAATGTAAATATAAAAACAGGTATTCGATTTGGTTATAAAGATTTTTTAAC
>TARA_R110002049_G_scaffold24211_3_pt1 | contig 11235 bp, 6 predicted proteins | sample TARA_R110002049 | Tara Oceans TARA_R110002049 (sample SAMEA4396941) | marine metagenome | biome: Polar Biome; feature: [SRF] surface water layer (ENVO:00010504); material: water (ENVO:00002006), including particulate matter (ENVO:01000060) such as... | depth 5 m
GTGATGGTGTAATCTGGAAAGATTTACCAAGCTTACAACAGCTTTTTGATATCTCAAGTGGAACTCTAACGGGTGACTTGATTGTTGATGGTTCTGTAACTTCACAGTTAGTGGATGCAACAGAATTGAAATTAGGGACTATTATAGATAATAATGGTTCAGTGGGAACTCCAGGGCAACTCTTAACTAGCGATGGAACTACTCAGCTATTTAAAGACTCTTACCTACAAAATTTACAAGAAACATTAGATGCAGGCAATACTGCAACACAGGATATAAATTTAGCAGGTGATTTAAACGTTAAAGGTAAAACATCTCTAGAAGGTGATGTAACTATAACGGGTGATCAAATTGTAACAGGTAACATTACCCAAACAGGTGATCTTACTCAAACAGGTGAAGTAAATATAATTGGTGGCGTAACCGCTACTAAGGTAATTGCACCAGGTGGAGCGATTGATGATTTAGTAACACAAAAACTGACTATTGCGATAGTCAATGATTCAACAGGTGTTCCTGGGACAGAGGGACAAGTATTAAAGTCAGTTGCAGGTAATGCAACATGGGTTGATGATATCAACGAAGTTCAAGGCACAGCGGGCACGATTCCGATGTACACGACTGACGGTGATTTCATTGAAGATTCTTCAATAACCCAAGCTTTAGACAATACTGTAACAATTCCTCTGTTAGAATCAGATAATGCAACGATTAAAGAATTAACAGCAGAAAAAGTAACAATAACAGACGAGCTTGTATTAAATGCTCCTCTTACGGACGGTGCTGGTAATCCTGGTCAAATAGGTGAGGTTTTAACTTCCACTACAACAGGAGTTGTTTGGACACAACCTGACTTTGATGATAAATGGGATTATTTAGATGATGAAAACAGTGCAGGTAATCAAGGAGACATTCTAACGATAATAGATGGTGTTGCTACTTGGGATCCAAATATACATCCACCGGATTGGGATTATATAGATAGTGCGGGTAACGCAGGTAATCCTGGGGAACTACTTACTATTAATGCTACAGGTGATGCTGTATATACAACTGCAGCTCCAACACCTAGTTTAGCAGAAGTTTTAGATGTTGGTCATACAGCACCTGGAAATATAGTTCTTGGCGGATCATTAAATGTTGGCGGATTTGTAGTAGGTCCTACATTCCACGGTGATGAAGTAGTGGCATTTGATATGTTGAAAGTTAGGAAAAAGCTTGAGGATGAAATGGATTCAACTGGAAATGTTGGAGAAGTACTTACAGCAACAGCTACAGGTACTCTTTGGGCACCTGAGGTAGTACCTGACTTAACAGCAGTTATAGCAGCTCAAACAGGAGTAGCAACAGGAACTGTAATGTTACAAGGACCAGTTATAGTTACATCATTAGTTGGTGAATCTATTGCTGTAATGGATAAGATACAATTTGTAGGAGAGCTAGAAGATAAAGCTGGAAGTACTGGAGATTTAGGACAAATACTAACAGCAACGACCGATGGTGTTCTTTGGGCAGATCCCGCAGAAGACATCGACAACTTTATAACAGGAGAGGGTACGATAAATACTATTCCTTTATATGATGCTAATAAAAACATAATAGATTCTATTGTTGTTCAAGAAGGAACAGACGCAATAAAAATTGGTGACGGAACAACATCTTCTTTAGAAGTTGGTGAAATTGCTAGTGAAGTAATAATATCTACCGCAATTGAAGGTGATAGCTTAATAATCAACAACGACTCTAGATTTGACGGAGCTGTTCAACTTAATGGTAACATCGTAATGGATGGCCCAGTAATTGATACAGTTGGTGCTTCAGGGTTAGTTGATCAAGTTCTGGCTTCAAACGGTACAGGTGAATTAATTTGGAAAGATCTTAATACAGATACTTTCAATACACCTATAACAATAAACTCCAACATTATAGATGATGCAGGTAATGCAGGTTTAGTTGGACAAATACTTTCTCCACAAGCAGCTGGAGGAGTTCTTTGGGAAGATCAACAAGCTATACCTCCTGTAACATTACAAAACGTAATTGATGAGGATAACATAGCTACTGGTAATATTGATTTAACAGGTAACTTAAAAGTTGTAGGAGATACGGATTTCGAAGGTGATGTAAAACAAATAGGTGATAACGATATCTCTGGTGATTTATCAGCAGATAGAGTAATATCTCCAAACATATATTTAACAGGAGTAGTAACTGATAAAGGTGGAAGCACTGGAAATATAGGTGAAGTACTAATTGCTGATGCAAATGGTAACATGAATTATGGTACATTACCAGATGTTGCTTGGGATTATAAAGATTCAGCAGATTCACTAGGAACATTCGGACAAGTTCTTATGTCTAACGGTACAACTTCAACTTATCAAGATATTACATTCCCAGTTGATTTAGATGTTGCTTGGAACTTTGTAGATTCAAATGGATCACAAGGAGTTTCAAACGATGTACTACATATAGATGATACAGGATTTGCAGCATGGAGACAATTCTCTGAAATGGATGTAGCTTGGGATTATAAGGATAGTACTGGAGCAGCAGGTACTACAGGTCAGTATTTAGACGGAGGGGGAGAATGGACAGATAATACATTATCAGGTACTCCATTTAACATACCAATGTTTGATTCAACAGGATTACTTTTAAGAGATAGTAAAATCGATGCTGAACTTCTTATGGGAGCTCCAACAGGTAGATTGATATTCTCTGGTAAAAATAAGTTTGAGGACAATTGCGATTTTCACGCAAACTTTGATGCTTGGGGTGTTGTAGGATTAAAAGATGGTGTAGAAGATAGTTTAGGACTAATCGGAACATCAGGACAATTACTTTCTACAAATGCAGCAGGTAAAACAGAATGGATTGATGCAGGCTCTGGGTCTTCTGGCTCAAATGGAGCAGATGGAGCAGATGGAGCAGATGGTGCGGATGGAGCAGATGGTATCGCAGGTACCAATGGAACTGACGGAACTAACGGAACTGACGGAACAGATGGTGTTGATGGAGTCGCTGGAGTTGACGGTAAAGACGGTGCGGATGGAGCAGACGGAGTATTTACTTTCTTAGATAGTGCAGGTGCTACAGGTGTTGCGGGTCAGTATATAGATGGAGCAGCAGGTGAATGGACAAACTTAAATGCATCAGCTGACGAAAACTGGAATTATTTAGATAGTTTAGGTGGATCAGGAAATGATGATGATATTTTAATGAAAGTTGCAGGGGTTCCAGTATGGACACCAAACGTGGATAACGGAGTAAATGAATTTCCTACAGTACTTAATATAATAGGTGATTATTTAACTCTTCCTCAAATAGGTGCTAGTCCTGGATATAAAGGTGACATTGAAGCTACGGCTGCGGGTGTTCCTTTACATGCAATATATAAAGATGATAACGGATTTATAAAAATAAATGGTTCTGGCTCAGCGGTCGATACGCCACCAGTAGCAAACAACATTACAATAACTGCTGGTATTCTTAACGGTGGAACAGGAACAGCAACGGCTACGGGTAGCGATGCAGATGGAGACACTGTTTCCTTTGCTATAGTAACTCAGCCAACAAATAGTACAGTAACAATAATTCCAAGTACTGGAGTTATAACAATAAATGCAGGAACAGTTGCAGGTAGTGATTCATTCACTTATAAAGCCGTAACTGCTTCAGCGGATTCTACGCCAGCAACAGTTAATTTCTCTGTAGATGCAGCAATAGTTTCAAATACTGCTCCAGTGGTTACTTCGGTAACATACGGATCAGGTATTGTGAACGGAGCTTCATTTACACAAGATCTTGCGGGAACTGATGCGGATGGCGATGCTTTAACGTATAGTGTTGTAGGAACTCTTGACGGAGCTTCAACAGCAACTTTCTCAGGAAGTGTAATATCGGTTAATACTGGTTCACTAAATGGAGGTACATATGTTATTAGCTTTAAAGCTAACGACGGACAAGCAGATTCTAATGTAGGTACACTTACGTACACAGTGGATGATGCTCCGGCTTTATCCCCACCACAAGCAGCTACAGTAATTTATGACATCGGTAAGAATACAGGAGGAATGTTCGGAGGAGCAGGTTCTGCTGAAGAAATGCAAGGCTTCGACGTAAATGGACTACCTTTAACATATACTGTAATAACTCCACCAAATGGCGGAACATTCACTCAAACAGGAAATACTGCAAACTTTACATACTTACCACCTTTAAATATAACAGGTAAAAGAACATTTACATATACAGTAAGTAACGGTACTGAAACCTCAGCAGTAGCAACAGCTATAATAAACATATTGAATATTGGAAGTATTGGAGGTGATCCAGTATATACATCTATCTTTACTACCTCAGCGCAAGCGAGTGCTCAGGATGTAAGAGATAATCTTTTAAGTATGTCTGCTGGTAACGAATTTAGTTCTGGTAATACGGGACTCGACGGATCCAACATTATAGCTAATACAATGCTTAGATCATTACAAAATGGTTTCTACGGATTTGCTACAGTTCAATACACCTTATCTCAACCAACAGGTACGGATTACAATTGGAAAATAATGGAAATTATCAATAATCAAGTGGCATCAGTACATGACAACTTTGGAGGAGGAGCAAATCGTTTAGGGCCACCTTCTGATGATGAAACTAATGGTACTGGTAATTTTGCAGAGATAATTCTTGATGTAACAATTCTAGAGCCTATAACTTCTGGCGGAGGAATGGGTAACTTTGGAGGATCTCAACCACCACCACAAGGATCATAATATAAAACATAACAATAAAACATAAATAACAAAACACAAATAACAAATGGCTAACACACAATCTTGGAAAGTAGAAAAAATCTTTTACAGAATAGATGACAACTATCCCACAGAGGCGATAGTGTCATGTATTTCTGAAGGAGAAGGAAAAACGGCAAAACAATCGTTTACTTTCAAAAACACAGAATTAAGAACAGAAGCTGCTGAATTTACTTTATACCAAGATCTAGTCGAAGCATCAGTGCTTCTATGGAACGATAAGACAGCAATTGAAATCACAACAATTGAAAATAATGTAACTGCAAAGCTGGAAGCAATTCTGGCTCTGCCAAAAAGCGATACAGAAGTTACTGATTATGGAACAGATCCTAGTCAGTACGATGTCGATGCATTATCTCACAGTTTTGGATTACCTTATATAGCAGAGAGTACAAACGCATTCCCATGGAATCCTGAATACTTTTTCCCTACTATAGCTGGACAACCTGGAGAATTTTTAATTTCAGATGGAACTGGACAAGAATTAATTTGGACAACAGATCCACATCCAATAGATCAATTATGGAATTACAAAGATTCTTTGGACAACGCAGGAGCTGAAGATCAGATCCTATCTGTAGATGCCTTAGGTAATACAGTCTGGGAAGATAAAAGACCACTACAGGACTTACAATCAGTTCTAGACGAGGGCAATACAGCTGTTCAAGATATGAATCTTTCAGGTGCATTTAAACTAACTGGTCATTCGACAATTGATGGATCAACTACACAGAATGGTTCTGTAAGTATATCAGGAACGTCAACTGCTGCTAATGGACAATTCACGGTAGCTACAATAGGCGAACTAGAAGTTACTTCATCAATAACTGATTCAACAGGATCAAAAGGAACAGATGGACAAGTACTTACTTCAATAGGTGAGGAGTTAGTCTACACTACACCAGACATCGATGATAAATGGGACTATTTAGATCAGAACGATTCTTTAGGGACAGATGGCCAAGTTCTTACCAATGTTGCAGGAGCTATAGTATATGCTGATGTAGATGTTGATGATAAGTGGGACTACCTTGATGCTGCTGGTTTAGCAGGGACTGAGGGACAAACACTTACTATTGTAGGAGGACAAGCAGAATATGCAGATGTTGATATTGACGATAAATGGGATTATTTAGATTCCACAGATTCTTTAGGAACTGAGGGACAAATTTTAACTCACGTTAATGGAGCTATAGTATATGCTGATCAATTACCAGTTGAGGGATTACAGGGAACATTAGATAAAGATAATACAGCTACAGAAGATATAAACCTTACGGGTAATATAAATCAAACAGGTGATATAAATCAAACAGGTGATATTGTTTTAACAGGAGGTATCAATCAAACGGGCGATATTACTCAAATAGGTGATATCATTCAAACTGGATCTACTTATATTTCTGGAGGAATAGATACTCAAGGAGACAATGTGCTTAGAGAAACTACTACAGTTGAAAAACTTGAAGTAATGGAAAGTATTAAGGATTCTCTTGGTTCTACAGGAACACAAGGCCAAGTATTGACTTCTGTTGATGATAAGCTTGTATATAAAGATATAGAATTCCCAGACGATATAGCTTGGGATTATAGAGATACCAATGGAAACCTTGGAAGCGGCGGTCAAGTATTTGTATCTGATCCTTTCGGAGGAACGTTATGGGCACCACCAATTGATTTAGATGTATCTTGGGATTATAAAGATACCGCGGAATCTTCAGGAGTAGAAGATGATGTGTTGAAAATTAACGCAACAGGAGAAGCTGTTTGGGGAGCACCTGCACCAGGATGGGATTTTAAAGATTCATTTGGAAATTCAGGAACACAGACAGACGTATTACACGTAGGAGCTGGATTCGGAGGAAATACATATGTATGGGGACAAGAATATGGTCACGATTTACAACATGCAATTGATCATACTAACAACAACACAACAACCGCTGGAGCAGCCACAGGAGACATCACGTTGACTGGAACACTACATGGTGATATACTATCAGGTAATGAATTAATTGACTCACAAGGCAACAAGGGAACAGACGAGCAAGTTTTAACTTCATCTTTAATAGACGGAGAACAAGTTCTTGTTTGGGCTGATGCTTCTGCAGAAAGTACAGACGTTATTAGAACTGGAGCTATTGCAGCACTAGATCCTAAATTACCAGTATTAGCTGTTGGAACAACAACTAACTCGCTTTATGTAGGGCCTGATACTTCTGGCCAATCAGCAATCACTACCGCTAACTATAATGTAGTTATGGGAGTAGGAGCAATGCCAGCACCGGGAACAGCAGATAACAATACAGTAATTGGACAAGGCTCTGGATTTGCAATGTCGAAGGGAGATGGCAACACCTTTATAGGGAAAGCTACAGGTATGAATACAAATGACGATGATGCTGTATTCAATACATTCATTGGTAAAAATGCTGGTTATAGAAATACGGAAGGATACGGAAACATTATTATTGGTGGTGGTGAAACTACTTGGGGTGGAAAATTCGGAACAATAGGTTCTATGAATACATTCATTGGAGTTGAAGCTTCACCTAGTGCATTTGATAGTACACATGAAATAGTAATTGGACACGGAGCAGTTGGTATGGGTGATAAAACCACTACTATAGGTTCTGATAATACAGAAGCAGCTTACATAAAAGCTCTTAGAAGAGAAGTAACAACAATTACCACTGGAGGTACTGTTACTTTAGAAGCTAAGCAATCTGGTGGTTTAATTGTTACAAACAACAATACAGCAGATCAAACAATAATAATGCCAGCAGCAACGGCTGATAATGTCGGTGTATGGTTTGATTTCTATGACGTAAAAACTGGACCAGTAACAATGTTATGGAAAGCAGCGGGAACTGATTACATTACAGGTAAAATTGAAATGTCATTCCCTAACTCAACTACAATGTCAGAAAGAGTTCAGTGTTCTCAAAGGAATAACCCTTTCACAGGAGTGAGAGTAAATTCTACTAATGGACAATGGGCAGGATCTACACATACATGGACTTGTGTAGCACCAGGAGTATGGAATGTAAAAGGTCATATTACTACAGATGTTAGTGATAATGATACAACAGCTGGTACTAATTTAAACGCAGGTAATCCTAAGTTACCAATGTGGAAGCAGGGACTATAATACTGTAACATACGTTACACTTTTAAAGACTAGGTCTTCACAGGGCCTAGTTCTTTATTATTGATTTATTTTGTAAAACCAGTTGTTTTGCTAGCTTTAATCGTGATTATATTGATATATAATAACTTATTAAACCAAACCAATGACATTATTTTACGAAACGACTAATACCTGGTCTAGTCAACCAAAGCCAAGCGCTGAAGATATCCAAAAATGGGAATACGCAGCAGAAAAGAAGAATTGGAGAATTACACAATTAGCTAATGACTTCTATCAAACAGAAATACTCGTTATGGACACCACAACCTGGAGAGACGTAACAAGAAGAGAAACTATCGAAGAGGCGGAAAATGCTATCGATAACTCAATACAATTCTACAAGAAAAAACTAGATTTTTTAGATGGACCTAAAGTAGTAAAAACATTTTAAGGCCGAGGCAACAATAAAAGATGATTACCTCTATTATAGAACAGAGCAGTCTTAAGTTTGCATGAGGCCCTAAATATCAATCAAATTCAATTTTAATTAAATAAAACCAATAATGGAATATAATAACCCATCAGAGATCGTAAAGACTCTAACTTTTGGCGATTCTGCCAGAAAGCAATTATTATCAGGAGTAGAACAATTAGCAGGAGCTGTTAAATCAACATTAGGAGCATCGGGAAAATGCGTTATATACGAGGATACTATGGGTAGACCAGTAATAACGAAAGATGGTGTTACTGTTGCTGAATCAGTTGTGCTACTACATCCGGTAGAAAATATAGGAGCAACCTTGATAAAGGAAGCTGCAAGAAATACAGTGAGAGAAGCTGGAGATGGTACAACAACAAGTACTGTATTAGCTCATGACTTATTAAAGAATGCCACTGAAAACAAAGAACAAGAAGATACAGCTACTATAAAAGCTGGAATAATAAGTGGAACTGCAAAGGTAATGAAATACCTTGATAAAGTATCCGTACCTGTTAAAGGAAAGATGCTAACAAATGTAGCCACTATATCATGTAACAATGATCAAGAACTAGGAAAGCTAATCGGTTCAGCTTATGAAAAAGTAGGTGAGAATGGAGTAGTACTAATGGAGGAGTCAGAAACTAATTTAGATTCTGTTGAATTTGTTGAAGGAGCACAGTTTGACTCAGGTTTAAAAAGTGCACACTTAGTAACGGATAAAGACAAACATATAGCTGTTTTAGACAATCCTTACGTACTTATAGTTAGTTCGCCAATACCTAACATTAGAAAGATACAAAGTGTCTTAGAACACGTTATAAAGAATAAACGCGCATTACTGATAGTTGCTGATGTGGAACAACAAGCATATCAAACATTACTATCAAACAAGGTAAAAGGGAATATTAAAATTAATATTGTTGATTTACCAGGATTCGGTCCAACAAAGCAGGACACTATAGAAGATCTCGCAATCTTAACTGGAGCTACAATTATCAACGAAGAACTTGGTGATGATTTAGATTTAATAGATCCAGAAGCATTAGGAGTAGCAGTTAAGTCTGTAACTGATGATAAAAACACTGTTCTTCAAGTAGCAGATGTTGATGAAGTAATAGCAGATAGAATCGAAGATGTTAAAAAGAAAATTAAAGAAGAAGTAAATCCTTTCTTTAAAACTAAGTTAGAGCAAAGATTATCAATGCTAACTGGAATGGTTGGTATTATTTACGTCGGAGCAAATTCTAAAGTTGAATTGAAGGAAAAGAAAGATAGAGTAGAAGATGCAATATATGCTACTAAAGCTGCGGCTAAAGAAGGTATTGTTGCAGGTGGAGGTGTAGCTTTGTTAAACGCAAGTTATAATTTAGGTGAACCAGCAAACTTTGGAGAACAACTTCTATACGAATCAATAAGAGCACCATACTATACTATATTAGAAAATGCAGGAATAGTTGAAGCGGTTTTTAATGGTCAAGCAAAAAACAAAGGTATAGACGCAACGAATGGTAAAACTGTTAATATGGTCAAGGCTGGTATAATAGATCCAGTGTTGGTTACCAAATGTGCTTTAAAGAACGCTGTATCAGTTGTTACTACAATAATTTCAGCAGACTGTATAATTTCTAATAAGAGATTACAATAATGCAGGCGCTAGGATATAATGTCGTAGTTGACAAGGTAAAAGAATCCGCAAAGATTGTAGGCGGTTTAGAACTAACAGAAAAACAAGATACTGATGTAAGATACATCAAAGGAACAGTTATAAGTATTGGAGAAGAAGTCCCTGTCATAAAAGTCGGAGACACTGTCCGATATGACAAACATGCAGGACACGGTATTAAAGTGACTGATAAATTATTGTTTGTTATGAAAGCTGCAGATATAGTTATAATAGAATGAGAATAAATTCACACGATTTAAAGGAACTGAAGATTCTTCAGTACTATAGAATAATAAGAAGATCTATTTGTGCACAGTTTGATATAAAGCAAGCAGATTTAGAAATCTTAATTTATTTGGACGGTTTAGGGCATTTTGATAGACAAACATTTATTGAAGGACAATATACTTATTCCTGGGATCAAACACGTTGGGATAGACTTCGAACAAACGGTTGGGTTAGTGAGTTTCGTAAAAGAAATAAAAATCAGAAATACACAATCTATCAAACATCGACAAAAACAAGATTAATGATCATGAGAATGTATCGTATCATGTTAGGTGAAGAAGATATACCGCAAACAATAAGAAGCCCATTCTATAAAAGAGAATCATATTCAGATAAGGTGAATGCAAAAGCAATTGATCTTATGAACAAAGATAAAGAAAGATAAAACTAACTAACAAAAAAACAACATATTATGAGTACATGGTTATCAAAAATGAATAATGGCGGAATGAGTGGAGGAATGAAGGTAAAAGAGCCTATAGTTCCAGGATTAAACACATCAGCAGCTAAAGTTTCAAAAACTAAAGCAGCAGTGAATACGGCAAAAATAGCGGCCGATGGTGACGAAGCAGTTACAACAGCTCAGACTGAAGAAAACAATAATTTTGCGAATAAACTAAAGAAAGAACGAATAGCTACAGAAGCTCAAGAAGCTCTTGATAAGGCTGATGCAAAAGAGGTTAATGATACTTCATACATTACTAAGTCTGAGCCTAAGAAAAAAGCAAATATGACAAACAATATGAAGCCTAAACCTGCAGCGGGTAAAATTGCACCTATAATCGCCGCAGCAGCAATTAACGCTATATCAAAGAAAAAGAAATAATGGGATTTAACCTAAAGACACGTGGTGAAATTT
>TARA_R110002049_G_scaffold1192_2_pt1 | contig 11227 bp, 10 predicted proteins | sample TARA_R110002049 | Tara Oceans TARA_R110002049 (sample SAMEA4396941) | marine metagenome | biome: Polar Biome; feature: [SRF] surface water layer (ENVO:00010504); material: water (ENVO:00002006), including particulate matter (ENVO:01000060) such as... | depth 5 m
CTTTTTACGTATCACCATTAGGCGGCATGGATATTGGGCAATCTGTAACCAACATGGGTAACCAGTGGAAGCAAAACGAACTGATGGATATGAAGCGCACGCATTTTGAGCAAGGGCAAGAGCAGCAAGCGCAAGCCAAGAAAATGCAGGAGCAGATTAAAGCCCTTACTCCCAAGGCTATGCAGGGGGATATTAATGCCTTGCAAGAGATTTACGCACTTGACCCGTCCATAGGCCAAAAGGTTAGAGAGGGCGCAGGCATTAGAGATGAAGCGCAGGCAAAACAGACGTCTGGGTGGTTGCAACAATATCACGCAAAGGCATCGACCGACCCTAAAGCGGCTTATGATTGGTTGCAGCAAACAGCAGCGAAAAGCCCTATCGACTTTGATGATAAGTTTTTGGGCATGCCGCAAGAAGAAGTGCACAAGCAAATCATGCTTGCAACGCCTGCTTTTTTTGATAAAGAGCAGCTGGCTATGTTGCAGGGTGGTGCCTCGCCACAAGCGACAGCGGGGCAGCGTGAAAGGGCTGAGCTATTAGAGCAGTCAAGGTCAGATGACCCAATCATTGCAAGGTCTGCAAGAATAGCGTTAGGCTTAGACCCTAGAGCAACAGGCTCTGCGCAACAAACTATAGCTGAAAGAGGTACGGCTCAAGAAGTGGCAGAAGTTGCAAAAACAATATCGGGCGGCGCTGAGCAAGGTAAGTTAATGGCGCAGTTGAATCTTCAACCAGAAATAAAATCAGCAGTGCAAAAGGCTACATTAGCAGTACAAGCAGAAGCTGATGTGGCAGCAGAGGCAAGGAGCGATAACGCAGCATGGAAAGTTTACGAGATGGGGTTAACCAACTTATCTGACTCGCTCGGTAAGACAGTTACAGGGCCAGGAATCGGCCTGTTACCTGCGATAACGTCTGACCAGCAATCGGCAGACGGCGCGGTTGCACTTATGGCTCCTTTGCTTAAACAGATATTTAGAACATCTGGAGAGGGTACGTTTACAGACCAAGACCAAAAAATGTTAATGGCTATGGTTCCCACCAGAAACGATGCGCCAGAAGCAAGAAAATCAAAACTAGGAGCTATAGACTCCGTAATAAGGGCCAAACTAAAGCAAGGGGATAGCACCAGCAGCAGCAATCAAAACGACAACGACCCGCTTGGATTAGGATTATGACACTAGACGAAGTAAGACAGAAATACCCGCAATACAAAGAAGTGCCAGACGACAAGTTGGCTCCCGCTTTGTATGATAAGTTTTACAAAGATAAAATTTCATTTGAGGATTTTTCCAGTCAAATCGGGTACACCACGCAGCCACAAATTGACATCTCATCCTTGCCAGAAGTAGCAAGAGCGCCAGAGTTTAACGAGTTAAGTAATATATCCATGCCAGCTGTAAAGGCTGGGCTTGGCGTGTTGCTAGCAGATAACGACGAATCAGCAGCGCAAATTATCAAGCAACAATTTGGTGATGAAGCAGAGCTATCGAATATTAACGGTAAACAAGTTGTCACGCTTCCTAGCGGTCAGTATGTGATTAACAAAGAGGGCTTTTCTGCTACTGACTTTGCTAAAGGCTTTGTTGATGCACTAGCATTCACGCCAGCAGGCAAGGCGGGCACGGTGGCTGGCGCTATCGGCGCCAATGCTGCAACTCAAGCAGGTATTGACATTGCCGAGCAAGGGCTGGGCGGTGAAGATATGCAGGTAGAAGACACCTTAATGGCTGGCGCTTTGGGCGGTGCGTTTAAAGGGGCTGAAAATATCATAGGTGGGCTTTACCGATACTTTAGAGGCTCGCCCGCCAACGAGATTGTAAGAGAGGGCGCGGAACAAGGCGTTCCAGTGATGACTAGCGATGTACTGCCGCCTGCCACATTCGCTGGAAAAATTTCACAACAGACAGCTGAGAAAATACCATTAGCTGGAACAGGTGCGGCGCGTGAAGTTCAGCAGGACTTTAGAAATAAAGCCGTGCAAGAAATCGCGGACAAATACGGCACGTTTAGCTATAAATCAATAATAGACTCTATGAAGACTCAGCAGAATAGAGTGAAAGGCGCAGCGGGTAGGACTTTACAATCTACTGGTGAAAAACTAGATGAGGTTGGTGAAGTTCCACTGTCTAGCACAAGAGAAATTATAGACGAAGTGAAAGCCGAGCTAAGCAAAGAGGGCGTTATTCGCTCAGAAGGGGCGGCTGATGACTTGGCAACGCTAGTAAACGCATTTGATGAAGCACCTCAAACATTCACAAGCCTAAAAGAAAACCGTACTGCATTTAGAGATATTATTGAAGGCGCTGACAAGGCAGAGCGATCGCAATTACCAAGTCGCGCAAAAGCTTTATTGCAGAAAGTTGGCGGCGCAATGACAGAGGATATGGAGTCATTTGCAAAGTCAAACCTAACACCTAAAGAGTTCGCGTCATGGAAGAAAGCCAATAAAATTTATGCAGACCAAGCGCAAACACTGAAAAAGTCAAAGCTTAAGAATGTGCTTGATAAAGGCGACATTACTCCGGAATCAGTAAAGCAACTGATTCTGAGCAAGAACCCTAGTGAATTAAAGCTTGCCTACAACAGCATGACGCAATCGGGCAAAGCTAACGCAAGGTCTGCGGTAATATCAAATATAGTTGATAATGTCTCTCGCAGGGCTGGTGGTATGACACCAAATGCATTTGCAACTGAAATGAAGAAGTTTAAACCTCAGATTGACACTTTCTTTAAGGGGCAAGAGCGAAAGCAACTAGAGGGATTACAAAGGCTTCTGAATGCTACTCGCAGAGCGCAAGATGCAGCAGTAACAACTCCAACAGGTCAGCAGGTATTAGGTGCGGGAACTTTGGCGGCTGCGGCTACAGACCTAGGAGCAACAATCCTATCAGCGGGCACAGTAGGAGGTATAGCAAGGCTTTACGAGTCTGCACCTGTTCGTAATGCTTTACTAAGGCTCGCCTCTGTTCCAAAAGGCTCAACCCGCTTTGAGAAAGCTTTGCTTGATGCTCAGACAGCAATAAACGCTGGCGCTCAATCTGGGCGCTCTGCGCAATCGGAACAAGAATAGCCCCTAGAATTAGTATTAGTGCGATAGTCATAGTATTATTGAATATAGCACACGTATCAAAGGCAAACCAATGACAATACTAAATAACACAGCAGTTTCACCGGAAAGCTTATTGCGGATTAGCAACCCGTATGAGTTTTTTGCAGACCCCGAAAAGCCGAAAGCACTGGCAGGCGGAGAGGTTTATTTTGGCTTGCCTACGTATGACCCGGTACAGCCAGAAAACCGAAAGCGCGTTTATATTGCGCAGGAAGACGGTGAAACAATCGCTATAAGTCAACCCGTTAGTTTAGGTAATGGCGGCGTACCTGTTTATAACGGCTCGCCTGTTATCCTGCTAGTCGATGGTCCTTACTCGATGCGCGTGTTAGATAAAAACGGCGCTAGCAAGTATTACGCACCGAAAGTTAATCAACTGTCTAGCTCTGAGATTGGCGCACAGCCACGCACAGAGGTTTTAACGTTATCGGCAGGGCAAAGCACGGTTACATTCTCAAACGTTGATGTGAGCACGGCTGTTTTTGATATTGCGGGTAATGACGTTGATGATGGCCCGCTGTTTCGTGACACGCATTATGCTATTGCTGATGGCGGCGCGGGCGTTGTGGCACTATTGGAAAATTACCCAGCAGGTACACAGATTCGCGGCAGGCAGTTTGCGCCGGATGATACAGCCGCCACAAGCGTATCCAATAACTTAAACCGCTTTACGTTTCAAAACTTAGCAGAGGCAAAAGCAGCGCCTCTCAAGATTGGTGATGTGGTTGAATTGATGGACTTTGACGAGGAGGGCGACCAAAACGGAATATTACGTTGCCAAGTTGTTGACGAGGGTACAGCGCCGGATGATGGTCTCAACTTCATTACGATAAATAACGGATTACAGCTTCAAATGTATCGCTTTCGAACTCGCATGAAGTCATACAGCGAAACTGAGATAACAGCCACGCCAAGCGGCTCAACTTTATTCCTTGATGTTGAGAGAGGAAGCGTGTTCAAGGTTATCTTAAATCAGAATATTTCTGACGTAATATTGATTAATGAAAACCAAGTTGCAACCACTACTGTTACGTTAAAAGTTCAGCAGGGCGCGGCAGGTGGTTACACAATGTCTTTCCCATCGTCAGACTTTGGCGCAGCAGGTGAGCCAACCATTACGGCGGCAGCGGGCAAAGAAGATATTCTTGTATTTAGCAAGTTTTCAAGCAATCGCATATATGCGTCAGTATTCGGGCAGGGGTTTAATTAATGTTGGGCATGGCTAAGGGCGCGGGCGGCTTTCAATCACCACCTAGCGCGCCAGATATTACGGTTTCAATTACCCCTGACAGCTTCTTTGCTGTTTCTTCTAATGGCTCATACACTACACCGTTTTTTAAATCCATCGTAAGTAACGGGGTTGGCCCTTTTACGTATTCATGGTCGTTTGATGCGGGTAACATTAACGCGCAAGGCAGCGAAAAAACACGGCTTACAATGTCGGGCTATAACGAATTACAGCAAGGTGTGTTAAGATTGACAGTAACAGACACAGGCGATAGCAATAAGACAGCAACCGCAAGTGCGAATGTGCTTGTTACTTTCGAGGACTTCTATTTATGAAGAAATATCTTAACAGCGTTGTAGCTAAGTTCGATACAACGCAAAGCGGCAATGCTGCGACGGGCACAACCATAACTGTTCGCGTTAACGGCACAGGGGCGAAGGCGGCCATATACAGCGACAACGGCAGCACGGCAAAAGAAAATCCCTTTACTGTTGATAGTAACGCCAATTATGAGTTTTATGCTCCCAATGGACGCTACAACGTTATACAGGATGAAGGTTTAGTTACAGAATTAAGCCTTACAGATGTGAGCATTTTTGATGTTGATTCGTTTTTAGTAAATGAAGGCGTGTCGGTTGAGGCGTTTGGGTTTAGCTCTAGCAATACGGGCGCGGAAAACCTCGCAGCGTTAACGGAGGCTTACAACTCCATACCGGATGGCGGCACGATACTAATTAACCAAGAAAGCGACTTTGTTTGTGACAGGTTAGAAATAATTAACGCTAAAAGCTTTAACATTAAGTTAAACAACGCGGGTAAATGGGATGCTAGAAATAGCGGAAGTTGTTTAGGCATTGTGAACGAGTTTGAGAATATCCTATCTGTTACAGCAATCGACGCTTTAACCTATAACTTCCAAGGTTCACCTACTACGGTTGACCGTTTGGAGGTTAGCAACGCAACGGCGTATTCCAAAGGCGACATTGTTAAGGTTGCAAGTAACACTAACGACCCGTGGGATGCAAGAGGCAACAGAAAGCTAGCTGAATTTGCTGAGGTTGCTGGCACTGACTTAGGCTACATCTACCTAACAAGCCGACTAGAAGAAACCTACGACTTAGGCGCTAATGTGCGCGTTGCTAGAATGCCAAAAAGAACAATTGGTATTGACATTGACGTGATTAGTGATGAAGGCAATGAGAATGTACTGGTGCAACTTGAAGCTATGTACAAGCCTAATGTACGTGTAAACGTGGAAAACCACGGGCGCATTGTGTGCAATTTAAAGTCATGCTATCGCGGCGACTTCTACGGCATAGGTAGCGGCTACACAAATGAAACGGGGGCGCTCGGTTATTACTTCAATGATTCGGGTGGATTCTGTAACACGTATCATCAGCCATTCGGTAAATTCTTTAGGCACATAGTAACGTCTAACGCATCGGCAGTGTCCAACGATAGCGCGGATATTGCAGAGTTTGGCCCTACGCGCGGAATGACTGTGCTGGGTGGTGTTGCTGTTGGTTGTCAAGGTGCGCCGTGGGATGACCACGACGGGGCGCGCAGAAGTCAGTTCATTAACTGTAAATCGCTTATGGCATCACGCACCAGCGCAGCGTCTCCGTGCGCAGTGCAGGTGCGAGGTAGGGATACGCGTATAATCAATTGCGAGGTCATTGGGCCAGCGCAAACCATTAGCACCACATACGCTTTAGTTAGATTCGGCACAGGGGCAACGGGTACGATACAAATCGAAACACCAACCTGTATATCTGAGAAGGGCGGCAGCTTAGCATTTATCAACCCACCAACAGCTAACGATATTGAAAAGCCTACCGTGGTGGTTAACGGCGGCAATATACGTCTAACCGATGAACAGGCTGCGGTAAACTCTGATAACATGAACTTACATATGTGCGGCACTAACATCTACATGCAACTTATCGACAATGATTTTGTGCAAGTGTTTAGCGTTACCAATGGCAAAGCGTTTATTAATGGTGTGTCAGTGAAGATGGAAGGTACAGCCTTAAACGCTAGAGTGGCGCGACTGAATGGCAACGCAAAAATTGCCGGACAAGTTACCTTTGAATCTTTTGGCATCGACTTTCAAGGCGGCGTAAGGTCAGATGGGGCGGGGAATAGCTCATACTTTGAGATTATTAACACCGAAACCATTGCGGGCGGTAGCTTAAACGATTCTGGCATTTTCGACTTTGCCAACAACACCATAGTTAATATGTAAGGCTCAACAATGAAAAGATGGTCAACAGTACAAGCATTTATTGCAAACGGCAGAGCGCCAGCCAGTGAAACAGTGACAAGCTTTGAGGGGTTCGCCTCTAAGGGTGACGGCGGGGCGTCTTTCTGGTTGCGCACGGGCAATACTGGTGCGGTATCACAATCACCAATTAATAGAGGTGACAACCTTTTAAACGATGCAAGTGGTGCAGAGTGGAAGCCAACCAAAGGAACTACGTTTTATTTTGACGGTGCAAATCAATGGTTTCCTTCGCCGTTTGGTGATAGCGGGGTGGGCTTATATCAGTTTAACGGTTCTGGTTGGGATTACTACGAGGAAGCAGGCGGCGCTGTTTCTATTGCTATAACGTCTGACCTAATCGCATCTAGCTTCAATTACGATGTAGGTACAGCGTTAACGTTTACGGGCTATTCAACGCCTGGTGATGGTGGTGCAGCACAGTGGAAAAAGACAGCGCTAACAGGCACGCCTTCACAGTCTCCCGCTCAGCGTGGCGACGGCACGCTAACGGATGCTAATGGTGCGGTGTGGGAATTATCCAGCGCAAGCGTTATTCCTGAGATGCTAGGTGCGAGCGAAGGGTTAAGTGACAATAAAAATATTTTCGCCGCACTATTTAACTCATTTGAAAATGTAGACGGCGGAGGCAGGACTTACAAAGTTGGGGCTGAACTAGATGCATCGAAAGTAAAGCGGCTCTCTAACATCATTTTTGATTTTACCGACGCGCCCAGCGGTGAGATTTGCTTAGCGGCAATTGGGGAGAAGGGGAGTGATGTAAATCTAGCTGGTGATGTTTTAAAAGGTGAAATATCTATTACCCTAGAAAATGCTAGCGAATTTTCTGCGGGTGATTTTGCCTTGTTAATATCAGATGCGATTTTTGATTCATCTAACACAAGCTCCAAAATAGGTGAGATAGTTATTATATCCAGCGTCGCAGGGAATGTTATATCCGTAGAAGATGGAGTGCTAGACTCTTATTTAACTTCTGACAGCGCCTCTGTATCTAAGCTAGAGCCGATTAGAGACTTGTCATTTGAGAATGTCACAGTTATCGGAGCTGATGGGGCGAGCGGAGTTACGGGCATCCTTGTTAAGTACGGCGTAAACATAAAAGCGGACAAGTGCGAGATGGATAAAACATCGCGCAGAGGGATAGTTTACGATAGTTGCATTTTGTCGTCCGTAGTTAACTCATACTTCCATAACTTTAATGATTCAACATTGGCTTACGGTGTCAGCTTCATGGGTCCAACTAGAAATTCTCATGTTAGCGGGAGTAAGTTTAGAAATTGCCGACACGCATTCACGACAAATAACTCTGACTTTTCCCAAGGTATAGGAAGATTCGTATCTTTCTTTGATAACGAAGTTATCAATAGTGAGATTGCCACAGGTGGTTCAGGTGGTGATGCGATTGATACGCACGCGGGGGCTGAGTACGTTTACATAAAAAACAACGTAATTTACGGTTCGAGCTCAATAGGTATTAATTTCGAATGCGCGTCCGGTGCTGTAAGCGGAAATATTATTTATGACACAGAAGTTGATGGCATAAAAATTCACAACGAGTCAGACAGACAAGGCTCTGTTGCAGTGTTAAGCAATGAAATACGCAGAGTGAAAGGGAGAGGCATATACTTTTCCAATGGAACAAGGGGTACATCCGCAACTTACGACAGAATTAAGATAGAAGGAAATACCACAGAAGATTGCGCATTCCAAGGGGTATATTTGAATGGGATAGGCCAAACGCTGGGCTTTGCATCAATCAAAAACAATACCATCAGAAAATCATCCAGTGAAGGGATACGGTGTGAATCTTCTCCCGTGTGCAGCATCTCCGGTAATGAAATTCACACAGACAGCACGTTTGCTGTGAGAACTGTTGATTCAGGAGGTTGCCTAGTAAATTCTAATGTAATAGTCAATGACTCAAGCTCGGCAGCGGTTTACATACAAGCTAGCGGCCCAGATGAATCCAGCGCCTCTTTGGTGTCGTCTAACTTGGTAACGTCAACCTCTGGCGCTACAACGGAGATAGCCGTATTATTGAGTGATGATGTAACTAATACGGGCGTGAACTCTAATCAGTGTATCGGTACAGGTGGCATTGACTTAGGGGCAGGTATTGGTAACATACAATCTAATAACTTGACGTAAGGGCATCACATGAAATTTCCGCAAGACTTCCACCACAAACACGACGAGTGGAAACCTAAGAAGTAACGCTAGCCCCTTTATTGGGGCTTTTTATTGTGCGATACTAAAGTCTAACTAACTAAAAGGAGTGTTACCAAATGGCTACAACAGGAAAAGGCAAGCGCGGTCAACAAAAGCCAAAACCAAAGGCTAAGTAATGACCGATTCAACCATACTGTTTTTGTATGTTGTTGTTTTTGCGTTAGATAGGAGCGCTGGCAGTTTGCTGGCGCTTTTAGTTTTTGCCGTTGTCGCGTATACTGCAAGTGTAATAACTGTCACATACACATACGACGCGGTATATTGGTTCTCTATAACTTCTATTATTTACCTTATGCTGTCCTTGAAGTTGCGCCGTATGGGTAGTGCTGCATGGGTGGGCTGTATATTTGTGTCGTTTTATAGTCTTTATTTTTCATATGATAGCTGGATAAACTGGGACGTTGAAACGTGGACTTATCAGAATCATGAAAGTATTGTCTTTACTGCTCATATTCTTGTCATGTTGCTACTTGTCAAGGTACGTGTTGCCTTGGTACTTACCCGCTTTAATTTATTCTGGCGCAATCATTGCAGCCGTAAAGGTTAGCAAGGTAGCTAAGGTGCTTATTGCGGCACGCAGAGCAAGGCAAAAACTACATGGCAAATAACGAGAATTACGACAGACGACTAGAGCAGATAAACGAGCAACTGGCTGCGCACAGTACAAAGCTCGATACTAAATTCGACCACTTGTCGAACAAAATTGAGTTGATGGCTTCTAGCATTTCAGAGTTAGCGCAGGTCATTGCTAAAAAAGAAGTGTCCGACCATCACATGAAAGAGCAGCTGATGGAGGCTAGGCAGGAAATAAAAGACCATGCTACCAATACTAAAACCGAATTAACCAACTTGAAAAGCGACGTGGCCAACCTAAAGTTGGTATCCGCAGGTGACAATACGATGCGCCGTGTGTTCTGGGCTGTGTTATCATTACTGGTGCTAGGCGTAGGCGGTGCGCTAATAAAACTGGTACTGGTAAAATGAGAAAAGTATTCATAACTGATGATAGTCAACTTTATATAGATACGTTGAGCGGTATATTATTGGTTGATGAAATGCTTATATGCTCCACAACTAAAGCAAGTGAGGCTATTGACAAGATAGTTTCGTTTCTACCTGATGTTATCGTCATTGATAAAACCATGCCTGATATGGACGGCATTGCACTTCTAAGGCTCATTAAAGAAGACGAGCGGATAAACTACATACCGCGCCTGTTGATTAGCGGTGACAGCCTAAAAGAAGTTATCCAGACCTGCGAGGACTTCGACGATTACATCGACAAGCTCGAAGATGTGAAAGATATTCGCGGGCGTGTAAAAGTTTACGCAGATATTGGTAAAGTCAGAAAGGCTGCAAGGGGTAAGTTATGATTGATTGGAGTAAGTACCCGAACTTCACAAAAGAAGAATTCGACTGTCAAGAGACTGGCGAAAACGAAATGCAAGCCCGTTTTATGGAATCACTTCAACTACTCCGCACAAAATACGGTAAATCGATGAGAATAACGTCGGGATACCGCTCACCGAAACACAGCATAGAAAAACGCAAGGCAAAGCCCGGCACTCACGCGCAAGGCATAGCAGCAGACATTTACTGTACTGGCCCTGATAAATATCGCCTCGTAAAAATGGCAATTAACATGGGGTTTACTGGTATAGGTGTTGCGAGTAACTTTATTCACTTAGACGTAAGCCGTGAGCGTTGCGCGATATGGGGGTATTGATATGGACCCGTTAACGATTGGCTCTCTAATCGGAGTCGGTAAAGAGATAATCAGCCGCGTATGGCCTGACCCTAAAGACCAAGCCGAAGAATTGCGCAAACTTGAAGAGTTGCGGCAGAAAGGTGACTTGGCAGAGTTGCAAGCGTATATTCAGGTAATGCAAGCGCGACTTGCCGTAATCCAATCAGAGGCAACCAGCGAGCATTTCCTGACCTCAAACTGGCGACCCATTGTAATGCTAGTGTTTACAGGTTTAATCGTCGCCAGATGGTTTGGGCTTAGCGCTGATGGTATAACAGAGGCTGAATATATCGAGATATGGGAAATATTAAAACTTGGTATTGGTGGCTACGTTATCGGGCGTAGTGCTGAGAAGGTTGTTAAAGAGTATAAGAAATAAAAAACCAACCACGGCGGTTAGGGCTAACAGGCTACAGCGGTGCATTAATACCATGCCTGCAAGCAATTTGCGCTAATTAGAAGATATGCCGTAGTTGGTGTGAAACTTTAATACCCGCAATAAATCAAAATTAACACTGTTACACATGCAACCGCTACCGATTGCGCGAATCTATTTACATCTGATGAACGTCTATTCATAGCCACTTTCTCCGTGTGAGCTACTGCTTAATGCTCGTTAGTAAATTA
>TARA_R110002049_G_scaffold19876_9_pt1 | contig 11226 bp, 8 predicted proteins | sample TARA_R110002049 | Tara Oceans TARA_R110002049 (sample SAMEA4396941) | marine metagenome | biome: Polar Biome; feature: [SRF] surface water layer (ENVO:00010504); material: water (ENVO:00002006), including particulate matter (ENVO:01000060) such as... | depth 5 m
TGGCTTAATTTCGTCTGAAGGCAACATTGTAAAACCTGCTTTTTCAAACTCATTAACACCTTCTGGATATTCTGTAGAGCTTAAAGACATTTGTTGTACAATATTATAATTTACAACATTAATAACCACTTCTTTTGTTGCCAAAGCATTATCTAAAGTATGTTTTGTGGTATTATCTCTTACTCTTCTTGCAGGAGAAAATATCATAATTGGTGGATTAGAACCAAATACATTAAAAAAACTAAAAGGAGATAAATTAGGATTCCCTTTCTCGTCTATTGTACTTGCAAATGCAATTGGCCTTGGCGCAACTGCACCTAATAAATAACCGTGTAATTTACCTGTAGAAATTTCTTTTGGATCTATTGTTAGCATCTTAAAATATTTTATGTTGTAAAGATACTATCAAAATCACAAATGAGTTATATAGGGAAACCATTATATTTGTTTTCATGAATTTTCTAACCAACACACTTTTATTTAAAAGAATTGCTGTTTTAATTTCTTTGATTATTGTTTCTCTAATCTTATGGAACACCTATATCTTTTTTCAGAAATTTAAAAATGAAGAAAGAGTAAAAATGGAAATTTTAGGAATTGCACAAAAAGAACTAGCAAACGCAGATCTAGAATCTGATATAACTTTACAAGACAAAATTATAACTACAAACACCAATATTCCTTTAATTTTAGTAGATGGAAATGGAGAAATTATTTCCTCACAAAACTTAGATGCTGTTAAATCTTTAAACTCTAAGTATCTAAAAGATCAATTAGAGATAATGAAAACCGAAAATTCTCCGATTGAAATTAGTTATAAAGGAAAAAACAAACAATATATATATTACAGAAATTCAGATTTATTAAACAAACTTACCTATTACCCTATTGCTTTAATTCTTATTTTATTACTTTTTGTAAGTGTAATTTACTTGTTTTACAGTTCTAACAAAGCTTCTGAAACAAATAAATTATGGACAGGTATGGCAAAAGAAACTGCCCATCAAATTGGTACACCATTATCTTCTCTATTAGGTTGGATTGCTATTTTAAAAATGGAAAAAGTAGACGACAAATATGTTGAAGAAATAGAAAAAGATGTTGCTAGACTTAATACAATTGCAAATCGTTTTTCTAAAATTGGCTCTAAACCAGAATTAAAAAAAGAAAATATTGTTACTATTACAAAACAAGCTTACGATTATTTAGAATCTAGAAGCTCTAAACAAATTAAATTTTCTTTTACAAGTTCAGACACAGAAATTTACACAAACCTAAACACAGAATTATTTGGTTGGGTTATAGAAAACCTTATTAAGAATGCCATAGATGCAATGCAAAGAGAAGGTTCTTTAAATTTAAAGATAGAAAACACAAAAAAGAAAGTAAAAATAACGGTTTCAGATACCGGTAAAGGAATGCCTAAAAAATTATTTAAACAAATTTTTAAACCTGGTTTTACAACTAAAAAACGTGGTTGGGGCTTAGGTTTATCACTTTCTAAACGTATTGTAGAAGATTACCATAAAGGTAAAATATTTGTACAAAAATCTGATTTAGGGAAAGGAACTACTTTTGAAATTTTATTAGATAAAATTTAATTTTAGAAGCTATTTCCTGCTTTCACTACTCGCTTTTATCGTTCCTCAAAAGAGCTCAAACACACCGTTCAATCAGGGCTAAACTACTTTGCTAACTTATTTTTTTTAAAAGAAATAAAATACTTCTTAAAAATTCTCAGCAATACTTTCTGCCAAAGCAACAAACTCTTCATTGGTTAACTTTACTTTCTTAGCAAACTGAATATCTGCCATTTCATTTAAAGGAACTAAATGCACGTGAACATGAGGCACTTCTAAACCAATTACACTTAAACCAACACGCTTACAAGGAATGGCTTTTTCTATAGCTTTAGCAACATCATAAGAAAAATCCATTAAGCTTCGGTATTCATCTTTAGACAAATCAAAAAGTTTGTTTTCTTCTTTTTTAGGAACTACCAAAGTATGCCCTTTTGCATTAGGATTAATATCTAAAAAAGCTATAAAATCTTTATTTTCTGCTACTTTATAACTTGGTATTTCTCCTGTAATTATTTTTGTAAAAACGCTCATATCTTTATTTAGTTGCTGCTTTATTTTTGTGTAATTTTCTTTTGAAAACACAAACCAAAGTAAATATAAAAAAGAATTCGGATTCTGACTAAGTCAAAACCCGAATTTATATTTTTAGATTTCTGATACTTCAGAAATAATAAATTTATTCTCTAGTAATTTCCATAATTTCAAACTTCATAATTCCACTAGGAACCTGAATCTCTGCTACTTCTCCTACTTTTTTACCTAACAAACCTTTACCAATTGGCGAGTTTACAGATAACTTACCATTTCTTACATCGGTTTCAGAATCTGCAACCAATCTATATTTAAATTCCATTCCATTTGTAGCATTTTTAATTACTACGCTAGAATGTATTAAAACTTTAGAAGTATCTAATTGGCTTTCATCTAAAATACGAGCATTAGAAATTACGTTCTTAAGCTTTGCTATTTTAAATTCTAAGTGAGATTGTTCTTCTTTTGCTGCATGGTATTCAGCATTTTCACTTAAATCACCTTTGTCTCTTGCATCTGCAATTTCTGTGGTAACTCTTGGTCTTTCTACTTGCTCTAATTGAACAAGTTCAGCCTTTAATTTTTTTAATCCTTCAGCAGAATAATATGAAATTTCACTCATGTTGTTTAAATTTAAAAATCCCATTACCTTTTCAGGAATGAGATTGTCTTACAAATGTACAAAATATTTGTAACTTGCCATCGTTATTAAAAGAACAAAGATAATTTTATGCTTAAAAAAGTGCTTTTTTTTCTTTCTATACTTGGTTTTTTTAGTTGTACAGACAACAATTTACCAGCCAATTGTATAAGACCTTTTTCTGTGTCTATAAGCACAGATTTAAATAATCCACAATTATTAAATGCACAAGTACCTGGTGGTTCTGTAGAACTCTCTGGAGGTGCAAAAGGTATAATTCTTTTAAATGTTAACGGTACAGAATTTGTTGCTTACGATAGAATTTGCCCTGAAGGAGATTGTAATACTGCTATGATTTATGACAAATTAAACAGACCCAACATTCTAAAATGTTCTTGCGACGGAAGTGAATATGGTTTAGGTTTAGGTATAGGAGGCGCTCCACAAACAGAAGGTTTTTTATGTTCTGCTCTAGAATATAAAGTTTCTAAAATTGGTTCTTCAATTAGAATCAGTAATTTTTAGTGAAAATGAATTGAGTTGTGTATTTTTGCTGAAACACAACAACTTTACAAGTGAAAAACTATTTTTCTTCAGATTTTAAATTGGGCGTTCTTGGTGGTGGCCAATTAGGACGAATGCTTTTAGCAGAAACACAAAAATTAGACATTTATACTTCTATCTTAGAAAGTAATAAAATTGCACCATGTGCAGAAATTTGCAATAATTTTGTAGTTGGAGATTTGTTAGATTTTAACACCGTTTACAACTTTGGTAAAACTGTAGATTTACTAACAATAGAAATTGAAAATGTAAATTTAGATGCTTTAGATAAACTAGAAGACGAAGGTCTTACTATTTACCCTAAACCAAAAGATCTACGAATTATTCAGAGTAAAGCTAGACAAAAAAACTTCTACATAGATAAACAAATACCAACTGCAGAATTTTCTCATTATGCGTATTTAGAAGAATTAAAACATTCTTTTGAAAACAATATTATAGATTTCCCCTTTGTTTGGAAAGCAGCACGTTTTGGTTACGATGGTAATGGTGTAAAAATTGTTAGAACTATTGAAGATTTAGAAAGTTTACCAAATGTAGAGTGTATTACAGAGAAATTAATTCCTTTTAAAAATGAATTAGCTGTAATTGTTGCAAGAAATATTTCTGGAGAAGTAAAAACATATCCTGTAGTAGAGATGGAGTTTCATCCAGAAGCAAATCAAGTAGAATATGTAATTTGCCCAGCAAGAATAGATTCTAAAGTAGCTGAAAAAGCAAGAGAGATTGCTTTAAAAGTAGTTAGTAACCTAGATTTTGTTGGTTTATTAGCTGTAGAAATGTTTCAAACTGTAGATGATAAAATATTAGTAAATGAAGTTGCACCAAGACCTCATAACTCTGGACATTATTCTATAGAGGCAAGTTACACCAATCAATTTGAACAACATTTACGAAGCATTTTAAATCTTCCTTTAGGAAATACAGATAGTAAAGTTGCTGGTATTATGGTTAATTTAGTTGGTGAAGAAGGTTATTCTGGCGATGTAATTTATAAAAACATAGAAGAAATATTAAAAATAGACGGAGTTACACCTCATATTTATGGGAAGAAAGAAACAAGACCATTTAGAAAAATGGGACATGTTACTATTGTAAATTCAGATATTAATATTGCAAGGGAAGTTGCACAAGAAGTAAAAGAAACAATTAGAGTTATAAGTAAATAATTATGGTAGGAATAATAATGGGAAGCGATTCTGATCTTCCAATAATGCAAGAAGCAATAGATATTTTAGAAAGTTTTAATATTAAAATAGAAGTTGATATTGTATCAGCTCATAGAACTCCAGAAAAATTAGTAGACTACTCAAAAAACGCACACAAAAGAGGCTTAAAAGTAATTATTGCTGGTGCTGGAGGCGCAGCACATTTACCAGGAATGGTAGCTTCTATGAGTCCTCTACCAATAATTGGTGTTCCTGTAAAAAGCAGAAATTCTATAGATGGTTGGGATTCTGTTTTATCTATTTTACAAATGCCAGGTGGCGTACCAGTTGCAACTGTTGCTTTAGACGGCGCAAAAAATGCGGGTATTTTAGCAGCACAGATTATTGGTGCTTCAGACAAATCTGTATTAGATAAAATTATTGCCTACAAAGAAAATTTAAAATTGAAAGTAGAACAAGCTTCTGAGAGAGTTAGAAAATAAAATAACATTAAAAAATACTGATTGCTAATTTGCAATCAGTATTTTTTTTGTCAAGTTTGTATTGTTTATTAAAGTAGTATTTACCAAATAAACTCCAGTTTTTAGAGAAGAAACATACTTTGCTTCATTTCCTAAAAATGTTCTTATTTTTCTTCCTTGTATTGTATATAAAGTTACTTCTTTAACATTGTCTACATCAAAATCATATTCTACTATTAATTCTTTTGCACCATCAACATAAACTGTAAAATCTTTAGAATCTATTTCCTCTACTGTTAAAGATTCTTTTCCTGTTTTCTGGGTTGCTCTTCTTTTCTTTTTAGTGTAGATAATTTTAAATCTTGTGTTATTTTCACCAATAGTATCAATTGTAAAATTATAACCTCTTTGTCTTAAATCTACTGTTACTTTAGCTTCAGTATCTCTTAAATAAATATAGTAATCTTCACTTATCGTTTCATCTTGTATTCCTATTGAATACTCACCTATTTCATCAACTACAAAACCAACTTTTACAACTTTTTTATCTCTTTTTAAAACTGGTAAACCTTGTATAGACGCCTTTTTATCTCCTCTAACTAAAGTATAGAAACCCATTGAAGTTTGATTAACATCATATGGAGAATCATACAATCTATCATATCTATTAGTAGCCCCTTCTAAGAAACCAACTAATAACGTATTTGTTTTATCTCCTTTATTAAATGTAAACCAAGATCTACCTTCTTTATTAAATGTCTCTTTTGTTTTACTAGACTTATAAAATTGCGTGTTATTTGCTACAATTTGATGTGTAGTTTTAAACGTTATAGTACTATTTGCTGTTGTTCTTACAAAGAAACCTTGCCCAGAACCAATTTTACCAGTAGTAGTATTACTCATACCACCAGTTACATTGTACTGTAAATAGTCTGAAACATTATTGTCTCCAACTTCTGCTGTATTTTGATTCCAAAGGTAAATGGTACCATCAATATCTGAATTATCTGTATCTGCACTTACCAAATCCCAATCTATTGCAGAAAAATAAGGATTTCCTACTAAATTATCTCCAGATGTAGACCAAACATTACTTGGATCTGTACTAGCTAAATTTGAAGAATTAAATACATTTACAACAACATCTCCTTCGTTTAATTTACCTGTAAAAGTTCTTAACTCACCACCAATTCCTTCATTTTGTATAGCATAACCAACTCCTGGGTTAAAATCTGCTTTTCCATGAAAAGCCCAATCTGAACTTGCACTACCAGCATCGAATCTGTAAATTAATTCTGCATCTGGAAAAACTGAAGCTATATTAGAATCTGCTGCAACTACAGGAGAACTCCAATAAGAATAAAAATCGTTACCAGAATATATTGGTGTAGCTCTTTTAATATTAAATGAACCAGAACCAGCAATTGTAGCATTACAAGAGTTAAAAATTAATGCACCACCATCTTCAACAGTAATTGTTCCGTTATTTGTTAATCCATAAAATATATTTAAAGTACCACCACTTTTCACAATAACCTCTGCTCCACTATTAATTGTTAATCTACCAATTTTTACTTCTGTAGTTATATTTGCATTATTTGCCCCACTATTTACTACAACAGTTTGGGTTTTTGTAACCACTGGCGAAGTACCAGACCAATTTGCATTGTTAGAAAAATCTGAAGAAGAACCTCCATTCCAAGTATAAGTTGTTCCACTTCCAGAAGCTGTTGCTGTAGCAGCAATAGAACTTGCACCATTAGCTTCATATTTTATTTGATCGCCATCTTGATAAGCAACTAAACTAGTTCCTGAAGTTAAATACGTAGATTTATTCGTGTTTATTTGGCTTTCTGTTCTTGCAACATTCCAAATTCTAAATAATGAAATATTTCCATTAAAATTATTAGTATTTCCATCATTACCAGAAAATGTACCATTGTAAGTTCCAACTCCACTTCCGCCCCAATTAGCATCTGTTAAACTTGTTGGATATCTTACAACACCTCCATTTCTACCAAAAGAAATATTTCCAGAATGATTACTTATCTGTAAACCATCTTGTACATCTTTTTCTACACCATCTAAATACCATCTAAAAGTAACATCTGGCGAAGCAGTATCTTCTACTGTAAATGCAATATGCACCCATTTATCTGCTGTTATATCTCCAATAGCAGATCTAAAAAAACGTCTTCTTGTTGCGTTGTCTGCGTTATTTCTATAACCACCTAAATAAATTCTACTACCTTCTATGTAAATTAAGATAGCATTAACTTGGGCTCCTTCTTCATACAAAACTTGTCTTGTTGTTATATCAGAAGTTTTAAACCACATCTCTATAGTTCTATTCTTAGTGTTCTGTATATTAATTGCATCTGTGTTTGGAACTGTAATATAATCATCTGTTCCATTTCCTGTAAAACCTGCAGAACATGGTATTTGAGCAAACATTGTATTTGCAACAAAAACAAAAAGTAATATTATAATTGTATTCTTTTTTTTCATATTTAAAGTTTTATTTTTTCTTTTTCCTATTTAATAGCTATCCTATTAGTCATAAATATAGAACTAAACCTTACATTATCTGTTGATTTTTAGATAGAAGCGTACAAATCATCGGTAAGTGGATAATAAAAGGAGTTTGAGTTTTAAACCTATTTATCTGAAATGATAATCTTCTTGGTAAAGATTCTGTTATCATGAAGTAAAACATTAACTACGTATATACCACTTACTAATTTTGATATATTTTTTTCTTCGTTGGTAGAAAAACTAAAAAGCTTTGAACCTAGAATATTATAAATTGAAACATTCTTTATCAAATCTAAATCTGTGTAATTAATTTTTAAAAGTTTAGCTTCATTTGTAAAAATAGAAAACTCATCATTAGATAAATTTTCTGAATTAATGCCTAAAGTTTTTCTCTCTTCTTTTGTGTAAATTATTTTAAACCTGGTATTATTTTCCCCAACTTCATTAATCGTAAAAATATAATCTTTCTCTCTTAAATTTATATACTCTTTTAATTCTGAATCCAATAGATAAATAAAATATTCATCATCAATATATTCATCTTTTAACCCAATCGTGTACTCACCTATTTTGTCAATTACAAAACCTAATTTTACATCTTTGGTATCTGAACTTAAAATAGGTAAACCTTGTATGGATGTTTTTTTAATTTCTTCTGCTAATGAATAGAAGCCCATAGAAGTTTCACTGGTATCATAAGGACCATCATATAATCTATCATAACTATCGGTTGCTCCTTCTAAAAAACCTATTAATAATGTATTTGTTTTATTCTTATGATTAAAATAGAACCAAGACCTACCATCTAATTTCTTTTTATTTCTATTAGTTAATCCTTTATAAAAAGTATTATTACTGCCAGGTATTTGATGTGAAGGTTTAAACGTTACAGTACCAGAATTTAAGGCTTTTACAAAAAAACCTTGAGCTGAACCTATAATTCCTGTAGCAGAATCTGCACTTCCTGTTACATTATACTGTAAGTAATCAGACACATTATTTTCCCCTATTTCTGATGTATTTTGGTTCCAAAAATAAAGTTCTCCTTCAATATCTGAATTATCTGGGTCTGCAATTACCAAATCCCAATCTATAGCAGAAGCATAAGGATTTCCTATCAAATTATCTCCTTCTGTAGACCAAGCAGTTCCTCCGTTATCTGTTCCTGATAAATTTGAAGTGTTATAAATATCAACTTCTACATCTCCTTCATTAATTTTGCCTGAAAAGACTCTCTCTTGTCCACCAAGACCTTCATTTTGGACAGCATAACCAACACCTGTTGAGAAGTTAGTTAAACCGTGTAATATCCAATCAGAATTTGCATCGCTAGAATTAAAAGCATAAATTAATTCTGCGTCAGAAAACACTGTACCAATATTAGAGTCTGTTTCTGTAACTGGAGAACTCCAATAAGAATAGAAATTGTTTTCAGAATAAGTTGGTGTATTTCTTGTAACATTAAATACTCCACCTCCAGAACTAACTTTTTTCTGTCTTAAAATTAAACTACCACTGTCTAGTATATTTAAAGTTCCATTATTTACTAAATCATATGAAATGTCTAAGGTTCCACCAGAACTAACATTTGCAGTTGCACCAAGATCTATTGTTAAATCACCAACAGCAATATTTGAAGAAATGGTTGGGTAGTTTGTAGAAACTTGAATTTGTGCACCTTGCTTTTGTATAGAATTTGGTACAACACCACCTTCCCAATTAACTCCTGTATTCCAATCCGTACTTCCAGCTGTTGCGCTCCAAATAATAGTTGTTACATTGTCTATAGTAGTTTCTGCAGGAACGTTTGAATCATTTAAATAGGTAAAACTATCTCCATCTAAAGCAGCTGCTAAGTTTTCTGTTCCTAAATTAGTTATTATTTTATTTTTATTGGCTAAAATTTCTGCTGGTGTTCTAACATCGTTCCAAACTCTAAAACCCCAAATATATCCGTTAAAATAATATTCTACTCCAGTATCAGCAGTATTAGAATTAAAACAATATTCAGAATTTCCTGTTGCAGTCCAAGTTCCGCAATTAGGAAAACGTAAAGTTCCATTTTTTCTTCCTAAATGAATTGGATTATGTGGCCCAAACTGATATCCAGAAATTTGCCCCATAATTTCACCATCTAAATACCATTTTAAGGCATTATTATCTGAAGCTGTAATGGGATTATTTACTGGTGCAACAGCATTATCTAAAATTAATGCTACATGGTACCATGTGTCTGATAATATTGGTTCTCTATAAAAAGTACCTTGCCAAGTTGGTGTATAGTCTGATCTGTTGTAAGCTCCTACATATAAATAACCTGCTTCTACATAGATTATTACAGCCCTAGTACCACCACCTTCTTCCATAATTACCTGTTTAGTAGAAAGAGTTGCATCTATTACTTTAAAAGCAGTTTCATATGTTCTATTATTCGTTGTTCTATCATCAATATTTGTAGTTTTAGGAACGTCTAAAAAATCATTTACACCATCAAAGTATAAACCAACATTGCCTGTTTGCCCAAAACTGGAAAAGCTTATTAATAATAAAAGTAAGTGTATTTTTTTCATAGCAGACACCTATACTGTTGATTAGATTTTTTATAAAGTTAAACAAAAATATAAAAAAAAGTACTAAATTTAAGTTAACTTCGTTTAAATGTTGTTTTGTTTCGTCCAAAGGAAACTTAAGTAACATTAATGATAAAATGTATAGAATCTTTATCTTTGAATATTAAATAAAATTTTAAATGAATCCACTTTTACAAGACTTTAATACTGCTCCTTTTTCTAAAATATCTAACGAACACTACAAACCAGCTATTAAAAAAGCTATAGAAATTGCGAAACTAGAAATAGAAAAAATTATAACTAATACAGAAAAACCAACTTTTGAAAACACAACAGTTGCTTTAGATTTTTCTGGCGAAAAGTTAAATAAAATTACTAGTATTTTCTTCAATTTAAATTCTGCGGAAACAAATGATGAAATTCAGAAAATAGCACAAGAAGTTTCTCCTTGGTTAAGTGAATTTAGAAATGATATTACGTTAAATGAAGATTTATTTAAAAGAGTTAAATCTGTTTTTAATGTAAAAGAAAACTTAGATTTAACACCAGAACAAAAAACACTTTTAGACAAACAATATAAAAGTTTTGCAAGAAATGGAGCTAATTTAAATGAAACTGACAAAACAAAACTAAGAGAAATAGATACGAAACTATCTAAATTATCTTTAAAATTTGGAGAAAATGTTTTGGCAGAAACTAATGCTTTTGAAATGCATTTAACAGATGAAAATGATCTAGCAGGTTTACCAGAAAGTGTAAAAGAAGCAGCTAAAGAAGTTGCAAAATCTAAAGATAAACAAGGTTATATTTTCACCCTAGATTACCCAAGTTACATTCCTTTTTTAACCTATGCAGACAATAGAGAATTGCGTAAAAAAATGGCAATTGCTGCTGGTAAAAAGGGATTTCAAAATAATGAATTTAACAACGAAAAAGTTGTTTTAGAAATTGTAAATCTTCGTCATAACAGAGCCAATTTATTAGGTTATAAAACACATGCTCATTTTGTTTTAGAAGAAAGAATGGCAGAAACGCCAGAAAAAGTAATAGAATTTTCTAACAATCTTCTAGAAAAAGCAAAACCTGCAGCCTTAAAAGAATTTGAAAACTTAGAAAATTACGCTAAGAAATTAGATGGTATAGATAGACTTCAAAAATGGGATGGAGCTTATT
>TARA_R110002049_G_scaffold13089_6_pt1 | contig 11219 bp, 10 predicted proteins | sample TARA_R110002049 | Tara Oceans TARA_R110002049 (sample SAMEA4396941) | marine metagenome | biome: Polar Biome; feature: [SRF] surface water layer (ENVO:00010504); material: water (ENVO:00002006), including particulate matter (ENVO:01000060) such as... | depth 5 m
AATTTTGTTTCTATTTCTTTTTGAAATTTTATAGAAATAGAGTCTCCAAAATAGTAATTACCTACATAATTCTCTACACCAGTTCTTGCCCATTTTCCATGATCCCAAGGTCCGAAAACTAAAGTATTGTAATTCTCTTTTCCATGTTTTTCTATTCCTTTATAAGTCTCTAAAGGTCCGTATAAATCTTCTGCGTCAAACTCACCAGCAACAACCATTGTAGCAACTGTAGAAGGCACTTTATTCATATGTTGAATAATTCCTTTACTTTTCCAAACAGAATCGTAATTTGGATGTTCTGTTATTTCTTTCCAGAAAAAATCATCTATTCTATCTTTATTTTCGGCAGTTTTAGTGTCTAATTTATCATACTGAAAGAATTCATTTAAATTCTTTAAAGGACCTTTATCTAAGAAAAATTGATATTGATCTTGAGAATTCATTTTAGGAAAAGAATACCAAGCAGAATCTGTAGGGGTATCTTTATAAGTACCAAATAAAGAAATTGCTCTAAAATAACTTAATAAAAAAGCACCATTATGATGAAAATCATCAAAAAAGAAATCTCCAATACTTGCTTGTGGTGAAGCCGCTTTTAAAGCAGGATGCGCATCTATTGCAGATACTGTAGCATAATGTCCTGGATAAGAAATACCCCATGTACCAACATTACCGTTATTATTTTCTGCATTTTTAACCAACCAATCTATGGTGTCATAAGTATCTGAAACTTCATCAGATTCGTTGTCTTTTTTATTAGGAATATACGCACGCATATTATCATAAACGCCTTCGCTCATCCAACGACCACGAACATCTTGATACACCACAATATTGCCTTCTTTCATTAGATGAATATTTGGCCCAATTTTGGTTTTCATTTTTCCTTCTCCATAAGGCGCAGAGCTATAAGGTGTTCTTTGCATTAAGATGGGATATTTTTTAGAATTGTCTTTTGGCGTGTAAATGGTTGTGTGCAATTTTACACCATCTCGCATAGTAATGTCCACTTCTTTTTTCGTGTAATTGTCTAGAACGTAGGTGTCTTTTTCCTTCCCTTTTTCTTCTTTTGTAGAATTACAAGAAGTAAATAGAAAAAAACTAAAAATTGTTAAGAGTAAAAGTTTTTTCATTTTGTAAAGTTGATTTGTTTTTGCTAAAATTACGAAACAAAAAAGAGTTAATGAAAATTCTTCTGTTAAAATGAATTTGAATACTTTTATGACTGATTAAAATCGAAAAAAAATGAGAAGAATTTTATTGTCTTTAGTTGTAATTTTAGTTTTTAGCTGTCAGTCTAAAAAAGTAGAAAAAAATGACGAAGCATTGAAAGAAGTTTTTTCTAAAAAAGTATTTCCAAAATTAGAAAAAGACAGGTATAATGTTGCTTTTTTAATTATGGATGGAACTTTTAATACAGAATTAACAGCTCCTTTTGATATTTTTCAGCACACTATTTTTAGAGAAAATATAAAAGCAATGAATGTTTTTACGGTTGCAAATACAGACAACCCTATTACTACTTTTGAAGGAATGAGAATTTTGCCAGATTTTAATTATCTAAAAGATTCGTTACCAAAAATAGATATTTTAGTAGTGCCTTCTGCAGAACATCATTTAGATACAGATCTAGAAGATACTAAAATGATTGATTTTGTAAAAAGAGTAGACAAAGACGCTATATTTATTACTTCTCATTGCGATGGTGCTTTTGTACTTGCTAAAGCTGGTTTGTTAAACGATAAAGTTTCTACAACTTTTCCTAGTGATATAGATAAAATGAGAACAACTTTTCCTGATTTAGATATTAGAAAAGAGGTGTTATTTGTACACGATGGAAAATATATAACTTCTGCTGGTGGTGCAAAATCTTTTGAAGCAGCTTTATATTTATGTGAATTTTTATATGGTAAAGAAGTAGCAAAATCTTTAGCTGGTGGCTTGGTTATAGATTGGAATGTTGATGTTGTACCGCATTTAATTATTAAATAATTTAATAGAACTGCATTATATTTTAGATCTAAAAGCTAGCAAACAAGTCTAGCCCTGATTGAACGGCGTGTTTGAGCTCTTTTTGAAGTATGAAAAAAAGCGAGTAGTGAAAGCAGGAAATAGCTTCTAAAAAGTATTTTATTCAATAAAAATTCTTGTATTTTTGCAAACTATGCAAGAAACAAAAAAACATCAACTAACAGATTGGTTACCAACTACAAACAAAGAAGTTAAAATTCGTGGATGGGAAGAATTAGATGTAATCTTATTTAGTGGAGACGCTTATGTAGATCATCCTTCTTTTGGACCTGCTGTAATTGGTAGAATTTTAGAAAGTTATGGTTTGCGTGTGGCAATTGTGCCACAACCAAGTGTAAATGATAATTTACAAGATTTTGAGAAATTAGGAAAACCACGTTTGTTTTTTGGAGCTACTGGTGGTTGTATGGATCCTATGGTTTCTAATTATACGGCAAGTAAAAAACGTAGAGATAAAGATGCATATACACCAAATGGTGACAAAGGTTTTAGACCAGATTATGCAACTTCTGTATATTCTAAAATACTAAAAGAAAAATTTCCAGATGTACCTGTTTTAATTGGTGGTATAGAAGCTTCTCTTAGACGTGTAACTCATTATGATTATTGGTCTGATAAGCTTTTACCTTCTATTTTAGAAACGTCTAAAGCAGATATGTTGGTTTATGGAATGGGAGAGCAGCCTTTAAGAGAAATTGTAGAATTACTACAAAAAGGTGTGCCGTTTTCTAGCTTAAAAAATATAAAGCAAACTGCTGTTTTTATAGATGAGAAGAAAGATAAATTACCAGTTGTAAATGATTGGGAAGATGTAACTATTAATTCTCATGCAGCTTGTTTAAAAGATAAAAAGACATTTGCTTCTAATTTTAAAGTGATAGAGCAAGAATCTAATAAATTAAAAGCAAGAAGAATTTTACAAGAAGTTGAAGGAAAGACGTTGGTAATTAATCCGCCTTTTCCAACAATGACAGAAAAGGAAATTGATGGGTCTTTTGATTTGCCTTTTACAAGATTACCGCACCCAAAATATGACAAACGTGGACCAATACCTGCGTTTGAAATGATAAAGTTTTCTATTAACATTCATAGAGGGTGTTTTGGTGGTTGTAGTTTTTGTACAATATCTGCACATCAAGGAAAATTTATAGCAAGTAGAAGTCAGGAATCTGTTTTAAAAGAAATAGATAAAGTGGCGAATATGCCAGATTTTAAAGGATATTTATCTGATATTGGTGGTCCTTCTGCAAACATGTATCAGATGAAAGGGAAAGTACAATCTATTTGCGACAAATGTGTTGCGCCTAGTTGTATTTCGCCAGTAATCTGTTCTAATTTAGATACCTCTCATAAACCATTAACTGAGCTATATCAAGCAGTTGATAAGCATCCTAAAATTAAAAAGTCTTTTATTGGAAGCGGAATTAGACATGATATGTTAGTGCCAGAATTCAATAAAAATGCAGATCCAAAAGAATTGGATGCATATACAGAAGAGGTAATGACTAAACACGTTTCTGGACGTTTAAAAGTTGCACCAGAGCATACTTCAGATCCTGTTTTAAAGTTGATGCGTAAACCTTCTTTTAAATATTTTCATATGTTTAAAGAACGTTTTGATAAAATAAATATTAAGCAGAAATTAAATCTTCAATTAATACCTTATTTTATATCTAGTCACCCAGCAAGTGAGGTGGAAGATATGGCAAATTTAGCTGCAGAAACCAAAGATATGGGCTTTCAGTTAGAACAAGTACAAGGTTTTACACCAACACCAATGACAGTTGCTACTGTAATTTACTATTCTGGTTATCATCCTTATACATTAAAACCAACTAAAACTCCTAAGACTAAAAAAGAGCGTGAAGATCAACATAAATTTTTCTTTTGGTATAAAAAAGAAAACAAAGATTGGATTAAAAACACGTTGAATAAAGTAGGAAGACAAGACTTATTGCAGAAATTATTACCTGAAAATAATTCTTGGAGAAAAAATAAAAAAGCAAAAGAAACTAAAAATACTTTTGATGATGCTGTTCCTTTTAACAAACGTAAAAAGAAAGCAAGCAGAGCTCCTAAAAAAAGGAGATAGTGTTTTGTTTGATTAGTTTCGTATTTACTAGTGGGTAATTTTAAAAGAAATTTCCATAAAGTAAATACGAAGCTAATTTAAACTTAGAAGTACTTACTTTAATTTATTTCCTAGAATAAAGACTTTCTTTAACCATTTTTCTCTAAAAGCTAAGTTAGAATCTTTTATTGATGAAATATAAGTTACTTTAACAGAGTTAATTCCACAAAACTGTAAAGTTCCTTTTTTAAACTGATTTATAGCTGGCCTTTTCATAACAAAAAAATTGTACCATTTTGGTGTATCTGCTGTAATAATTAATCGCGCAGATTTTCCCTTTAATAGTTTTTTAGGAAATGGATTTCCTTTAACCACATCAAAAGTAATTCCTGGTAAAAAAGTTCTATCAATAAAACCTTTCATTAGTGCAGGGTAACTATACCACCACATAGGAAATACCCATACAATATGGTCTGCTTTTTTTATTTTATCAATAGCGCTAATTAAATCGGGTTCTAATTCTATTCTTTTTCTGTATCCAAACTTTAGATTTGGACTAAAATCTAAATCAGAAATATTAATTTGACTTAATATAGAATTTGTATTTGTAGCTCCTTTTAAGTAAGCTTTAGATAAAGCGTAGTTAAAACTTTCTTTATCTGGGTGTCCATTAATTATTAATACTTGTTTCATATTTGTTCTTTCTTTTTACAAAGAACAGAACTAAGAAGCTTTCTAAAAAGGACATATGTCTAATTCGAAATTAACTTTCTTATTCTACTTAAATGCCTTTGAGTAATACCTAAATATGAAGAAAGATAGTTTAGAGGTATTAATTGTAGAAGTTTAGGTTCGTTAGTCAATAAATCGCGATAACGTTGTTCTGCAGTTTCTTTTTGTAACAAGAAAATTCTTTTTTCCATTTTAATGTATTCTTGTTCGGCAATAAGCTTAAAAAGTTTTAACCAATTGTTGCTAGATTCTTCTAGTTTTAAAATTTCTTCTCTTGAAATAATTAATAACTCAACGTCTGTTAATGCCTCAATATTTTCAGCGGTCTTTTCTTGTGATAAAAACGAAGAGTATGCACTTACAAATGTATTAGAAAAAGTAAAACAATAAGTTACCTCTTCTTCTAAAGAAGAATGATAAAATGATCTAAATAATCCAGAAATTACAAAACCAATTTCTTTAGAAGTTTGACCTTCTTTGATAAAAAAATCGCCTTTTTTTATTTTCTTATGAATTGCTTTTTTTTCAAATAAATCAATTTCGTCGTTAGTTAATATATTAAATGCTCTTAAAAAGTTTTTCATTATGTTTATTATTAGCAACTTTAGAAGAATATAGAGTTGTTTTGATTTAGTTTTAAAATTTAGATGCTAAAAATTACATTTTTTTTGTTTTTCTATGTTTTCCTCTTGGGCCATCGCCTTTATATAATACTATTTCAGAATGTAATAATTTTGCAGCTTCAGAAGAACTTTTTACTTTAGAAGCACTGCGTTTTATCATTTCTGCTTCAAATTTAGACAATACCGTTTTTCTTATTCCAAGTTCTTTCCATTTAGAATAAGAGTTACATTCTTTTGTTATGGTTCTTGCTAAAGAAAGCGCATCTAATAATGCTTGGTTTGCACCTTGACCTTTAAAAGGACTCATGGGATGTGCTGCATCTCCAATTAATGTTACTTTATCGGCTTTTTCTAATAATTCTGATTTTAACAATTCTCTATCATATACAGGATAACCAGAAATTTCACTTTCTTGTGTAGCTGCAATAATTTGAGGAATTGGCTTGTGCCATTGTGTTCTCTTAGAAGCTTCGTCTTTAAGTGCTTTTGTACCTTTACTATTTAATTCTTTAGCCTCTTTTTCTGATAAAGGAAAACTAAGTTGCCACATAATAGCTTCAGATGAATAAGGCATCATATAAATTCTTTCATTTCCATTTGCTGTTTGAAAAACAGTAGCAGAATCTAATAAAGTACTTTCTATATTTTCTAGGTTTTTAAGCGGACAAATACCTAAAATAACAATACAACCAAGATAATTTAAAGGCGATTTTTTATCGCCAATAAGTTGTTTTCTAACAGTGCTTCTAATTCCATCTGCTCCAACAACAAGATCTGCTTTGGCTGTTTTAATTTTACTGTTAACATTAAAATTTAAAGTAATACCTTCTTTAGAATCTTTAAAATCTATTAATTGATGTCCCCATTTTACAGCATTATTTTCATTTAATTGTTCTAACAAAGCCAAACGTAAAGATTGTCTTGCAATATGTATATTGGTGCGTTTTGGAGAAGATTTAGCATCTGAACGTCCCCATTTTCTAATTCCCCACTCTCCAATTATTTCTCCTTCTGTAGTATGAACAACATGTTTGGTAGAGGTTACTCCGTTTTCTAAAGAAACTATACCTAAACCTGCCATTGCTTTACTGGCTTGTTGTAAAGTAAGACCGTAACCTTGAGAACGTTCTAAAAAACTATTGTCTCTTTCATAAAGTGTAAAAGGTATTTTACGATGTAAACAAGCTACAGCCAATGCAACGCCACCAATACCACCGCCAATTATTGCAATATTTGGGTAGTTTTCATTATCAACTAAAGGTATTGTAGATGAGTTGATTAGACCAGAACCATTACATTTATTACAAGTGTATATTTGCGCTTTAGGAGGAATTGGTGCTTTTCCAGTGCTATTTACTTTTTTAAACTGTAATAAGGCTTCCTGGTATTTTAACGTTGCTTTCTTACGAACGCTTTTCGTTTTTTTACCCAAACCTTTGCAATCGTTGCAAATAACCCAATTATTTTTTTTGTCTTGCTCCTTTTCCAGCTTTTTTGTGTTTAATTGTGTAAATAGATTATTTTTTTACTGCAATCATCATGTGAGGACTAAAAGGCAACAAATACTCATCATTTTGAGTCAATTTTTGAAGTGCTTTTAAAGTTTTAGATTTCTTCTTATCTAGCATGTTTGCAAAATATTCGTTGTCTAACCAAATCATTCCTTCAACAGCAAAAAGATTTATAAAAGTTAGATTTTGTTCTAAAAATTCTGTTTTTAAACCTTCTGGTTTATGATAAAAGGCGTCTGCTAATAAAAATGGAAAATCTTTAGGTGCATTGTGAATTCCTGATGTTAATTCTTGTTTACACATTTCAAAAAATGAATTGGCATGTAACATACCATTCATTAAACCCACAACTGTAGATGCAGTTGCATTAATTGCGAAACCTAAAATAATTCCACCTTTTTTTAAAACTCTTTTTGCTTCTAAGATAGCAGCAACTCTATCTTCTCTTTTTTGTAGATGATAAAGTGGGCCATGTAAAATTACTAAATCTGCAGAATTATCTTTGTAGGGTAATTTTGTTGCTTCACCAACTGTAACAGAAAACGGATTCTTTAATTTTTTGGCTCTTTTTTCTGCAAGTTTTATATGTTTTAAAACAGGTTCTAATAAATGAACATTATGTCCTTTTGTAGAAAGCCATTCAGAATATTTACCAGTACCACCACCAACATCTATAATTGTTGTATTTGGTTTTGTTATATGAAGTGATAAAAGTTCTTTTATACGTTCAAACTCAAAGATTCCCATTCCTTTTTCTAGTCTGGTTTCTTCGGAAGCTTTATTATAAAAATTTTCTAATTCTTTACTTATTAATTGTTTGTTCTTCACCTTTATTATTTAAAGGATAAAAGTAATTAAATAAAAATGAAAACAGTGAATGTGATTGATTTCTCATTCAATTTAATAATTAAAATACTCTTACTTCACATGTTCTTTAAAGAAGGCAATAGTTCTTTCCCAAGATAAATCTGCAGCTGCTTCATCAAATCTTGGAGTTGTGTTGTTATGAAAACCATGATTTACATCTGCATAAAAATGAGCCTCGTGTATAATTTTGTTTTCTTTTAATACTTTTTCAAATGCTGGCCAACCTTCGTTTACTCTTTTATCTAAACCTGCATATTGTAATAATAACGGAGCTTTAATTTTTACTGCATCTTTAGCTTCTGGTTGTCTGCCATAATAAGGCACAGCTGCTGCTAATTCTGGTATTCTTACAGCCAACATATTAGAAATCCATCCGCCAAAACAAAAACCAACAACACCAACTTTACCATTACAATCTTTATGATTTTTAAGGTAATTATAGCCAGCTATAAAATCTTCTAACATTTCATCTCTGTCTCTTTTCTTTTGCATTGCTCTACCTTCATCATCAGTACCAGGGTAACCTCCTAAAGGAGCAAGTGCATCTGGTGCCAGTGTAATAAAACCATCTAAAGCCGTTCTTCTGCCAACATCTTTTATATAAGGATTTAAACCTCTGTTTTCATGAACTACTAAAATTCCTGGAAGTTTTGCTTTGTTATCTTTTACTACAGAAAGCAATCCATTCATTTTCTTACCACCTTTTGGAGATTCATAATGAATAGTTTCTGATTTTAATCTAGGGTCGTTAGGTTTTACTATAATAGAATCTATATAATTAGGTGAAATAAAACTTAATAAAGCAGGTAATGTTATAGCTCCAACAGCAAATAAAGAAAGTTTTTTTAAGAATTCTTTTCTATCTATTTTATTGTGAGCATAATCATCATATAAGTCGAATACTTCTTGACTTATGTCTTCTTTTTTTAGTTTTTTCATCTTTTGATATTTTAGCAATAATAAAAATTAAACAGCTCTTTCTAACGCGATATAATGTGTTGTATCTTTATAAAATAAAGGAAATACTTTTATTTCACATTTATAAGGTGTTTTGTCTTGCTTGTAATTTAAAACAATTTCTTTAAAAGGTTTGTTTGCAGCTATTTTTTTTCTGATTCTTTTTTTCGTTACCTCACAAGTTTCTTCACCTTGTAAAAAAGATGGTGTTTTTTTTATGGCAAAGTTTTTACTGTAACCTGTCATTTTTTTAAAACCATCATTAACCCAAACAATTTCTTGTTCTTTATTTGTAAGAACAATTGTTTCAAAAACTTCATTGTCGAAAATTTCTTCTAAATTATTATTCCACTGAAATTTGGTAGCAAAATCTTTTATAATATTAATGTCATTAATTCTGCTTAAATTATTCATTTCAGCCGAAAAATAATCAATATATAAATCGAAACTAAGTATTGGAGATTTTATAAAATCTGATGGTTTAAGAAGCTGTTTTATAGCAGTGTATTTTTCTTCACCTTGTGATGAAATAAACAAATCTAAACACTTCATATTAGCTAAATTACTTCTCATAAAAAGATAGAATTTTTTAATTTAACTGCTAAACTATAAAAAATTGTTGAGACTTTCTGTTAAAAAGTTAAACTACATACTTTGCAGTCTTCTTTTTCTTGAATTTCGCCAACTAAATTACCTTCATTATTAATTACAAAACCACAACAATCTATAAAACCTTGTGCTATTAATTTTCTAGCACGTTGTATTTGAGACTTCGTTGTAGATAAGCTTTGCTTTAATTGTTTGGCAACTTCTTGTTGTTTTAATCCTTTTATATCAGATAAAAATAAAGGATCTCTATATTTTTTAGGTAAGTGCTCTAAGATGCCTCTTAAACAATCTTTTTCTGTGTGCGTATTTTTAATAATTTCTGTTTCAGCTTCAAAATTAGCAATTTCAAATGTTTGGTTGGTAGATTTCCAATAATCTAAAACAGAATTTCTTGCAACACTAAAACACCAAGACTTTAACTTGGTAATATCTTTTAAGGTGTGTAGTTTTGTATGAATTTTAATAAAAGTATCCTGTAAAATATCATCAGCAATACTAGTATTTTTTACTTTGCTAAGAATAAATCGTTTTAAATCTTCAGAATAATTTGTCCAGACTTGTTTTGTGGTCATAATTAAAGATACGTTATTATATAGAATGAAACAATCTTTGTGTGTTAAGATTATTTCATTCTAATAAATTATAGGATGTTAACAATTACAAGATGTGCATGTACAATTTTCACAAGTACAGTTTTTACATTCTCCGTTTTTACAACCTTCACAATTACAGTTACAATTAGTATTTTTCATAATCTTGTTTTTTATGTTCATATAGTAGACTTAAATTATTTAAAAAAGATGCAAATTATTTAATGTTATTTATTTTTCTCAAAAAAAATAAGATAGTGAAACTAATTTCTATTACAAGTATAATTTTCTGAATTGTAATTTTCAATATTTTTGATAAAGAACAACAATTGTTACAAGTGCAAAAAGTAGCTAGAAATCCGGTTAAAGAACCTTTATAAATTGGTAATGCATTTGTTCTCAATAATAAAAAAAACTCCGCAGAAATTATGCGGAGTCTAGATATTGACAAGTTATTTATATTTCTTCAGGATTGACCATCAACTTTAATAAATGCTTACTTTAATTTTAAATGGAGTGTTTTTAATTCAAAATCACTTTGTTTTAATAAGAATAACACCATTTGCTCCTCTAACTCCATAACTAGATGAATCTGGTCCTTTAAGTATGGTGACTTTTTTTACTTCATTTGGATCTATAGCGGCAAATACACTTTCTGGGACTTCAATATTATTAAGAACGAATAACGGATCCATATTTCCTGAGAAACTATTATAACCTCTTACTCTAATTACATTATCAGCAGATATGTTAACACCAGAAACTTTTCCTCTTAAATAGTCGTATATAGAATTAAATTGTATTGAGTTTCCTGATACTTCATTCGTAGCATTTTTTGTATTTAGTTCCTTACTACCACCTCTAATGTAGATGTTAATTTTATCTTTTCCGTTATATGCAATTTTGGTTATCCCAATTTCTGGATGAAATGCACTAATTGTTTTAGGACTTTCATGTAATCGAGTTTTAAATACTCCATTAAAATTAGTGGTTTCATCTTGTTTTATATCGTCTATTAAAATAATTGCTCCAGCAATAGGCTTATTACGTTGATTTTTAACTTTGATAGTAATTTTTTTTGATTGAGAATTAATACCAAAGCTCAATAATAAAAAGCTAAATAGAATAGTGATTCTTTTGTTCATATAAATAATTTTTAGTGTGTTAAGATAGTAAAAAGAAATTACATATTTCTACGATATTGTCCACCAACTTTAAATAAAGCTTC
>TARA_R110002049_G_scaffold284989_6_pt1 | contig 11219 bp, 8 predicted proteins | sample TARA_R110002049 | Tara Oceans TARA_R110002049 (sample SAMEA4396941) | marine metagenome | biome: Polar Biome; feature: [SRF] surface water layer (ENVO:00010504); material: water (ENVO:00002006), including particulate matter (ENVO:01000060) such as... | depth 5 m
CATTAAGAGCATTAGCAGTTTTAGCTGTTCTTATTGGTCATTGGTATGTTCCTTTTAATTACGGCACAGATACTGATTTTTACTTCTGGTTACATGGTTTAATGCCTAATGCAGGCTTTGGAGTTCACTTATTTTTTGTTTTAAGCGGATTTTTAATAACTAATATTTTACTCGAGGCTAGATTTAATAGTGATAATAGCACAGGAAAAATTATTAAAAACTTTATTGTTAGAAGAATACTTAGAATTTTTCCAATATACTACCTATCCATTTTTGTGTTGTATTTCGCAGGGTATGAATTTGAAGAAGGCACACTCGCTTATATCCTTTTGTATATTAGTAACATCAAAATATACCAAAATGTAGGTTTTTTTAATTGGTCACACACTTGGTCATTATCAGTCGAAGAGCAATTTTACCTATTTTGGCCGTGGGTGATCCTTTTTCTACCAAAAAAGTACCTTAAATCATTCTTTTATATAGCAGTTGCAATTGGTTTGATAGTCGCATATTACACCATGTCTGTTCTTGGTAATTGGGCAGGAATATATTTAATGCCAACTGCTATGCAGGCTTTCGCTATTGGAGGTTTATATGCATACCTAAAAAGAAATAATGAACTAGAAAAATACTCAGTAGTATTCCGATTTGCATTCGTTACAGCTCTTATTATTTACTTCCAATGGGGCTTTAATCAATCTTGGGAAGATAAATACAACTACCTGAATATGTTTGTTAATAGTATCGTTTCTATAGGATTAATCCATTTAGCGATTTTTAATAAGTCTGAGTCATGGAATAAATACTTTTTCCACAATAAATTTATCAACAAGATTGGGAAAATTAGTTATGGTATTTATCTATATCATTATGCCATGGAGTTTCTCTATGAAAAAATTATCTACTTTTTTACGGATGAAACGACTAAAGTTGGGTCTTGGCTACTCGACTGGACAAATGCTTATTACTTTAAATTGGTGATGCTTTACTTTATATCACTTTGGAGCTATAATTACATTGAAAAGCCATTTTTGAGACTAAAAAGTCGCTTTGAGTATTAGTGAATTAATATTTAACTGGTTTATTAAAACAAAAATCAAATTTAAAATTCCCTTTTAAAAATTGAATAGCGATTGCCTAAAGGCAAGATAAATTAATCATTAACCATAAATAATTAGAAATATTTACTACCGCAAATACTTTTAATTCAAATCCAATTGCTTGATATTCTCAATTCGATTTCGCTCTAAAAATGCATCGATGGTTTCAAAGTGCTCAATAACTCGCTTATCTTTAAATTCAAACACCTTTTCTGACAACCCCATTAAGAAATCACGATCGTGAGAAACTAAAATTAACGTTCCATCAAATGCTTTCAGTGCTTCTTTCAAAACATCTTTAGATTTTAAATCTAAATGGTTAGTGGGCTCATCGAGAATCAATAAATTAACCGGTTCTAACAATAATTTAACCATCGCTAATCGTGTGCGTTCTCCACCTGATAACATACTCACTTTCTTATCAATATCATCTCCACTAAACATAAAACCACCTAAAATGGATTTAATTTGTGTTCTGATTTCTCCTTTGGCAACTTCATCTACTGTTTGAAAAACGGTAAGGTTGGCATCTAATAAAGCAGCCTGATTTTGTGCAAAATAACCCACTTTTACATTGTGTCCGAGCTCGCACTTCCCCTCTACTTCTATCTCTCCTAAAATGGCTTTAATCATCGTCGATTTCCCTTCGCCATTTCTACCAACAAACGAGACCTTCTCACTTCTACTTACCGAAAAACTTGCATCCTTAAACACCACGTGATCATCCTATTGTTTTGAAAGCTGGTTAGCGCTTACTGGATAATCTCCAGATCTTGGCGCAGGTGGAAAACGTAAACGAAGCGCTGAAGTATCGATTTCATCTACTTCGATCACTTTCATCTTTTCCAACATTCGCTCTCTCGAGTTCACTTGATTAGTTTTAGAATAGGTTCCTCTAAATCGTTCTATAAATCCTTTGATGTCAGCAATTTCTTTTTGCTGCTCGTCATAAGCTTTTTGCTGATGCATTCTACGGTCTTCTCTCAACTGCAAGTAATGACTGTAATTGGCTTTATAATCATAAATGCGGCCCATCGTTACCTCAATGGTTCTGTTGGTAATGTTGTCAATAAACGTTCTATCGTGAGAAATTACAATTACTGCTTTCGCTTTGTGTACCAAGAAATGCTCTAACCACAAAACAGACTCAATATCAATATGGTTAGTTGGCTCATCTAATAGAATTAAATCAGGTTTTTGCAATAGAATTTTTGCCAATTCAATTCGCATTCTCCATCCTCCACTAAACTCACTGGTAGGTCGTTGAAAATCCTCTCGCTTAAAGCCCAATCCTTTTAATGCCTTTTCTATATCAGCATCGTAATTGGTGTCTTCTATGGCGTAAAACTTTTCACCTAAATCACTTACACGGTCTATTAAACCCAAATATTCAGCTGATTCGTAATCTGTTCGTGTTTCTAATTGCTTATTGATGGATTCTATTTCATCTCGCATAGAAAATATTTCTTTGAAAGCCTTTGCTGCTTCTTCAAAAACAGTACAGTCATCATCCGTCAATAAATGCTGTGGCAAATAAGCAATTACCGCATCTTTCGGGCAATTTACTTTACCTCTAGTTGGTTTTTGTTCTCCTGCTATAATTTTCATCATAGTAGACTTTCCTGCACCATTCTTCCCCATTAAGGCGATTTTATCGTTTTCATTCACCACAAAGGAAACATCGCTAAACAAGGTTTCTCCACTAAATTCTACCGCAAGGCCATCTACTGTAATCATTAAATCTATTTTAAGCGCGCAAAATTATTCATTTTAAAGCGAACTAAATAGAATTTAAAATTGATCACTCTAAAGTCAACAATTCCAATTATTAAACACATTTTTAGTTTAATGTATGGAGGAATAATAGGTATTTCTGCTCTTTACTTTGTTATTATTCAATTTGTGAAACGCAATTCTACATTTCTAACCAACAAGAACATATCATCTTACAAGATGAAAGTGTAAAATCAACTTATTTTAACTTGTTTTCTTCATTCATTAATATTTTCAATATCTTGTTCAAAATTAATCTATCATGAAACGAATTTCTCCAGCCGGTTTTTTATCTATTGTTCTTTTTGCATTTGGTATTTCTTACCTGGATTTTGGCGACTTGAGTTTTATGAATAATATACGACCATATATTATGCTATTAATGGGGTTATTAGTTTTCGTATTTACCTTTAAAAGAAGAAAATAAGAACTGCTTTAAATCTTAAAATCATCCTTATCGCCAAAAATACTTATCTATGAAAAAGATTATTCTAGTTCTCCTTGTTTTGATTTCTCAAATCAGTTTTGCAGCAATTGATACCTTAAAAGTTAATTCTAAGATCACAGATGTTACTGTGTTTTTTAGTGGTGCTCAAATTACTAGAGAGGTGAAATTAAACCTGACCAAAGGAAAACACATTTTATTCTTAGACAAACTTCCACAAGAAGTTAACCCGGAAAGTGTGCAGGTAAAAGGCTTAGATGGACTGCAAATATTAGCAGTAAAACATCAGTATAATTTTCAGAGTAAATCAAATAAGACCGCTGAGGAAAAAGCCCTAGAAAAGCAAATAGAAGCGTTAGAACTAGAGACAGATAAGGTTATTAGCGCCATCAACGTGTACAATACGGAACTAAGAATTTTAATGGATAATAGCCAACTTTCAAAGGAAAACCAAGGTAGTACTGTTGCTACAATAAAAGAGGCTGCTGATTTTTACAGAAGTCGATTAACGGAGATTAATGGGAAGAAAATTGAATTGAGCGAAAAGTCCAAAGTGATTAAGGAAGATATGAAAAAGGTGTATGCCAAAATCAATAAGCTGCGATCAGAAAACGCAAAAACATACAGCCAAATCTATATTTCGCTAGATTGTAAACAAACTATCAATAAGACACTTAGTGTAAATTACATTGTTAATTCAGCCGCCTGGGAGCCTACGTATGATTTTAGAGTAGATGAAGTAAATAAACCACTAAACTTAGTATATAATGCTAAAGTTTACCAGAGCACTGGTGAAGATTGGGATGGAGTTTCGATTACCTTATCATCAAACAACCCAACAATAAGTGGAGAAAAACCAGAATTAATTAGATGGTATGTGGGTAGAGAAAACAATTACAACCAGCCTGAAACTAAAAAAGAGACATCAGCAATAAGCGGAAATATAAGAGATGCTCAAAATGGAGAGAATCTGCCATTTGCGAATATCTCTTTAAAGCAAAATGGAAATACGGTAGCTGAAGTAAATGCAGACTTTGATGGAAATTATACGATTAAACCTATTCCTGTAGGCCGATATAGTGTTTATGTGTCTTATGTTGGTTACAATACTGTTTCAGAAACGGTTGATTTAATCTCAAACCAAACACTTTACAAAGATTTCTATTTATATGGTAGCAATAACTTGAGAGAAGTGGAAGTTATTAGATATGAAGAACCATTAGTAGAAATGGATAAAGGAACAACGGGAGGAAGAGTCCAATATGAAGAAATCCAGTCCATGGCGGTGCGTTCTCCAACAGATGGTGCAAAGACCATTGGAGGTGTTTATTCAAAAGATAATGGATCCAATCGCCTAAACATTCGAGGTGCTCGTTCAAAATCTTCAGTTACTTTTATTGATGGTGTTAAAGTAATAGGAAGTACTAGGGAGAAAGACTTAATTGCTAACTCATTGAATAATAACAATAATATTAGTTATGAAATACAAATCCCCTACACCATTAAATCAGATGGAGAAGACAATAATCTTAAAATTAAAGAAGTTGATTTAGAGGTTGATTATTTATACAAAGCAGTACCTAAAATAAAAGCAGAAGCCTTCTTAATAGCTGATATTACAGAATGGAGTAAACTAAACCTATTGTCAGGTAGTTCTAGTATTTATTACCAAGGTACTTTTGTTGGTGATGCTTATTTAGATGTAGAGCAAACTAAGGATACCCTATCTATTTCTTTAGGAAGGGATCAAAACGTCATTATAAAAAGAGAAGTAAATAAAGAGATTTCTACCAAGCGTATTTTTGGTAATAATGCGAAAGAAACTCAAGGCTTAGATTTAACGATCAGAAATACTAAGAATGTGCCAATTACAATCGTTATTGAGGATCAGTTTCCACTAAGTGACCGTGATTATATCGAAGTGGAGTTATTAGAAAGTATTGGAGCTAAAGTGGATAAAAAGGAAGGTAAACTAATATGGACAATTGATTTAGCTCCTGAGGAAACCAAAAAAGTATCTTTTACCTATTCTGTTAAGTATCCGAATTAGGAGTTCCAAAAAGAGACCACAAATTTTAATTTTCAGTCTCTTTCCGAATCTGTTCTAATTCATCTCTTTCAGGGGACGGGCCTTTAAGGTAAGTTCTACTCGCTCCGTATAACAATAAACTAGTAAATGCAATTAAAATACATAAGATTAAAATACCTGCATAAGCACCTACTGACTCTTTGTTCCACTCTCCTATTATGAAAAAGAAGGTAAAAACTGACGCACCTATTATTGCAGGAATTAACATCGATAGTGATGCAATCAAATAAATTTTTCCCCTTAGTTGTAGCTTTTCCTCATTCATTTTATGCAAAATTATTTTATACGATAGTCTTGTAATTTTTCCTTTACAAAACTATCAATTTCTGCTTCATCAATCCTAAAAACTTCATCAATTGCTGTAAAAAATGAGCTCTATTGCTAAGACGAGAGCTATCTTGCTCAATAATATATAGCTAATAAAGAACCCTTTTATGTCGATATCTCTGATTACTTTATTTCAACGATTTTACATTCTCAGTTTCTATTCTTGATAATTCCTCCAGCTCTCTTTTTTCATATTGCTCCGCTAGAATATAAAGATCAATACCAGGTTCTCCCTTATAGTTGATATAATCTTGAAAAATGATACCATCAACTTTTCTTTTATTATAGGCCTTTCTGAATCGAGTGCCACCACCCTTATCATCTTTATAACTATAAGCTAAATAGTCAACTTCCTTTGTTTCATGGTTAATCCAATACAGGTATTGATCTTCAAAGTCTTTTCCACCGTTTTCCTTTTTAAACTGAATTACAATTAATTGATAGGCGGTATCATTAATAAATGTTTCTCCTTTATGATCGATTATAACAGCCGGATCAGACAATTTACTTGGTAAAGTGACAAAATATATCACTGAGTTTAAAGCCTCTTTGAATATTTCAGTTTGTTTAAGGTCAAGCTCCTTTTCTTTATTGTTCACTAAGTAAGTGTAATCTCCATTTTCAATTATGTGAGTAATTTGCTCTTCCCCAAGATTAGAGGCTACTTTTTTCTGATAGTAAAAATGATCACCATCATTTTTAAACTGGTAGTAATCTCCTCTAAAAACGAACTGAAAGTGAGCGGTTTTATATTGCTCTCCTCCATGAGCATTAATAGCCTCTGAAACCCATTTTTCAGCTTCTGTTGGTTCCTCTTTAATCTCCTCCTTTACAATGTCCGAGTTATCATTGCTAAATGACTTCTTCTCATTATCACAAGCCAATAAACTAATTCCAATGATTGAGAAGGTTACTACACTTTTAATATTCATGGTTAAAATTTAGATGCGCAAAAATACTACTTATAAATAATTGAAATAAAATCTAATGCAGAAAACAACTTTAATGTAGGATTCTTAACATTTATCTTCTATTTTTGATTTTATATTTTTTTAACAAACTACTGTATGACTTCAATTGGTGTTTTATCCCTTATCGCTGTGTTATTAATCTACGTTCTTGACCCATTAGTTGAGAAAAAGTTTAACTATGATATTATTAGAAATGATCGAAAATGGATTCTTTTAATTATTGGATTATTTGCTATTATTTTAATCTTCAATCCATTTTGTAGAACAGAAGCAGGTTATCGAACATTTGTAGAAACGATTAATGGTAATGAAAAGGTGTTTTTTAAACCCGGATTCCACTTTGCAGGATTCTTTAGTAAGACAACAGATTATCCTGATGTAATAACAACGGTATTTGCATCGGAAGAGAATAAAAACGTAACAACTACTGAACCGGCTTTCATTATCCGATTTAATGATGCAACAAAAGCTACAGCGCAAGCAACTATAAGGTGGAGCTTACCAGCAGATGAAGTTCCTATGATAAAAATACATAGAGCCTATAGAAGCCCCGAGCGACTTGCGAAGACTTCACTAGTTCCTTATGCGAGAGAATGTTTAAAATTTGCTGCACAGCTTATGGAATCAGAAACACACTACAGTGGCGGGCGTTCTAAGTTAAAGGAAGACTTTAGAGATCAATTACAAAATGGACAGTATGTATTAGAATATAAAACAGAATATAAGTTTGATACATTAACCAATGAAAAGGAAAAAATAACTACTTCTTATATTCGAAGAGGTGAAGATGGACTTGCAACAAGAATTGAATCAGATATTCAACAGTATGAAATTCGAGTAAATTTTGCAGCTATTGATGAAGTAGATTACGAAGATCAGGTAGATAAAAAGTTGGCCCAAAAAATTGAGCAATCTACCCTAGAATCTGTAAGTAAGCAGTCATTAATTACTGCTCAGCAAGAAGCACTCACTGAAAAAGCTAGAGGAGAGCAAATGCTAGCGAAAGTAAAAGCTGAACAAGAAGCTGATAAGTTACAAGCCGTTATTCAAGCACAAAAGGCAAAAGAAGTTGCAAAAGAAGAAGCCCTTCAAGCAAAGTATATTGCGGATAAGATTGCTGAAGAAGGTCGTGCTCAGGCTGAAGCTAACAGAGCTTTAGTTTCGGCAGGTTTAACTCCTGTGCAACGAATGACCATGGAAATAGAAATAGCTGATAAGGTTAGTTCTAATATGGCAAAAATTAAGTTTCCTGAGATTATGATTTTTGGAGGTGATGGGAGAAACTCCCCCACAAATCCTTTTGATGCAGTTGGTTTAGATGCTTATAGAAAAATTGTAAAAGAAATAGGTAAATCGAAATAGAAGTACCCATTAAATGAAACCTGAAACATGGCTTTAGTCTATGCTTCGGGTTTTTATTTTAATTTCGAATTAACCGTGAATATAATTTTTTGAACAAAACTCAGAACTAAAAATCACTCATTTGTACCGAGATTCAATCCCTGAATCCATTCTTCTACCTCCTCATCATAAACAATAGCATTACTCCTATTGAAGTATTTGATTGCAGAATTAGCATCACCAACATTTGCATAATAAATCCCTAAGCCTTTATATCCTGCAGCCTCATTCGGAAATCGGTTCATTATTTTAGTAAAGGTAGTTTTAGCCTCATATAAAAGGTTTCTTTTAGCATCTTCTTCTACTACTTGAGAAAGAGAAAGGTATACATTTCCTAGTAGCGTTAAATTAAACAGCTTCTCTCCCCTATCCGATACCATTAATTTAGATAGAACTCTTACATCAACTAAACTCAAAAATAGAAATACTACTTAGGTAGCTTTTCTAGTATTACTTGATTAGTTAGGAAATATCCAAATGAAAAATACCCTACATAGGGTATTAAAGTTACCCTGAATAGGGTATTGTGACAGTTAACAAGTTTAATTCAATTTGCATCTATTTAGAATGATTTTAAATAAGCAACCAAATAAAATTACAACTTGAATATAATTAAACATATAGCACTAGTCATATTATTTTCAATTTCAGTGATTAATAGTCATGGTCAGATAAAAGGGAAAGTAGTAGATGTATTTGGTAATGGGCTGCCTAGTTCTTTAATTAAACTAAACGATAGCGTTACTACAATCACTGATACCAATGGATTTTTTCAATTTTCGAATGTTCCAATTGGAACTCATCAGCTTGAAGCATCTTACCTTGGATATCATACTTACGAAGGTGAGATAATTCTAAATAGTACTGCCAATACAGAAGTTGTAAGCATTACGCTCAAAGAAAACTCTGTAGCAATAAAAGGTGTAACCATTATCAGCAACTCTAATGAAGAAGTAAAAAGAGAAAAAGGATATGCAGTAGATATAATTACCACCAAAGAAGTTCAAAATCTGACTTCAGATTTAAATCAGGTCATTAAAAGCACTCCAGGAATTAATATTCGAGAGTCAGGTGGATTAGGTTCAGGGTTTAAACTCTCATTAAATGGACTTTCAGGAAACCAAGTCAGGTATTTTATTGATGGCGTACCTATGGAGAACTTTGGGTCATCATTAAGTCTAAATAATTTTCCTGTTAATCAAATCGAGAGAATTGAAGTTTATAAGGGTGTAGTCCCAATATCACTTGGAGCTGATGCTCTTGGAGGTGCAATTAATATTATCTCCGGACTTCGTAATAAGTCTTTTGTAGATGTATCCTATTCATTTGGTTCGTTTAATACACATCGAGTATCGGTTACAGCACAGCACCTGAATAAAAAGAAAACTGCATTTATAAAAGTAATGTCATTCTTAAATCATTCAGATAACAATTACCTGATGAGAGGTGTACCAGTTTATGACTTGAAACTAGGTAACAAAATAGAAAATATAGATATTCGACGTTTTAATGATAGCTATACCTCTACCATGGTAGCGATAGAGGGTGGTATTTTAAACAAGAAATTAGCTGATGAATGGTCATTTAAAATCACTCAAGCCAACAATAAGAACTATTTTCAACATCCAAACAATAACATTTTAAGGCCTTTCGGCAACTTTCATAACAGAAATAATGCCACTTTTTTTTCTACCGCTTACAGTAAATCGTTCAGAAAATTCACTGCCAAAGCTTTTATATCCGCAGGTTTAATTACTTCTCAAGTTATAGACACAAGTACCTTTAAGTATAATTGGGCAGGTGATTATATTAGAAGAGATCAAGATGATCCAAAAGGTGAATTGTTTGCACGAAGATCACTTTTTGAGTTAAATGATCAGGTTTTAAGAAATCAAGTTCAATTACAGTATAAAGTAAATCGAAATAATTCAATAGATCTTAGTTGGTCACAAAATTACCTAAAACGAGATGGACATGATAAAGTAGACCCACTAAATCGCTCATTTAGTATTCCTAATTCTATTGGGAAAAACATACTAGGCCTTTCATATACTTATACGAATACATCTGAAAATTTAGAGTTTATTGGATTTATTAAGCAATACCTTTATACAGGAAGTATTACTACATTTGATACTGATAATAAAGCGAATACTACACAGCCTGTAATTAGTGATAAGGGGTTTGGGGGCGTTGTTTCTTATAAACCTTCAAAAAATATAACCTTCAAAGGCTCATACGAAAAAGCATACCGATACCCTGAAGGATATGAAATATTAGGTGATGGAATATATGTAAACCCAAATCCGAACCTAGCTCCTGAAGTGAGTAATAATTACAATTTAGGAGCTCGGTTGCATCACCAGTGCAAGAAATTTGAAGTAAATGAGGAGGTAAAAATATTTTACAGAAACTCAGGAAACTTTATACGCTTTAATCCAATCGGGCCATTTGGAGCTTATGAAAATGTCACCAATGTAAATACCGCAGGAATAGAAGCTGACATTTCAATAAGTTATAATAATAGAATTAGTTTTAAAGCCAATGGAACTTTTCAAAATATTACAGATCAGACAAAAGAGGATGAGGGATTTGTCAATACCAATTACTTAAGCCGTTTACCAAATATACCTTATCTCTTTGGTAATGTTCGATTTGGCATTAACTTAATAAAATCGAGTAATAAGAAAAAGCTAACTAGCTATTGGTCGACCTATTTTGTAAAAGACTATTTTCTTACTTGGGAAAACTCAGGAAATCTTCAAGATAAAAATATTATACCATCTCAACTAGTTCATAGCCTAGATATTGAATACAGCATGAAAAATGGTAAATACAATGCTTCATTATCTGTCAGCAACCTTACTAATGAATTAATTTATGACAACTTTAATATTCAAAATCCAGGAAGAGCAATATATACGAAGCTTCGATATTTTATCTCAAAAACAAACAATTAAATTCAAATTAACTCATACAAAATGAAAAATTTAAAAAAAATTACCCTCTTATCTACTATTTTTATTGCAGGTCTATCTTCTTGTAAGGATGATGATACCAAGCCATCAAATATTTCAGCACAATCATCAGCAGGCTATACCATGGCATTAAAA
>TARA_R110002049_G_scaffold309235_1_pt1 | contig 11212 bp, 8 predicted proteins | sample TARA_R110002049 | Tara Oceans TARA_R110002049 (sample SAMEA4396941) | marine metagenome | biome: Polar Biome; feature: [SRF] surface water layer (ENVO:00010504); material: water (ENVO:00002006), including particulate matter (ENVO:01000060) such as... | depth 5 m
TCATGTGGCCATTTTATCATATCTATATGGGTGCCGGGTTAATAAATGACGAAAAAGCAAAGCTCAAAGATTAAGTAACCCGTGTTTTGATGGCAATTCGAAAGTAACTAATTGCGAAAGCCAAATCGGAGCGACGTTAACTCCAACTCCGACCAGGGTTCCCAGTACGGTAGTGAAGACTTGCGCAGATTCACAGGCTTAAATCCAGCATGAGCCGCGGTAGCGGCTGGTAGTCTTGCAACTCGGTAGAGTTCCAGAGCTAGTCGGGAGGCATGGTACAGTTAATCATGATTACCTCGCTAATGGCGGTGTCGGTGCGACCTTGAATGACATTGACGTCGTCTGGTTCGCCCTCGGCGACCACCTTCTCGGCAATTATCTGAAAGTCCGCCAACACTCGCGCCTGCTCCGCGCTAAACCAAATCTGCGGCACTGCTTCTTGCGAGAGCGCGGCTTCCCAAATTGGAACTCTGTTGGCCAATGCGCCAATGCGCACCCCGATATAGAGAACAATCGACTGGAGAACGGAGCACCCACCAGAACGGCAGGCATGGTAGAACATGCGATCCGCAGCGCGGCGCTTGTGCCAGTCATTACCCGCCTCCACACAAGCGACATCGTGAACGATGGAAGCGCGGCGGTAATTGCCAGTGTAGGGTGAGCCGACGGTCGACCATAGCGGCTTGGGTATGCTGGCACCGTCAACAATTGTGCCGCTGGGAGCCTGCCAGATCTTACCGTCTGGGTCGCGATACCAGAAATCTTCCAGCAGCAGCATGTCGTGATCCGCACCACATTCAGTCAGCCAGCGCGCGTCTGGTTCACCTGAGAATGGCGGTTTATCGTTTGTGCTTTCATTTGACATCTTGGAATCTGCTCTTGAGATGTCATCTCGTGTCCCGCGGCATTGTTCGTCTTCCTCATGCTGATGCAGATCCATCGCCTCGTCGATGGAGCGCAGCACCGCCTCTGCATCGTCGGGTGCCCATTCGGGCACAGCGGGCTGATCAATGCTGAGCAGCTCTGTATCGGTCAATTTACTCGCGGCGATATTTTGTTCGCAAAGATCAAGGAATGCACCCCAATCGATCACCGCCCCGGCGCGGATCACACTGGGGCAATTTTTGCCGGACCAGTCATGATGTTGCTTCATGCAACCGGGGAAAGCGAGGCCCAGATTTTTTATACAGAAGGCCACGAGTTTCGCAGCATTAGAATAGCCTTTCTTATCATCCATGTCCGAGTTCATGCAAATTTCGACACCGATGCTCGAGGTATTGCCTCTACTTGCATGAAAACCCACCTCATCGGTCGGCAAGTGCTGATAGATCTCCTTATCATCTACTGTGTAGTGCCAGGATACCATTCGCTTCACCGCCTCTTCGCTTCTCACGTAGCGGTTGTGCGCGGCTGCATTCGCGCCGGATGTTGTGTTGTCGGTGTTGTGGATTGTGATGTAACTCGCAGTCAACGGCGTTTCAGGCCGGGTCGGCAGACTGGTCGGGATATAGTCTTGGATGATATTTACCAACTCTAATCTCCTCCATTTTTCCAAATTTCAGGTGATGTAAACGAAAGTACGGATGAAAATTCCGGCGGGATAATTTGCGCGCGGAACGAAGAACCCACCTGACGTATCTTGAAAGTGATTAGCAGGCTCTCTCAATACCGTGTCGAATACGTAAAAAAAGACCAAGAAATAGACACCTACTAAAAGAAATGCCAAGTAGTACAATTGGATGCGCATCATTTCGGCAGGCTGCTCGTCACCATGTTTGCCAAGTTCACTCCAGAGTGTGTCCTTGGCAATTGCCCGCCCAACACGATCTTTAAGTCCCTGCGAAACGCAGGCTTCGACAATCGCAATCAATACACTCTGCCCAAGCAAGCTCCAGATTTCAGTTGAGTTGGGAATATCGAGCACTCCCTGCGCGTTCGGCATACCTGCTGGAAGCATAAGACGCTTCGGGCCCGGCGCAGTACTGAAAACACACACCGCCTGTTTAGCAGTCAACCTGACAATCGAGCAGGTCAGCGATCGAAGCCGGGAAATACTTACTCCATTTCTTTTTCTATTAGGACATCCACCGATGTGTCGTTGACCGACATTCCAAATGCGCTGGAACACGTCGTTGTAAAGGACAGGAACGAACTCAACGTCCTCATCTAGGGACAGGTTCTGGAAAAATGGATATTGAAGGGCAGCTTTCCGAATACCAGTTACGGCGGTAGACTCCTGGTCCATCCAGCCATCACTGTACTCACCGATGCCATGAAACACGAAGACGTTATTTTTGTCCATGAGAACAATCGTCCATGAATTTGTAGTTCTACATCGGCGCCGATTAACCTGTCGGCTAAGACTAGGTATAGCGTACATCCTATGATTGGACAAATTACGTCAGCTTACTGTATCCGCTCAACCCAATTCGGATATCCGCTGTTGGAAGGTGTTTAGGATTCTTCCAGTTACTGCTATCGACATCACAAACCAATTCGAATCAAATTCGGCCTAGCAGGCTGCTGAAAAAGTCCTTCATTTGAAGGAAAATAGTGCATTCGTAGTTTGGAGACCAAACAGTGCGCGGTGATTACCAGGAAGGCGGTGACTTGTTCAGCTACGTGTCGCTGGAGCAGCGAGTTCCCAAGCGTCACCCTATTCGCAAGATGCGCAAACTGGTCGATGAGGCATTGGCCAATCTGGATTCGGATTTTGACGCAATTTACGCCGACAACGGACGCCCTTCCATCCCACCCGAGCGTCTGATTCGCGCTTCCCTGCTGCAGGTGTTCTTCTCGATACGCAGTGAGCGGCAGTTGATGGAGCAACTGGACTACAACCTGATGTTTCGCTGGTTTGTCGGGCTGAGTATCGACGAACCGGTGTGGAATCCCTCGACCTTTTCCAAGAACCGGGACCGGCTGGCGCAGGCCGACATCGGGCGCCGCCTGTTCGAGGAGATCGTCGAGATGGCCCGCCGGCGCAGTCTCACCTCCAATGACCATTTCAGTGTGGACGGCACGCTGATTGCGGCCTGGGCGTCCCACAAGAGTGTGCGCCGCAAGGATGGCTCGGACGATGACAACCCTGACGGCATGGGGCGCAATGCGGGCCGCAACTTTCACGGCGAGAAACGCAGCAACAAGACCCATGCCTCGCGCACCGATCCGGAGGCGCTGCTCGCGTCCAAGGGCCAGGGCATGGGTGCGCGGCCCAGTTATACGGGGCACACCTTGATGGAGAATCGCAATGGCCTGCTGGTCGATGCCGATCTCACCCTGGCCACGGGTACTGCCGAACGCGACGCGGCGATTGACATGGCGACGGGATTGCACAGCGGTACAACCCTGGGAGCTGACAAGGGCTACGACACGCGGGACTTTGTCGATGTGCTGAGATTCCTGGAGGTCACACCACACGTCGCGCAAAATCTGAAGCGCCCCGGCGGGTCTGCGATTGACGGAAGGACAACCCGCCACCCGGGCTACGGGATCAGCCAGCGGATTCGCAAACGGGTGGAGGAACCGTTTGGCTGGGCCAAGCAGATCGGCGGACTCAGACAAACGAAGTTCAGAGGGTTGACGCGGGTCAGGCAGGACTTCCTGCGGGTGATGGCTGCCTACAATCTGGTGCGCATCAGGAATTTGCTTCCGGATATGGCCTGGTGAGGCGATAAAGCGTCGAGAATGTCGCCCTGGGAGGCTCGCGGAGGGCAATGAGGTGTTAAAAGAGGCTGACATCGCAAAATTCGGCGTGGAGAATTCAAATTGGCGAAATCTCAAAGAATCGAACATGCCACTTCCCGAACATCGGCGATCGCACTGCATGAGATTTGAATACGCCAAAATCATCCCTTTTTCAGCAGCCTGCTAGGGTCTATCTCGAATTCAACGGCCTAGCCAGCGGAGAAAAATAAATAGATTTCATAGACTTACAGCTCAGGAATTCTGAATTTAGCCGGGCATTAGGTGGCACACGTTGTTATGAACTGAGAACTAACCCGAGAAGAACTCTTCCTCCTCGTTTGGGATCGTCCCTCACAGGAGGTGGCGCGTGATCTGGGAATCTCAGACGTCGCTCTCGGCAAGCGCTGCAAAAAGTTGCAGGTACCCAAGCCACCACCCGGATACTGGGCGAAGGTCAAAGCCGGAAAGCATCCCAGAAAGCCCATCCTGAAGGAATTCAGCGAACACCTGGTTGAACGTCAGAAAGCCCGCGCCAAAAAGCAGCAAACCAAGCAGGGCTGGCTTCAACTTTCTCCCCTCCAGGCTGACATTTTTCGCCTTGCAGTAGATGAGCTATCGGCTGCCGGTGTGGATCTGGGTGGGCTGGAGATCACGCAGTCGGGTGCCCGCGCTCTTGGCGGGGATATCGCTACGCAAATCCTCTTGCTGATCCAGAAACGGTATGTGAAATGGCTTGAAGATCGGTCAAATTCTGATCAGGTGGCGCATCCGTCCATTCGCAGCATCCAGGCACTGGTATCCAAGCTTCTGCCATTGGCTAAGTCTCACGTACTTTTGCTCGAGCGAAAACCGGAGCGACACAATCGGGGCGATCGCGGCCCCCAGATCGTGATTCGACTATCACCAGAATTCATTCAACAAGTAGCGAACCTACGACGCGTTGTAGAGGAAAACCGGCTATCTCACGCGGCGTGGGATCTGGCACCGTTCGAACATGCCTGGATTGTACAGTACCACTACAATTACGACCGCTACGTCAGGGCACACAGTCAGCTTTGCGTATCACGAGATACCTTATGGGTCGTTTGCCGGGTAAAACAACCTTGGGATGACGATTTTGTAGAGACGTTTGAGACGGCCGGACTCCCACTGTCGGATATCGCCCCCGTCGAACTCATTCCCATCAAAGACATTGTGCTACCGAAGGTTCCAGAGGTGCCCAAGCTGGCCATACCCAGACAACGCATCGAAGCGTTCATGGATAGTGACCACATGCACGATATCCTGTCATCGGCGATTTACAGGCACGACTACCCCGCTCCCGATGATCATCTGGTCCTGTTGGAGAAAATCTACCTCGGTAGTGATACGGGGGGCCCTCTTACCGCGGCCAAAGCCGTCTGCAAGAAGCTCGAAGACGATATGGAAAAATGGGAGCTTGCGCTGTCGGCTGAACGGGAGGCTATTTGCGGCGAGGCGCTGGGACTGAGAATCGGCGACACGATTCTTACGGAGTCTCGCGGGAAAACACTGCGGCTAAAAATTGAGCAAATGAGCGCCTACGTATACAACGACAAGCTGAACTTCCACATATCCGGCAAACGGTACCGGAAGGATGGTGTGCTGGGTAAACGGGACGAATCCATTTGCCTACAAACGGACTGTGATTTTGGAAAATCATCGAAGGCCCAATAACCCCGAAGGCCGGTATACTCAGAAGACAGCCAATCTCGATGAAGTAGTAACCGCATGTCCAGTGAGTCTTTCCCCCACAATCAGACCCTCGACATATTTGCTGCCGACGCCCCTGAAGATCGGTTAGTCGATTCCGGTTACCCGGCGCCCGATCGTTTTCCCCTCAACCTGGACGGGCTAAAAGTCGAAAATGTGGTGCTCTCGGATCTTCGAAGCAGCGCCTCGCCGTTGATTATCACTGGCTTCGCCAGTATCGACCGCCTCATCGAATTCTGCTGTGACCATTGCAGCTCAGGCGAAGCCGAGGTGCGACTTTTGATCGGGCACGAACCGTTCCCCTCACGCCGCAGTACGTTCACCGTCAACCGTGCGGACCTGACCACGGAGGCTGAAGCCTATTGGTTAAACCAGGGGATCTCCCTCCTCTATTCTGCCAAGGTCATCGAGATGGTGAACCTACTGAAGTCTGGCAGGATTGAGACCCGCTACATGCCAGGGCACCGCCGCTTACATGCCAAAATCTACAGTGGCGAGCCGGGTATTACCGTTGGCTCCTCCAATTTCACCGAGCCTGGCCTGCGCACACAGATCGAGGCCAATGCGCGATTCTCAGCCACAAAGGAGTCCAAACGCTACCGTGAACTGACAGCGATCGCACAGAACTACTGGGAGCGAGGTGTCAGCTATCAGGAGCAATTGATCGCCCTGCTGGAGAAGCTCCTTCGCGTAGTCAGCTGGGAAGAAGCCCTGGCCAGAGCCTGTGCCGAGCTGCTGGAGGGCGAATGGGCGGAGAAGTACCTGCAGGGAGACTATCTGACAGCCGCCGGCAATCTCTGGCCCTCACAAAAGCAAGGCATTGCCCAGGCACTCACCGTGTTGTCGAACCAGGGCAGCGTGCTCATTGCCGATGCCACAGGCGCGGGCAAAACGCGCATGGGCACCTATCTGATCGGCGCAGTTCAGGACCAGATTGTGCGCTCAGGTCGTATGCGCCAGGGCAAGGCCATAATGGTCTGCCCGCCTGCGGTAGAAGAGAACTGGATAAGGGAATGCAGTCAGAACAGTGTTTCCCTGGAAACCTTCTCGCACGGGAAATTGAGTCACAAGCGTGCTCGACGGCACGAGCTGACAATTGATGCCCTGCGCCGAGCCCAGATCTTGTGCGTCGATGAGGGGCACAATTTCCTGAACTTCAAATCCAACCGGACCCAGGAACTCCTGCGGAACATGGCCGACCATGTCGTCCTGCTGACGGCAACCCCCATCAATCGCAGTATCGTCGATCTGCTGCGGATTGCCGATATGCTGGGTGCCGATAACCTGTCGCCATCAATCCTCCAGGCCTTTGACAAAATGCTGGGCACGAAAAGCATCAACCGGCAGTTGACCGAACCGGAACTGGAGGAGTTACGCAAGGAAATTCGTCGCTTCACGGTCAGACGAACCAAGCGGCAATTAAACAAGCAGATTGAGAAAGACCCCCTCGCCTACCGTGACCAGGATGGTACACCCTGCAGATTCCCGGATCATTTGCCAAAGGTATACCTAATTACCACTCTTGCTAAGTTGCGCTATACTGGATGCATGTACAGTATATGTGGTTGATCCACAAGGAGATTCCGTATGGCACGCAACAAGATCCAGTTTCAAAAGGGCCTGAGTTTGAACGAGTTTCTGAAGGAGTATGGCACCGAGGAGCAATGTTTTGATGCCCTCTATGCCTTGCGCTGGCCCGATGGCTTCCGGTGCCCCTTCTGCGGTCACGATGAATGCTGTCAATTGACCTACCGGCGCCTGCAACAGTGCAACCGCTGCCAGCGGCAGACGTCGATCACGGCGGGCACGATCTTCGAGTCGACCAAATTGCCCCTCACCATCTGGTTCCAGGCCATGTATCTGATGACCCAGAACAAGAAGGGAATCTCGGCGATGGCTTTGCACCGGCAGCTCGGCATTTCCTACAACGCGGCCTGGCGGATGAAACACAAGTTGATGCAGGTCATGCTGGAGCGGGACGAGGGAAAGCCGTTGAATGGCTTCATCGAAGTGGATGACGCCTACCTCGGCGGTGAACGCAGCGGCGGCAAGCGGGGCCGTGGCGCCGAGGGGAAAACCCCATTCATTGCGGCGGTTGAGACCACGGCGACGGGCCAGCCGACACGGATTAAGCTGTCCATCGTGAAGGGCTTTCGCACGGCGGAGATCAAGGCCTGGGGTGAGCGGCACCTGCTCCCTGGTAGCACCGTGATCAGCGATGGCTTGGCCTGCTTCAATGCCGTCACCGGAGCGGGCTGTGCCCATGACCGGATTATCTGCGGTGGCGGTCGGGCCTCTGTCGAGGAACCGGAATTCTATTGGGTGAACACCGTGCTGGGGAATCTGAAGAGCGCTCTGCGCAGCACGTACCATGCGGTGGTGGGCAAACATGCGCAACGTTACCTGGCCGATTTCCAATACCGCTTCAATCGGCGAGCCGATTTGTCAGCGTTGATTCCCCGACTCGCGTTTGTTGCTTTGCGGACTCCGGCCATGCCCTACAGGCTCCTGAAAATAGGCTTATGAAGAATGTTAATTAGGAAGGTATATGCCCTCGATGAAAGTGCATCCGACCGCGCCTTGGCGGAGGAGATCCAATCGCTCACCGGCGAGCTCTATGGGGCGACACATTTCTTCAAGCCCATCGAGATGCCAGTCATATTACGCAACCAAGGCGTATCAGAGACTCGCTATCTCGAAGGCAGGCTGCATTCCGCAAAGAAGTTGGCCCGCTACATCGTCATGGCATCCCTTCGATCCTCACGCGCGGCGCTACTGGAGCATATCGAAGGCACCGCGGCTGCTATCGACTACTTTCAGCTGGATCAGTTTCATAAAGGGAGCAGCACCGGAAACGTTCTAGCGCAATTGAGTAAGATCGCGGGTCGGGTACCAGAGAACAAGCTCGCTATCGCACTCCCGGACTGGCTGACATCCCCTGAAGCGCACGCTAAAGCGAGCCGACACGATCAATCGATCTATCGCCGTATCGCAGAATGTGCACGGAAAATGAGCGATGCTAGGGAAAGGACCAAGGCCAACAAACTGGTTGAACTGCTCGAACACCATGCGCTGATTCTCGCCTTTGACAGCCGTCCCATTACGCTGGCGTTCATCGACCAACTTCTGAGGATACAAGGCCGCGCCGAGACGATTCTGGCATTCGGCGGCGCCAGGACCGAACGCGACAAGATACTCAAACACTTCGCGAGAGGATCACATACCCGGGGAATCGTCGGCCTGTGTTCGGACAGCATGTCAGAGGGCGTGAACCTACAGCAAGCATCCTGTCTGGTGCACCTGGATATGCCGAGCGTCGTCCGCATCGCCGAGCAGCGCGCCGGTCGCGTAGACCGGATGGACAGTCAGCACAAGGCCATCGAAATCTGGTGGCCCGAAGATGCAGAGCAATTTGCGCTGCGCGCCGACGAGCGCTTCATTGAACGGTATGAGACCGTTGAGCAACTGCTCGGGTCCAATATGCCGCTCCCGGAGTCGATGCGGACCGTACAGAGTGATGTGGTCCATGCCCGCGACATGATCCACCTGGCCGAGACAGCTGACCACCACTGGGACGGGATCGATGATGCCTTTCAGCCAGTGCGTGCACTGGTGGAGGGCGAACACGCCATCGTGGCCGAGGAGGTATACGAACATTACCGTCACACACGCGATAAGGTCTTGTCCCGTGTCAGCCTGGTCAGTGCCAAGCATCCCTGGGCGCTATTCTGCGTTACGGGTGGCAGTTTCGGTGCGCCTCGCTGGGTACTGATCCCCGAGCGTCGATCCAGGCCCGTTACCGAACTGAGTCACATCACAACGACTCTCCGGGAAAGGTTGACACCCGACACTGAGAACAAAAAACTGGATGAAAATAGTAGCCAGGTCCTTCAACACTTTCTGGAATCACTTGGGGACAACGAGAAAAGCTTGCTTGCCCAGAAAAAGCGACGAGCGCTCTACGAACTCCACTACGTCATTCAAAAGCTGCTGACAATTACAGGTGATCAGAAGGCGATCGACCACTTTCTTCGCCTGAAGGCCTTGTTGGAGTCACCCAGCAATGATCACCAGCCTGACTGGGAAGAGGTCGCATCCCGGTGGTTGGATATGATCAGGCCAGTTTGGTTCGAGCGCCTGAGCGGTAGACGGAACAAGCCGCTATTACTCAAAGATATTCGCAAGGATCTTCTGGCTCGTCCGGAATGGCTAATTCAATCCCTGGAGGAAAACTTTAGGGAATTTCCATTGTTGCCGGGTATTGAAGAGCGAATCAAGGCCTGCATTATTGGTGTCAGTTGAAACCAAGGAAGAACCGCTTACGAACAATCCAGTAATCATCCCTGGAGCAGCATAAAAAATATGGACTTACAGGAAATTCAAAATGACGTTATGCGTAAGATTGGTAGAAATGTTCTGCTCTATCAACAGGTCGAGTACATCCTCAAATACCTGGTAAGCAATGGACGCACCTCAGGCGACGAAAATACACTCATGTCGCGTCACGAAAAGAGAATGAAATCGGTTTCCAAGCGAACGATGGGAACGGTTGCTGGTGATTTTTTCAACGAAATATTTGGCGATGATGAATTTCTGGATAGTCAACCGGAAGACCCAAAGAAAATACACATATCAATCGCTTTTCGCATAGAGACTGAAGAAAAACATTTCGAACTACGGCGAGACAAAATAGCTGAACTAGTTGCCGACCGGAATGAATTGATACACCATCTCGTTCCAAGGCTTAATACCGAGTCCATTGATACTTGGACCGAGACAGATCGACTTCTTGACCTTCAAAGAGAGAAGATTCTGCCGGAACTGGAATATCTACAAAGTGTCGCAAAGCAATTTTCAGATTTGAGGAAGGGACTTGGTGAATTTCTTTCGTCACCCGAAGGAAGAAAGCATCTTTTTGGAATCCCCGGTGATACAAAGTAATCGACAAGGGCTCGTCTTGATCAATTCAGAATTCCAATGGGCGCTTCCGGAACGTAGCAAGCACTCTGTCAGATAAACAGCAATTCCGCAGGACCACCACACTGGCCTATCAGGATGGCGTTCTGCTCAAAAACGATCGCCAGTCAACCGTTGCCAGCGGCGGTCCATTGGGACCCGACACGGCCGGCTTCACGCCAATCTGCTCCGCCGTGGCCACCGCCAATCGCTGGGCATCGTAGGCCTGCAGAATCCCAATGCCGGCGAAGAACTGCGGCATCCACGCGAGATTATCCTCCCGGATGTATACCGTGCTCACCAGTGCAATTGGCCGCTCAACGGGCCCCGCCCCCATAGCGGCTCTGCAGTCATTCTCCAGGTGGTCAACCGTATAGCTCGGGGCACCGTTCATGATTATGCGCAAGATCGACGGCAATAGATCATTATCAGAATGGACTGATTCAAACAGCTCTGTACGAAGAATTACCTTGAAATTGGTATGCCCATCAATCTCTATTACTTCCGAGACCCACACCGAAAGCCGGTGCGATCCTGGCCACCAGTCAAACCCGTCCGGGTGCCACACCACCCTGTCTTCCGAGACGGCCCAGAACGCCGCCAACTCACGTACAAACTGATAGCCAATATCCTGTCGCATAGGTTTCCGTGTTTATCTGTGCGGTGAATCAGTAAATTCGGACGTCGTAACCGAGAGCTCTGAGCCCCTTACTGGTGCGGCCGTTGCGCGGTGGGCACAGCTCAGGCCTTGCCCAACCTGCAAGCTCTGCCACCTGATTGGTCCCAAAGTGCGCTATTAACCCGGCACCCATATAGATATGATAAAATGGCCACATGA
>TARA_R110002049_G_scaffold18876_3_pt1 | contig 11199 bp, 8 predicted proteins | sample TARA_R110002049 | Tara Oceans TARA_R110002049 (sample SAMEA4396941) | marine metagenome | biome: Polar Biome; feature: [SRF] surface water layer (ENVO:00010504); material: water (ENVO:00002006), including particulate matter (ENVO:01000060) such as... | depth 5 m
TATCGCAGATCGACAGCACCAGATCGCTGTTCCGGCGGGCCAGTTGAACTGTGACCAGTGTCGCTCCAGAATGGCGGGCAATATTGGTCAGGCTCTCCTGCAACACACGGTACAACGCCGTCTTGGCGCCGTCGGGCAGGCATTGTCCCACTGGTGTTGCGGTGACATGGACCTGCAGCCCGGTCTGTTCGGCGAAGTCCTTGCACAAAGACTGGGTGGCGGCCGCCAGGCCCAGATCATCCAGCACGCTGGGGCGCAGATCCTTGGAAATCCGCCGCACTTCGTTGATTGCGTTTTCCAGAACGCCCATGGATTTCGCAATCAGGCCGCGGACGCTGCCCGTCTCCGGGGCCTTCGCATGGGCCAGATCCAGCGAGTAACGTGTGCCGACGAGCAACTGGCTGATGCCATCGTGAAGCTCGGTGGAGACGCGTTTGCGCTCATCTTCCTGAATACACAGAATGCGCCGCGTCAATTCTTTCAGCTTGCTGTCGGCAAAGCGCTCTTCCGACAGGCGGATTGCAAACAGCAAAAGACTGGCCAGCAGCACCGCGACGAAGGTTATGGCAAACAGAATGACCGCGGTCTGGTCGACATTTTCCTCGGTGCGGGCGCGCAGAACCGCGATCTCATTGGCAATGTCATCGAGATAAAGCCCGGTGCCGAACATCCAGCCCCATTTCGGCAGGAAGCCGGCATAGCCCAGCTTTTCGGCAGGCTGACCGGTGGTCGGCTTGTCCCAGACATAACGGTGGAACCCGCCGCCATTCCTGGCCTGACCAATGAGGTTGCGGATTACATAGTCGCCTTTGACATCCTGCAGATCCCACCAGTTGCGGCCAATCAGTTCCGGCAGACGCGGATGCACCAGGCTGGTGCCGGTCTGGTCATAGACGAAGAAATAGCCATCATCGCCAAAGGTCATGTCGTTGAGAATTTGTTTGACCCTGGCTTGAGCCGCGGCGCGGCCGTCCGGTTCGCTCTCGTAGATATGCCGTATCGATGTCTGCGCCAACGCGATGTAATTGCGGATCTCGGCCTTGCGGGCCTCCAGTATACGGGTTTCCAGGGTGGTGAGTTCGGCGCGCACCAGGCGGTCAGCCTGAAAAGAAATCACCAGCCAGCTCAACCCTGACACGAGCAGCAACGGCAGTAAGGTGATCAAAAGCAGTCGGGTTCTGAAGGTGAGCCGCAAACGCCTTGAGGCATTCACGAGCTGCATTTGAGCATCCTGATTGAACAGAAGTGTGCTGGTCGGTTCACCATTTTTCCCCGGATCGGTTAAAATCAGTAGTAATACGTAAAAATTGCGCAGTTTACGCAATAGCCGTAATCAGGTGACTTGCCTAGAGACAGTCTCTCTAGAATTTTAAGTGTAGTTGAAATACTGCCTGACTTTGTGCAAGGGAGGAAACCGCACATGACTATTTCCAAACTGGATCGTCGATCCTTTATAAAAACAGCCGGCCTGGTGACAGCCGGCGGCGCGGCTGCAACCGCGCTGGCAACGCCTGCCATATCCCAGGAAATGCGTGAATTGAAAATGGTCACAACCTGGCCAAAGAACTTTCCAGGTCTTGGCACGGGGGCGCAGCGGGTTGCTGATCGCATTACCGCAGCCTCGGGCGGACGTATCACCGTTAAATTGTATGCTGCCGGGGAATTAGTGCCACCGTTTGAAAGCTTTGACGCAGTGTCAAGTGGCACTGCTGATATGTATCACGGCGCGGAATATTACTGGCAGGGCAAACACAAAGCCTTCAACTTTTTTACTGCAGTGCCAATGGGTCTGACAGCCAATGAGCTGGACGCCTGGGTGAATTTTGGCGGTGGCCAGGAATTGTGGGATGAATTGTCCGCAGAATTTGGCGTAAAATCGTTTATGGCTGGGAATACCGGCGTTCAGATGGGCGGCTGGTTTCGCAAGGAAATCAACTCGCTGGAAGATATGAAGGGCCTGAAAATGCGCATGCCGGGCCTTGGCGGCGAAGTGCTGCGCCGCATTGGCGCCACGGCTGTTGCCCTGCCGGGCGGCGAGATTTTTCCGTCCCTGCAATCTGGTGCGATTGATGCAACGGAATGGGTTGGCCCGTGGAATGATCTGGCCTTCGGCTTTTACAAGGTGGCTAAATTCTACTACTGGCCCGGTTTCCATGAGCCAGGCGCCGGTCTTGCGCTTGGCATGAACAAAAGTATCTGGGAGTCCTTCGACGCGGCCGACAAGGCACTGATTGCGGCTTGCTGTGCCCAGGAAAACAATACCATGTATTCCGAGTATAATGCCAAAAACGGTGCAGCTCTGGCTGAATTGACCGATAAGCATGGCGTTCAGCTGCGCGAGTTCCCGGAAGAGGTTTTTGCCGGATTTGCCAAATACTCCGAAGAAGTGCTCGATGAGACCGCAGATACCGATATCGGCCGCCGTGTGCTGGAAAGCTTCCGCAGCGCGCGGACCGAAATCGGCTCATGGGGCTCGATTGCCGAGCAGGCTTATGTCACGGCGCGGACAAAATCTCTTGGCTAATGTCGAATGAAGTGAAAGTAGATGACCTTCCGCAGCTGTGCTGCGGGAGGTTTTTTGTCTGGGGATGCAAGGCATCCTATACTGTTTGAAACATCTGTTTCGCCAGGGGGAACTTCCATGCGTGCGCTCGCTGATCTGATCGACCGGATCAACAAATCCGTTGGCAGAACCGTCATGTGGTTCGCGCTTCTCATTGTTCTGATCCAGTTTGTGGTTGTGGTGATGCGCTATGTCTTCGGCATCGGATCGATCTTTGCCCAGGAAAGCATTACCTATCTGCACGGTTTCCTGTTCATGCTTGCGGCGGCCTTCACATTATTGGTGGATGGTCATGTGCGGGTCGACATTTTCTACCGCGAAGCGCGCCCGCGCAGAAAGGCGATGATCAATCTGTGCGGGGCTCTGTTGCTGCTGATTCCGGTCTGTCTGGTGATTTTTTGGACATCCTTTCCCTATGTCGTGGCTTCATGGTCGGTGCTGGAAGGCTCGCCGGAAACCAGCGGCATCCAGGCGCGCTACCTTCAGAAAACCGCCATCCTGGGCTTTGCCGTGATGATGGCCCTGCAAGGCGTCTCTATCGCCATACGCTCGCTTCTGGCGATGGGCGGAGACGAGTTGGAGCTGGATAAATTGCGAACGGGCGAGGACCCGCCGGACCAGCGTAAGCATTCCAAAGCGGAGCTGATCTGATGGAGGTGTCGATTGCCCAATCGCTTGATCTCATCATGTTTGGCGTGGTCTGCGTAGTTCTGCTGATGGGCTTCCCTGTGGCTTTCACACTGGCCGGAACGGGCCTTGTGTTCGCCCTGATCGGCTTTGTGCTGGGCGTTTTCGACCCGTCTTTCCTGCTGGCTGTGCCATCCCGCCTGTTCGGCATCATGACCAATGAAGTTCTGATTGCCGTGCCGCTATTCGTGTTTATGGGCGTCATGCTGGAGCGCTCCAAGGTTGCTGAAGAATTGCTCGACACAATGGGTAAACTGTTCGGCACGTTGCGCGGCGGGCTTGGCCTGTCAGTGTCCATTGTCGGTGCCCTGCTGGCCGCATCGACCGGCATTGTCGGAGCCACCGTTGTAACCATGGGACTGCTGTCGCTGCCGACCATGCTGGAGCGCGGCTATTCCAAGCGTCTGGCCTGCGGAACGATTGCCGCGTCAGGGACGCTCGGGCAGATTATTCCGCCCTCCATTGTTCTGGTCATCCTGGGTGACCAGCTGTCCAATGCCTATCAGAAAGCCCAACTGGACATGGGTATTTTCTCGCCCGACACGGTGTCGGTCGGCGATCTGTTTGCTGGCGCACTGATCCCCGGTCTGATGCTGGTCGGGATGTATATGCTGTATCAGATTTCGATGGCGATCCTGAAACCGGAAAGCTCTCCGGCGATGCCGCCGGAAGCCGGTGAACACGTCACTATCGGCAAGATATTTCACGCATTGGTACCGCCGATCGTGCTCATCATTGCCGTGCTCGGATCAATTCTGGGAGGCATTGCTACGCCCACGGAAGCCGCCGCAGTGGGGGCTGTCGGCTCGATTTTCCTGGCCGGGCTGCGTGTGGGAGAAGGAAATCCCTGGCCGATCTATCTGGCCGCACTGGCGCTGGTGGCGGTCCTTGTTCTGACCGCCAATGTGGATTTACGGGTCGCCCGTAACGAAATTTCGGATTTCGATCAAATGGCGATTTATGCGGCGATCGCCTGTGTTCTGGTCCTGACCTTCGGTGTTGTGGTTGCGCTGTTCCGGGTGTTCCGCGCCGGGGTGCTGACCGAAGTGGTATCGGGAACCACCCATGTCACAACCATGGTGTTCGTCATCCTGATCGGAGCTTCGATTTTCTCCTTGATCTTTCGCGGCCTGGGCGGTGAAGAACTGGTTCATGAGTTGTTGCGCGATATACCCGGCGGCACGATTGGCGCAATTCTGGCGGTTATGCTGCTGATGTTCGTTCTGGGGTTCTTTCTGGATTTTCTGGAAATCGTGTTCGTGGTGGTGCCGCTTGTGGCTCCGATCCTGCTGCAACTGCAAATGCCGAACGGCGATCCGGTAAGCCCGGTCTGGCTGGGTATCATGATGGCGGTCAATCTGCAGACGTCTTTCCTGACCCCGCCTTTCGGCTTTGCGCTGTTCTATCTGCGCGGGGTTGCGCCGCCCAGCGTCAAGACTTCGGATATTTATCTTGGCGCGGTTCCGTTTGTCCTGATCCAGATGTTTGCGCTGGTGGTCCTGTGGTACCTGCCAAGTCTGGCGACCTGGCTGCCGCTGGCGGTGTACGGTCGCTAAAGCAAGATTCACCTGACACACTTGTGACAAATGTTGCAGTGAAGAAGCGCGGCCGGGTTGACCACAGCGCTTTTTAACGACCGTGCAATTGACATAGCAGTAGAGCGGACCGACATCAAAGCCATGCCAATTTTTCTCATCATTGCCGTTGTTTTTCTTGTCGTGATTTTTGGCCCGTCATTCTGGGTGAAACGCCAAGTGCAGAAACATGCCCGGCCGCGGCCGGATTTTCCCGGAACCGGTGGCGAGCTTGCGCTGCATCTGATCAGCCAGGCCGGACTGACCGGGGTGGGGGTAGAGCCGATCGAGGACGGCGCCGATCACTATGATCCGCAAAGCCGCACAGTGCATCTCAGCCGCTCGTTTTACAGGGGCAAGTCGGTTTCCGCTGTGGCGGTGGCGGCCCATGAAGTGGGGCACGCGTTGCAGCATGCCCGCAACGAAAAGCTGTTCCATCTGCGTATGGCACTGGCCCGATCGATACAGCCAATTAGCAAAATCGCTGGTGTATTGCTGCTGGTCGGGCCGATGCTCAGTCTGCTTTTGCGAGCACCAGGCATGAGTCTGATTTTCCTTCTGCTCGGAATTCTCGCTCTTGTGTTTCAGTTGCTGGTACATCTTGTGACTCTGCCGGTTGAGTTTGATGCCAGTTTCGGCAAGGCGTTGCCGATTCTGGCCGGAGGCGGATATCTGCAATCTTCAGATCTGCCTGCTACACGATCGGTGCTGCGAGCCGCCTCGCTGACCTATGTGGCTCAATCGCTTGCCGGCGTTTTCAATTTGTGGACGCTCTTGCGGCTGTTGCGATAAAGTCCGGGCGCTGCCTTGGATTAATTATAAAAACGCTCTAGCTAATGCAGTGTTGCCCGATGCCTCGGCTGGCCGGCAGCAGCGGATAAGAATGTGTGCAAGAAAACAGGTGAACGTGTCGATGCCGAAACAGAGCGTGCCAAAATCCGATCCGGCGGGTGCAAACGCCGCTGACAAGCGCTTCGCAAAGATGAAACAAATTCATCTTCCGGCGGATCATCCACCGGTCAAAGCCGGCAGGATTGGTGTGCTGCTGGTCAATTTGGGCACGCCGGATGGCACCGACAAGAAATCGATGCGGCGCTATCTGAAAGAATTTCTCACCGATAAACGCGTGATCGAGTGGCCGCGTGCGCTGTGGTACCCGATCCTTTTCGGCATCGTGTTGAACACAAGGCCGAAAAAGAGCGGTGCGGCCTATGCGGAAATCTGGAACAACGAGTTGAATGAATCGCCGCTGCGCACCTTTACCCGCAGCCAGGGCGACAAGCTGGCCGAGCTGCTGGCGGATCATGAAACCGTGATGGTGGACTGGGCGATGCGCTACGGCAAACCACCCATCAAGGAACGGATCGAGGCCCTGCAGGCGGCGGGCTGTGAGCGCATTCTGGTGTTCCCGCTTTACCCGCAATATGCTGCGGCCACGACTGCCACGGTCAATGACAAAACCTTTGAAGCGCTGATGCAGATGCGCTGGCAGCCGGCGCTGCGCACGGTGCCGCCCTATCATGATGATCCGGTCTATATTGATGCGCTGGCAACAAGTATCGAGGCTTGCCTTGGCAAGCTGGATTTTGAACCTGAGAAAGTCATTGCCTCCTATCACGGCATTCCGCAGAGCTATTTCAGAAAAGGCGATCCCTATCACTGCCACTGCATGAAAACCTCCCGGCTGCTGGAGCAGCGGCTGGGTTGGGAGAAAGGCCGGTTCATGACCTGTTTCCAGTCGCGCTTCGGACCAGAAGAATGGCTTCAGCCCTATACCGACAAGACTGTGGAACAACTCGCCAGAGACGGGGTCCGCAGGATCGCGGTGTTCAATCCGGGGTTCGTCTCCGACTGTCTGGAAACCCTTGAGGAAATTGCCGGCGAAGCGGGTGAGATTTTCCGACATCATGGCGGTGAACACTTTGCCCACATTCCCTGCCTCAACGACACGCCGGAAGGCATGGCGGTGATCGAGACAATGGTGCGCCGCGAATTGTCAGGCTGGGTCTGACACGGGGCCTGAGGGACCACCTTGGGATGTGCGTCCCGGACTTGCCGGATCAGCGGTCAGGATTGCACATTGGTGGTTTTATGCCCATGTTATGGCTAAGGCTGCGATGCGCAGGAACAGACCGGTCGGTCCGGTCTGACTTTTATTCGGGATTTTTTCATGTTCGGTTTTGATCTGTTTGTTCTGGCGCTCGTCGTTCTGCTGATCGTCCTGCTGTTTTTTACGCTGAAGCAGGTTCCCCAGGGTTTCAATTACACAGTGGAACGGTTCGGCCGCTATACAAGAAGCATGAAACCCGGTCTGAATATTCTGATGCCCTTCATCGACCGCGTCGGGGCGCGCATGAACATGATGGAACAGGTGCTGGACGTACCGTCCCAGGAAGTCATCACCAAAGACAATGCAAGCATCACCGCCGACGGGGTGACATTCTATCAGGTGCTGGATGCCGCCCAGGCCGCCTATGAGGTGTCGGGACTGCAAAATGCGGTTCTCAACCTGACTATGACGAATATCAGAACGGTGATGGGATCGATGGATCTGGATCAGCTGCTGTCCAATCGCGATGAGATCAACGCGCGGTTGCTGTCGGTGGTCGATCAGGCCGTGTCGCCATGGGGGCTGAAAATCACCCGTATTGAAATCAAGGACATCAACCCTCCGGTTGATCTGGTTCAGGCAATGGGCCGGCAGATGAAAGCGGAGCGCGAAAAGCGCGCCTCCATCCTGGAAGCGGAAGGTCTTCGACAATCGGCAATCCTGCGCGCCGAGGGCGAAAAACAGTCGCAGATTCTGCAAGCCGAGGGCCGCCGTGAGGCCGCGTTCCGGGATGCAGAAGCGCGTGAGCGCGAGGCCGAGGCGGAAGCCAAAGCGACGGCCGTGATGTCGGAAGCCATTGCAAATGGCGACATTCAGGCGATCAACTATTTTGTTGCCGAAAAATATGTCGACGCGCTGCAGGCAATTGCCAGCGCACCCAATCAGAAATTGCTGATGATGCCGCTGGAGGCCGCCTCCGTGATCGGATCAATTGGCGGTGTCGCGGAAATTGCCCGCGAAGCGTTCGGCGAGGGCAGTACTGCCCGCAAAGGCGGCTCGCGCCTGCCTGATACCGGCCGCTGAGGAGCGTTCCTGATGGAACAGGGCGGCTCCTATATTCTGACTCTGGCAGAAGAGCTCGGACCCTGGGCCTGGCTGATCGGCGGCATTGTCCTGCTGGCGCTGGAACTTGCAATACCCGGCAGTTTTCTCATCTGGCTTGGACTTGCAGCTGTCGTCGTCGGTCTGGTGTCCTTTGCGGTTGATCTGTCGTGGCAGGCGGCCTGGATCGGCTTTGCGATTCTGGCACTCATATTGCTGCTGCTGGGCCGGCGCTGGTTTTCCGCTGAGCGCACCCAATCCGACCGGCCTCATCTCAATGAACGCGGACAGGCCCTGATCGGACGCCGGTTCACCTTGTCAGAACCGATTGCAGATGGCGAAGGCCGGATCCGGATCGGCGATACTTTGTGGCGCGTGCAAGGGCCTGATCTGGCAGCGGGAACCCGGATCGAGATCAGCCGCTCCGATGGCGCGACACTGATCGTGGTGCCGGTTGCCGAGGCCAGCGACTGAAGCCAAGGACTGGTGCCAGTCAAAAGTTCAATAGGGCAGTGCTTGCGGGCCAGCGTTCCAGACCCTAGTCTGGGCGTTCAAACAACCTGGCTGCATTGTTGTCCATGTTCAAAAAAATACTGATTGCCAATCGCGGCGAAATTGCCTGCCGTGTAATGCGCACGGCACAGCGCATGGGCATTGCCACCGTCGCGGTCTATTCCGATGCGGACCGCAATGCGCTGCATGTTCAATTGGCCGACGAAGCGGTGCATATCGGCCCGCCGCCTGCCACGGACTCCTATCTGCTGGGCGAGCGGATTATCGAAGCCTGCCGCGCAACCGGCGCCGAAGCTGTGCATCCGGGTTATGGCTTTCTGTCGGAAAATGCCGGCTTTGCCGCAGCACTGGAAAAGGCGGGGATCGTGTTCATCGGTCCCAACCGGATCGCGATTGAGGAAATGGGCGACAAGATCCGCTCTAAAATCGTGGCCGCAAAAGCTGGTGTGTCCACCGTGCCCGGCGCGCCGGATACAATCAGCAATGCCGAGGATGCCGCGCGGGTTGCTGCGAAAATCGGGTTTCCGGTGATGATCAAGGCTTCTGCAGGGGGCGGCGGCAAGGGCATGCGCATTGCCTGGAACCATGAGGAAGCGCTTGAGGGTTTTGAACGCGCCCGCTCCGAGGCTGCCACCTCATTTGGCGATGACCGCATCTTCATCGAAAAATTCATCGAGGATCCGCGCCATATCGAAATTCAGGTGCTGGGCGACAAGCACGGCAATTTAATTCATCTCAATGAGCGGGAATGTTCGATCCAGCGCCGCAACCAGAAAGTCATTGAAGAAGCGCCCTCGCCATTGCTGGACCCGGAAACCCGGGCGAAAATGGGCGAACAGGCCTGTGCGCTGGCGCGTGCCGTCGGTTATGACAGTGCCGGAACCGTTGAATTTGTCGCCGGACAGGACAAGAGTTTCTATTTCCTGGAGATGAATACACGCCTGCAGGTGGAGCATCCGGTCACTGAGTTGACCACCGGCATTGACCTTGTGGAGCAGATGATCCGGGTTGCTGCAGGAGAGGAACTGACGCTCCGTCAAAGCGATATCGGCATCAATGGCTGGGCGATCGAAAGCCGCATCTATGCTGAAGACCCTTATCGCAATTTTCTGCCTTCCATCGGCCGGCTTGTGCGCTTTCAGCCTCCGGCAGAAACATTGCAGGATGGTGCCACGATACGGGTCGATACCGGCGTCGTCGAGGGTGACGAGATCTCGATGTTTTACGATCCGATGATTGCCAAATTGTGCAGCCATGCCGCCACCAGAGAGGGGGCAAACCGGGCCATGGCCTCGGCACTGGACGGGTTTGTGCTGCAGGGCATCGGCCACAATATCCCGTTTCTGGCGGCGCTGGTCGACCATCCGCGCTGGCAGGCGGCAGATTTGTCGACCGGATTTATTGCCGAAGAATATCCCGATGGTTTTGAAGGGGCGGCGCTGAGCGAAGACACCGCACGAAAGCTGGCCTGTGCGGCGCTGGCGCTGGAATTGGCGCGCAAGGACCGGCTTGATCATATGACCGGACGCCTGCGGCCGCATTCCGGATCGTTGCGCCCGGACTGGTCGGTGGCGATTGCAGATCACGTATTTTCAATTAATGTCAGGTCATTCACGCCCGGTGAAACTGCTTCTGCGGATCTGGTGTTCGCCGACAGTGCCGACCCTTACGAAATCCAGTCTTCGCACCGGGCCGGGACGCCTTTGTGGCGCGGGCGTATCAATGGCGAAGAGCTGCTGGTGCAGGTGAGGGCGGCCCCGGGTGGAATGTCTTTGCAATGGCGCGGAATTGGCGCTCTGGCACGTGTGTTGCCGGCCGCTCTGGCACACCTCAACGCATTGATGCCGGTCAAGCTGGCGGCGGATACGTCGAACCTGCTGCTGTGTCCAATGCCAGGGCTGGTCGTGTCGGTTGCGGTGCGGCCCGGACAGACCGTCAAGGCAGGGGAAATTCTTGCGGTAGTTGAGGCGATGAAAATGGAAAATGTGCTGCGCGCCGAGCACGATGGCGTAATCTCAGTCATTCATGCCAGCGCCGGCGACAGTCTTGCGGTCGATGCGGTGATTATGGAATTTGAGACCTGAGTTAGAGGGCTTCAATGTAACCATGAAACGCACTAAAACAGGCGGCTGAATTCCTGCTTCAGCACGACATCTACATCCGCCATGCTGGCGGTCACGCCAAGATCATAAAGACTGGTGACGCCGTGGCCGGCGACGCCGCAGGGCACGATGCCATCGAAATGCGACAGCTCCGGCTCGATATTGATGCTGATGCCGTGAAAACTGACCCATTTGCGCAGGCGAATGCCGAGGGCGGCGATCTTGTCTTCGCGCATTGTGCCATCAGCTAAGGGCGGTTTGTCAGGCCGCCGAACCCAGACCCCGACCCGGTCTTCGCGGCGCTCACCAGTGATGCCGAATGAGGCGAGGCTGTTGATGATCCATTGTTCCAGAACCGCCACGAAGCGGCGCACGTCGCGGGTGCGGCCGGACAGATCCAGCATGACATAGGCAATGCGCTGGCCTGGCCCGTGATAGGTGTATTGTCCGCCGCGCCCGGTCTGAAACACCGGAAACCGGTCGGGCAAAAGCAGATCCTGCGGCTGCGCGCTGGTGCCGGCGGTATAAAGCGGGCTGTGCTCCAGCAGCCAGACCAGTTCCGGTGCGGTGCCGGCGGCAATGTCCGCAGCGCGGGCTTCCATTTGCAGC
>TARA_R110002049_G_C9174302_1_pt1 | contig 11180 bp, 9 predicted proteins | sample TARA_R110002049 | Tara Oceans TARA_R110002049 (sample SAMEA4396941) | marine metagenome | biome: Polar Biome; feature: [SRF] surface water layer (ENVO:00010504); material: water (ENVO:00002006), including particulate matter (ENVO:01000060) such as... | depth 5 m
ATAAATAACATATGTTATTTATTTAATTGTTGCCAGTAATATAAACCAACATCCGTAAATGCAGAAATTTTTTAATATAATAATTATAATCTTTTCAATAATCCTCTGTCTGTTGTCATTAATAGCATTTCTATTTATTCATTTAGATTTAGCCAAAAGAGAGTTTCAAATTGACCTTCAAGGAATAAATAATTATTTTGAATCACTAACTCAATTTAAAGAACTTTTTGCAGGAACAATAACACTAATACTTGCATATTATGGATTGCAAAGGTTAAAAATGGCTGAAAAAGCAAATAGAGATAAAGTTAAGTTTGACCGATTTGCTGATTGGAAAAGCATAACTGAATTGAGAATGAATGATTTAAGAGAAAAAAATAAACTTTTTGTTAGAGAATTTAGCAGATTGCGTTATAACCTTTATAATGACATATATGAAAACAATATGTCGATAAATAATAAAGCAGAACTGGACTCAATTTATGACAAACATTTTCAGGATATCACACGGACTTTTGAGGAAAGTAACGAAAATTACAGAAATATGGGTGGTGTCTATCGAAATGAAAATTCCACTTATTTTTTTGACGATTTTTACTTCGTTTTTATTGGATGTGTAGATAATTTTTATTTTCAAATTTATCAAGACATTCGGAATAAATATATGGCAAGTTTAGACCCAGAAAGATTGATAGGAGAAGAATTGCACGACAGAGCCTATACTCGACACACAGGAATAATATAAATACTACTGGCAACAATTTACTGAGAATCAAACTTAAGACGTGTATAATTCATTACTAGTTATAGCCTACTTACGAAAGTCCTCGCGGACTTTCTATCTCTAATTTATTTGCTAACTTTATTGTTTTAACACGCAACGAAATCATACACAAAACCGTTATCAAAGTTCAAATAAAGGATTGTTTAGAATAGGTAAATACGCGCTTTTCTAATATTTCTTAACTTGAGGATATAAAAGATGTATGCACTATGACCCTAATTTGCAAGTAATTTGAAAACCAGCCAATAATGTCAGTAAGTAGCTATCAAAATAAAGTAAACCAAACAAATTCTCATATTGCCGATTTAATGAAAAGGCAGGTTACTGAAAGGAAAAAAGAAGTTGATTTGAATTCTAAAATCAATGATTTATCTAAAAAAGCTTTTTCATTAAAAAACCTTGCTACATTTCAAAGCTATCAAAGACAAATAGATACTAAATCTAAAGAATTAATTCGTGTAAGTGCTAAAGTTGCCGACTTTGAAAAAAAGCTGGCCGATAAACGAAAAGAGTTGTCCCGAAATCAGGATTCTTTGACAAAAGCCATAGATACTGCAACTAAAAAGAGACAAAGTAAGGAACTGAATTTTTTAAAGGAAAAAGAGAAAATTAATCGTTCAGAATTGAGCAATATTCGGAATCTAAACTCTGAAATTCTACGCCAGCAAAATATATTTGAAAATTACCAAGTTCCAGAAAATCTATTAACGGATGACGATGTTGACTACTCTCTAAAGGAACTCACAGAACTTCACGACCGAATTAACTCTGTGTTGGAGAAACTTGAAAAACTTGGTTATGGACAAGAAATAATATTTGATGAAATTGAGGAACTAAAATCAAAAAGTAAAAAAATTAGTAAAAAAGATTTGAAAATGATGCTTATCGGGAAGATTGTAAGTTTTGGAATGGGAAAAATCGACACGGATTTAGCTGCTCAAATATTTGAAGAAATTACGAGTGTGGATTTAACTAAACTAGGGGCTTAATCACACAACTATTCGTACCGAGTTATGGTGAAGGTTCAAATTAAGGATAGCTAATTCCATTATTGTAAAATTTCCCCTCGTATAAAGCCTTTAAACTGCCCATCGGAAATTGTAAGTGTACTATCTTTTATTTCAGGATTAGCTAGCATAGTCGCTCTTAGGGGCATTTTAAAACCACCTTCAATATATCTGTTTCCTTCCTCATAAGTTGAGATGGTAAATATACCATTTGAGCCATCTTCAATGGCGTATTGACTTATCAAAACATCACCGCCCAAAGTATTGTAGTAAATACCATCGAGGTCATTCAAGATATAGGATCCGATCCCGTCAAATTTTATTTTGGCGACCAATACACCATTATCCAGACCGTTCCCGACCGCTAAAAAGATAAGTGTGTCACTAGCAGTCAAAACGATTTCGGTGGATCCTTGCCATGTAATATCGGCTCTTTGGGCAATGAAATAGTTATTCGGAAAAGAAGGTTCCCCATCATCGTTTTTGTTGCAGGCCAAGAATAAGACGAATATTAAAAGCAAGACGGATTTAGTTTGCATAAAAGGTATTTTAGAAGAGATGTCAATTATTGAAAACGTTGCGTTACCAATTTAAAAAATAGACTCAAAGGTCATTTGTAACAAAAAGCTTTAAATAAAAAACCGCCTTCCCATGCTTGACGAAATTTCGTAAATTTAGAAGGAAAAAGTTCAAATAAACGCTGAGTTGTAATAACCTGTCATAAACAGTGAAATATTATAAGACGATAACGAAATGGAAAACCAATGCCTTAGACTAATTTTTAGAATTGTATTATTCACCTTTGTCACCTTGAATTCTATAAGTTGCAAAAAGAAAACCGAAAAAAATATTATTAATGAAAGTTCACTGGTCATAGGGCAAGTGGATAGTATATATTCAAATGTTTTGGGCGAGTCTAGGGAAATATGGATTTATATTCCTGAAAGCGCAAAAGAGAAATCAAATGAAGCAGCTAAGTACCCAGTACTATATTTGTTAGATGGACCTTCTCATTTCAAGTCTTTAGCTGGCATGGTAGATCAATTAAGTCTCGCCAGTGGAAATATGGTTGTACCGGAAATGATAGTAGTAGGAATAGCCAATACTAATAGGACACTGGATTTAACACCATCACAGGTCGATATCGACTTTATTTCGGGTGATAGTATTCCATATATCTCGGGCGGAGGAAACAATTTTCTTGATTTTGTTGAAGAAGAATTAATACCACACATGGAAAAGGCATACCCGGCATCTGGCTATAGAACTTTTGTCGGTCATTCTTTTGGAGGCTTAAGCGTTATCAATGCCCTTGTGACCAGACCTGAGCTTTTTAGTAATTATGTAGCAATCGATCCAAGTTTATGGTGGGATAACAGAGGGTTTCTTAATTTTGCCGATTCGTTATTGACAAAGAATAGGTTTGAAAACAAGAGCCTTTTTATTGGTGTCGCAAATACATTGGAAGAAGGCATGGACATTGAAAGTGTCCAAAGTGATACCGTTCCCGACACATATTACACTATACAGATGAAGTCGATAATGAAATTTGTAAAATCCCTTGAGTCCAAGGAATACAATAATTTATTATTTAAATGGGAATACTATCCGGATGATGACCATGGTAGTGTTCCACTTATTACGGAGTACGATGCACTACGTTTTCTTTTTCCTTGGTACAGGCTTGATGGTGTTAATGATTTATATTCCCAAAATTCGACAATGTCCACCGACGATATTTTAAAAATGATCAATTCACATTATGAGAATATTTCAAATAAATTTGGTTACAAGATTATCCCATCTGAACAGTTTATTAATAATATGGGATATGGATTCATGAACAACGATATGAATGAAAAATCGTTTGCATTATTTAATTTGAACATACAGAATTATCCTAGAAGTTCTAATGTGTACGATTCAATGGGGGATTGCTTTTTAGCCAAACAAGACTCTACTCAAGCACTAAAATATTTTACCAAGGCATTACAGGTAGGCAAAAATGATTTTTCTCAAGAAAAAATAGATATGCTAAAAAGTAAATTAAAAGCCGAATAGTACTTTGAGTTAAAATCAATTACAGTAAAAGTTTAATTAAACGATTATTTAATGTCCTCGGGTACATACTTTTCTGTTAACTTCAACTTTATAAATAAATTAGACCTACAATTATTCACTAAGCAAGTAAATTAGGTTACCTATTGCGACTACTCCCGTTAGAAATCCTAGAATCAGATCCATTCTCGAAGCGATGAAACTTAATTTATACTCAATTTTCTGGGCCAAGATTGCATATAGTGTATATAAGGTAAAAGAGCCTATTGTAGAACCTATAGAAAAGTAAAGTGCGTTTGAAAAATTATATTCGAAATAATCGATCCCAATTAACAATGATATAAAGGAAAAGTAAAACGGAATCGCCATCATATTCAATGACGACATAAAAATTCCGTAAAAATAAGATTTAGATTTAGGAATTTCTTTATCCTCTACTTTTTCTTTTGAAGTAAAATGGACTCTAAAAAAATTAATGGATAAGAGAAACAGAATACCTGTTCCTATTTGTTGAATTAAGGTAATATACTCTGAATTCTTCATCAAAACATTAGCAAAATAGGCACCTAAGTTCGCTTGAAAAAACAAAACGGTAGCATACCCTGCAATTATGTAGAGTGTAGCTTTAACACCATTTCTTAAGCTATACTTCACCACTGTTAAATTTAGAAAACTAGGGGTAATACTACCCAAAGAGGCAATGCAAAAACCTAATAGCACGCAAATAAGGAAATTCATAATATCATATTAAATAACAAATAAATGCATAAACTACTTTATGCGTTAATACGTTTCCTCTTATTTGTAACTCTTAAAAAATACGGCCTTTTCTGGTCACTATCGACCACATAGACATTGTTGTTTTTCGGGATTTTCTTAGCGAACTTATTAGCCAACTTCGATAACGATTTTGTTTTGGCAATACCTACTCCCACGGGTATTCCCGTATTTTTGAACAGCCCATTATCCTTTAATGCGCATTCATAGCGCTGCTTCCCTATCTCCTTCAAAAGAGCTTTTATGGAAGTGATATCACAATTTCTAAAAACTGTTTTGGACATTGTCCAAATTTCAGGATATATTCCAAATAAAGTAACTCATTTTCGAAAATATTATTAACAATGGAGCAGAAAAATAAAAACCACCTCAAGGCGAGATGGTTAATAAAATTCAACTAGTAACCCTCCAAACTCGTTGAAAAAATTCAAAAACTTATTTGATAATGTAAAAGTACAGGTCGTAAATAATAATAGGAAGTAAATTTTTAACACTATCAAGAATTTCCTGACGCTTATTCAATCAGGCTAATTATAAACCAATTAGAGTCATCAAGCTTCAGGTGACTTTCATAAATTAATCCAAATCTAACTTTATGACTTTTCTATTCATGCAAACCAACACTACAACTATTTCTGAATCTATATCATCATTTTATAATGATCTTATAGCACAGTTGCCCGGTATAGGTATTGGAATATTAATCGTGATATTAGGATTAATGCTGGGAACTTGGATCGGTGGATTCGTAAAAAGAAAATTAGCCGCTAGAACGGGAGACCCTCTAATGAGCAAATTTTTAGGGCAAGCCATAAAGTATGTATCCGTAATTATTGCGGTAATGCTAGCTTTAGAAGCATCTGGTCTTGGTGCCATTGCTACAGGTATTCTCACCGCGGCCGGTGCAAGTGCCGTTGTATTAGGTTTTGCCTTTAAGGATATTGGTCAAAATTTCATTGCAGGTATTATAATGGCATTCAGCAGACCTTTTGATGTTGACGACACTGTACAGATCGATGAAAATTTCGGTAAGGTAAAAGCATTGGAATTTAGGTATACCAAATTAAAGACTTTTGATGGTAAAGATGTATACATCCCTAATAGTGATGTGCTTACCAAACCTGTTACCAATTTTACCGAAGACGGATTTTTCCGTTGGGATTTCATTATCGGTATAGCATACGAAGACAATATTGAAGGCGCTAAAGAAACAGTTTTAAAAGCATTACGAAAAGAACCCAATGTTATTGAAGATGAAGAGCATGAAAATTTTGTCATTGAAGATGAACTTGCAACCAGTACGGTAAACTTAAAAGTATTCTTTTGGGTAGATACCAAAGACTTTAGAAGAATGGCATTGATTACTAAAGGTAACGTGGTAAGGAATGTGAAAGAAGCTTTAGAGGAAGATGGTTATTACATGCCTGCGGATATTCAGGAAATAAAACTATATGGTGGTGAAACAGAGTTCCCGATCAAAATTAGTCCTAGGGAATAAAGCTGTTTTCTAAAACAATTAAAAATAAAATAAGATTATGATATCATTTTAGAACGGCTCTATAAGCTTCGGATTAGTAATAATACCTACTAAACCATTTTCAGGTTCTGAGGATAGAAAACTTGATTCAGATATGCTAGATAGTCATGATGGGGTTAGAATTCACTACAAATGTGTCGATGAAGAAACGGGCAAGGAAGTAGCATGGAAAGATATTTTAGAGGGATACAAAAACGATAATATTTTTCAGAGGGTAGATAGCGGTTGGTCCGCTGCCTAATATTGTAAGATTAGTCAGGTCCAGCATATTAAGTGTTTTTTAGAGAATAGACCATCGTTTCACAGTTTCCAATTATTTATATATATTCGTAAGATTATTACATTTATTATCAACGAACTAAGGGTGATTGAGAGCGAATTTTTCGTTGAAACGAGAAAATATTTTTGAAACTTATATTTTTAATACAGAACCCTGTAGTTTCCTTATTCAAATTATTTTCGACATATCGAGGGAGATCAGAACTGTTTGTTTCGGGACGCGATCTGTCAAATCTTAAATAGCAAAGAACTGTTTTATTTGTTTGATGGCAGCCACTATTAATGCCAGTCCCCCTTGGTGCGGTTTGGGTACGGTTCGCTCATATACTTTTCAACGCGTATTGAAAAAAGTTGGATTTGTAACCACCATATCCTTGGTAATGGTAGCACTTATCTTCGCACGACCGTCAACCCAGCATCCCGTTGCTAATATCGTTGGCGTAAATCTTTTGAGTTCCCTTGGGCTATTCATCAAAAAGTTGAAAAAAGTGAAGTCTTTGGACCTATCATTATTTCAGAGGTAAACTGATTCAACCGTCCTTTCTAATTTTTTAAGAATTTAAAATTTCGTCTCCATGCCAAATACTTTTTTTGTCATTTCTATATCGTTACGGTAGGTTCACCGCCATTATATCATAATCGAATTTCAGTGTTCAATTTTTCTATCAATTAGTTCTTAAATATATATCTTTATATATAGACTGTGCTCAAGTTTTGACCTTCATGGTTTTTAGTTGAATTAGCATAAAACATTTGAACGGCGCTATCTGATAAACGGAAAATTTTTTTCAAGTTTTTGTAAATAACGTAATACGCAATTTATGGATGATATCGATAAAAGAATCGCCGAATTTATCCGTGAGAACAACGCGCTGATCTGTGATATTTCCAAATCGTTGGTCGAAGACCGGCATTTGATCAGCGCTTATGTTGATAAACTCGGCAACTGTAGCGAAAGCGAAGGACAGGTTCTGAATATACTACTTGAACGCAACGAAGCCCTTATGGAAAAAATAAGCGTTGCAGAAGGAACAATTTCAGGCTATAAGGCAAGATTGGAGACCAGGGACAGATTATTTTCACTGATAGCCCATGACTTAAAGGGCCCTGCCAACAATATTGTAGGTATCACCGATATCATCTCTAAATCTATCGAAGAAAAAAATTATGGTGAGATGGGAGCTCCTGTGGCCCTATTATCCAAGACGGCCTATTCGATGAAGTATTTACTTGATAATCTATTGATATGGTCCGGACTCCAAGTTGAAAGAATCCGTTTTACACCGAAGGAAATGGATATAGTACCGATAATACGTGAAAGTATCGAAATCGTATCGGCGAGCGCATTCTTAAAGAATGTTGTTGTCCACTTTCATCAACTCGAAATGCCCATTATAAGAGTTGATGAGTCCATGCTCAGCGTGGTTCTGATAAACATTTTGGCCAACGGTATAAAATTCACCAAAAATGGAGGCCTTATAAATGTGCGTACATTCAAATCGGACAATTATTTGCAAATTGCGATAAGTGACAATGGCCTCGGTATGGATAAAAAGACATGTGCCGGACTTTTTACGGACGAAACGACCATCTCTTCCCCAGGTACCGAAGGGGAACAGGGAACCGGACTGGGCCTCTCCATCTGCAAAGATTTTATAGATGCCCATGGCGGGAAAATCAAAGTGGACAGTAGGTTAGGGAAGGGCAGCCGTTTTACTATATCATTGCCGCTGCAACAATGAAATCTGTTGCCGAATCGTTACTTGTTCAAGAAATAGGACACTATGGTTAACTGCCGATTATTTAATTTTTAATGAGATATAACTCCATTAAAATTTTATCTGTGTTGGTAATAATCTGCAGATTTCCACCTTGTAGTAGAGGAATCAAACCATGATAACCGTGAGATTATTGGATGAACAGCTATCTGTGAAATTCTAAAATAGACAGCCAACGGTAAAGCATAAAAAAGGCCGGACCAGATGTCCGACCAGGTTAGCGTAGGATAACCAACTATTAACTATTTAAATTTACGAAATTATTTATAAAAGTTTTTATTGAAGTGTAATTGATCAGTTTAGATATCAATGGTTTTATATTTGGAAGTTGCGGTAACCACACATGCATTGCTCCATCAATAAAGGTATATGACAAAGAAATAACAATAAAGCGCTATCTATTATATGTTTTATAGTTTTCAACATCTCCTTTCGCAAGTTACTTGGGTCGATTATGTATTATATTTACAATAATTTCTCGAAGTAGGTCATTTAACCATATTTTAGTACGAATAGCGTTAAATGATAAAAGTAGCACGGTCCTGAGGTGTAATAATATTGAGTTCTAGATAACGCGACCTTATATAGTTTTTTAATACGAAAATCATAGTGCTCAGCAGGCATTTAACGTTAATGATATCTGAAAACGAACACATAACGAATTTTGTAAAACCGTTCCATGACCAGATATGATACTTCCCCATGATGCGTGAGATCAAGAGTGGTTCGTTGTAGGTGAGATAGGGGTTCCTCTTATTGAATTATGGAAAATGAGCGAGGACAAGACAAGAAATATTTAAAAGGGACCAATTGTAAAACTGGTCCCAACTGCATTATCAATTACACTATTCATTGGATTAATGAACTTAAAGATATAAAATTTTCGTACTTTAAAAAATTGTTTCCGTTAAATTATTTAATATTAGAGGTAAACAACTAGAGGATAAAGTTAAGATATCCACAGTCTTAAGCGGAATACAGTGATGAACATCAGAAATACCTTCTATTATAAATATAGAAAGGTAGCTGCTCAGGAGATTGATACACGCCCAGGTAATAAAAAAGCCAAACAGATTCCTTTAGTTGGATCATAGGAATATTTTAATCAATTTCAGTCTAAGGAATACGTTCTATAATCAACTCATGAATGTAGTCTCATTTATAGTTTTAGTATTTCTGCGGGCGACCTACAATATTATTTTAGATACATCTGAACATCCATACGTGTTTTGTCTTGATGATAATGGTCCGCTTGATATCATGAGAAGATGTAACTTAAACTTTTGATTAGATTATAGTACATGCTCAGTTATGTTAATATTAAATTTAGGTCCCTCATTTTATTTTAATAAAGAACGTATCTTTCGAATGGAAGATGTTTTAGATGGTCCTCAACATTTACGATTGCGAAATCTACTAAGTACTGTTTAAATAAACGGGTATAAGAAGAATTTATGGAAGTGGACGTAATTAGATAGTACTTCAAAATTACTTCATGCGGGTGAATTGAAAAAAAAAGGGACTTACTTTTCGGTAAGTCCCTCTATTATGTTCACCAAATTACACTAACCATTAATACATTATGGTGAACTATGGACGCATTATAAAGTTAATGAAAATTATCTTAGTCCCTTCATTTTTTTAACGGATGAGACCTCAAGATAGTACTCTGTTTAAATGTTTAAATCAGGTCATTACTTTGAATATCTTACTGAAAGAACGATTATCTAGCAGAATTAGAATTTATATCGATTTAATTAATGTTATGAACTATATCTCTTTGACCTATGTTCTCGGTATGAACCGTTACTGTCTTTAATAAGTGTAAGGTCCATCTTGGCTTTAACGGTCTACTTGAACAGAAAATTATTGATTCGCATCCTACAGGGGGTAAGCTAAATAACTTCGAGATATAGTTCGTTATTTCAATCTTGATCGATTTTATCAGGGGATTTTTTTGGTTCTATATTGAATCTAGTTCCAACACAAAATAGTCCATTGGTCTGACATAGACTATGACGGCTATCAACAGATTCATGGATGCATATGAAATAGTATATGTACAGGGAAATTAATTATTGCAAAAATATGGACGGATCACCGTTCGATTGCACTACCTGAAAGGAACAACTATATTGGGCAGTGTAGAATTTCCCGAAAATGGTATAAAAAAAAAGAACCTAAATGGTTCTTTTGTTAATTTAATCCTCTTTAAAAGATTTACGGGGGGGTGGGCAATTTGTGAACAAAATAAGGAAATTCTTTTATAGTAGGAGGAAAATATTTATGTTAATCCTTGTTATGCGTTACACGCTTGTATGAATGATGGTCAAATAATATTGCCAAGGTTTATTTTACTTGAAGGGACATTTTAATATTTACTAATTTTGTTTTATTAGTGGTCGGTAATGGTTAATACCTAGATGGTATAGATTTACTTGAGTACGTCTTGTTCAACAATCAGATAAAAATGGGCTAAATATGAAACCATTAATTATGTTATGTAGATTGCAGCTTGCGGACATGCAATGTTGACAGGTGGCCATAGTGAGTATAAAGAAAAAGATTTAATTTTCGAAAGGTAAAATCTGTAGTATATGAAATTCAGGGCATATCGGTACATCCACAGATTAACTTGGCGATCTTGAGTTTCTAAATAGATATTCCATAAAATATAGATTTATGGAAATTAGTTTGCGATAGAAGCTCTGGAATGATATTAAGAGGAATGATTATCGAAATTATTACTGGTGGAACGGAACCCACATCAAAAGACATCTTTTTCTCGGTAAATAAAAAGTACGATCTAAAACTTAACAGTTTATCTATTTCCAGAGAGAATTGGTCAATGGAAATGCTCTCATAAGCTCAAATAATTCAAAAGTTAGGACACCATTTCGTAATTCGTAAAGTATAAATAAAGGATAAGTTAGGACACCACGTCGTTAATCATAACCATC
>TARA_R110002049_G_scaffold5175_6_pt1 | contig 11179 bp, 10 predicted proteins | sample TARA_R110002049 | Tara Oceans TARA_R110002049 (sample SAMEA4396941) | marine metagenome | biome: Polar Biome; feature: [SRF] surface water layer (ENVO:00010504); material: water (ENVO:00002006), including particulate matter (ENVO:01000060) such as... | depth 5 m
TAGCCATCTGTTAATGGGGTTCCTAAAATATCCCATTCTCCTTCAGAAAAATACCTCCCACGCTCATTCTGAACCACATAGGCATAGCCTCTTTCTACCATTTTAAACGCTGTCTCCAAGGCACGTGTTGTTTCTTCTCCATCCCTCCATGTATTAAAGTTGTAGGGGGTTCTTGAAAATAATATTGGAACAGGCCCATCGGTCTTGGGTCTATAAATATCAGTGGCCAATCGAATTCCATCTCGCATAGGTATCATTACTTTTTGGTCTATTATGGCTATTTCCTCGAGCTTTTTAAGAATATCAGATTGTGCTTGAATCGTTGTTACTATACTTAATAGAAAAACGAAAAGGCAAAACAGCATTATCTTGTTTGTTTTCATGAGTTATAAGGGAATTAGTTAATTTGTACAGCAATGTTGGTCTATCCTTTTTAAAAATAAGAAAAATAGCTTAAGTACGTGTACTACTTGGGTTATTTTATGAACGATGACAGTTTAGCTATCTTCCAATAGTTTACATATAAAAATTTGTATTAGTTTATTCAGGATACTATAATGATTAGTACATTTACATTCTTAAAAAATTATCTATGCTAATTTGGATTCTATTTCTGGTTTTAATTATCATTTTTCTTGCCTTAGATCTAGGGGTATTTAATAAGGAAGATCATATTATAAAAACAAAAGAAGCGGGTATCTGGACCATGGTCTGGGTGAGTGTAGCAATGGCTTTTAGTGCTGTTATTTATTGGTTATTCTCTGCAGGTTTAATAGCTAATCCTACTGGTTTAACACCAGAAAATGCTGTTTTAAAGTATATAACAGGTTATTTAATTGAGTTATCCTTAAGTATTGATAATGTGTTTGTTATCGCTGTAATATTTTCAACTTTTAAAATTCCACCTATCTACCAACACCGCGTATTGTTTTGGGGAATATTAGGTGCCATTGTTTTCCGTGCTTTGATGATTCTTTTTGGAGTGGCTTTGATAACTCGATTTGATTGGATTATATATGTTTTCGGCGTATTTCTTTTATATACCGCTTTCAAAATGCTCAAAGGTGATGAGCATGATTTCGATCCTAAAAAATCGTTTGTTTTCCGTCAGATTAAAAAAATATATCCCATAACCTCAACGATAACTAACCATGATTTTTTTGTGAAGCGGATGGGCGTTAATGCTGCCACTCCCCTCTTTGTTGCTTTAATAATTATAGAACTTACCGATATTTTATTTGCTTTGGATAGTATTCCAGCAATTTTAGCCATTACAGCCGACCCATTTATTGTTTTTAGTTCTAATATTCTGGCAATTTTAGGATTACGATCTATGTACTTCCTTATTTCAAGGATGTTACAGAAATTCCGTTTTATCAATTATAGCTTAGTTGTAATTCTAGCTTTTGTAGGTTTAAAAATGCTTTTCTCCCATCAAATTGAACTACCTGAATGGGTTTCATTAGGCGTAATTTCAATAGCATTGATAGGTGGTATTATTGCTTCATTAGCCATTAAAGAAGAAGAAACAACATAAATTATTTTGCATTTAATTTATCCTGAATAATCCGCAAAGCATCTTTAACGGTGTGCATCTGATCCATATCGTCATTTTCTAAGGTGATGTCAAAAGCATCTTCAACATCGAGTACAATATCTACGAGGTTGGCAGAATTAATATTCAACTCGTTAATAAAATGACTTTCTTCCGTGATTTCCGTTACCGAGACGTCTTCAGGAAGGTAGATTTTAATAATTTCTTTTAATTTTTGATAGCGTTCTTGTGTAGGCATAGTGTATAAATATGATATATAGGTTTAGTTGGTATACGCTTTAAAAATAGCACATGCATTTACATCTCCAAAGCCAAAACTAGCTTTTGCTATAATTTTAGGGGAATAGGTAAGGGATTGTTGGGGAATTTTATCAGGAGCTATCATTTTTAAAATTTCTGGGTGTACATCGCTGCAATTGGTGTTTCCAAAAACAAGACCTTCTTTAAACTGTAGCATACTCGCTACAATTTCAATACTTCCTGCAGCTGCGAGACAATGACCAAAAATACCCTTGAAAGAGTTGATGTATGGAAAATCACTTCGTGTACGTGCCAATGCTTTACTCCAATTCTCTATTTCTAGCGCATCTTTCGTTGTAGCGGTTAGATGGCCATTGATTACATCAATTGCAGCTTGGCTGATACCAGCATCTTTTACGGCTTCGGTAATACAACGTTGCACCGCTTCACTATTCGGAGCAGTCATTGTGCCTTCACCTCTTTGTCCGCCACTATTAATTGCACCTCCTAACACTTCAGCATATATGTTTGCCCCTCGTGCTAAAGCACTATCTAGAGATTCCAATACGAGTGCTCCTGCCCCACTGCCTGCGACAAAACCTGTTGCGGAAGCACTCATAGGTCTACTGGCTTCCGTTGGGTTATCATTATAGGTTCTCGGTAGAATACGCATAGCATCAAAGCCACCCCACACATAAGGCCCACTATCGCTACAACTCCCCGTAAGTATAATTGTAGCCTTACCCGATTTTATGCGCTCATAAGCCATTAAAACGCCTTCTGTTCCTGTTGTACAGGCAGATGAATTGGTAGTTACCTGGTTTCCACAACCTAAAATACCGCCTAAATAGGCGCTAATGCCACTAGCCATAGTTTGCATTACGGAAGTACTACCTAATCTACGTGTATTTTTGGCATCAATTAAATGTATCGATTCCCGAAATTGATCTACGCCTAGTATTCCTGTTCCAAAAATAATTCCGTTTTCCCAATCAGGAGCGGCATTATTTTCGATAGGCAATTTAGCGTCTCTCCAAGCGTCTGTACCCGCGATAACGCCATAAACAATACCAGTGGAATTTAAGGCGCGCAATTGTAAGGGAGTGAAATACTTTTGGATATGCGTATAGGTTAATTGTGGTTTACCCGCAATGCGACAACCAAATTCTAAATCTGCCAATTCTTGCTGAAAACGAATACCACTTGTTCCATTTTTTAAGGAATGGGTGAAATCAGCAATAGTAACTCCATTTGGAGCGCAAACTCCCAAACCTGTAATGACCACACGATTATTCATTAGCTCCAATTTTAAACATTCCTGCAATGGTGCCTTTACAAACTAATTTACCTGCTGCATTATGCATTTTTACTTTACATTTTAATTTTTGAAATCGAAAGTATATTTTTTCAGAAGTTACCCATACTTTTTCATTTGGATATACCGGTAAATAATACTCCATTTCTGAACTAGTCAAAGCAATTTTTGTTTGATATTTACTTGAAGTATTACTTGAGGCAATTAAGTGTATACCTAAACATACCAAACCAATTTGAGCACAACACTCTGTTAAAAGCACCCCTGGAGTTATAGGATTGTTTTTAAAATGACCTTTATAAAATTCAGCTTCTTTTTTAAAAGTATAAACCCCAGAAACCCCATCATCATCAATAGTTTCTAGTTCGTCTACAAATAAAAACGGAGATGTATAGGGTAACTGATCTAAGATATTTTGGTATTCCATATTAGTGTAAACTTTCTCCTCCATCTACTTTAATAACCGTTCCTGTAATCCATTTCGCTTCGTTCATCGTTAACAAATAAACGGCATTAGCCACATCTTCAGGAAGGGTTAATCTCTTATTCGGATTCCGACTTAGGGCACTTTCTTTAATACGTTTATGATCAGGAATCATTTGAAACGATGCTGTTTCTACAATTCCGGCTTGAATACAATTCGCTTTAATTCCGATTGGAGCGAGTTCTAAGGCAATATTCCGTGTAATAGCTTCTAAGGCTACTTTAGCAACAGAAACGGCCGCATAATTCGGTATTGCCTTGCTATTCCCCTCACTTGTAAAAGAAATTATCCGAGTATCCTCAGCAAGCAAATGGTGCTTCACTAGCTCTTTGGTCCAGTCATACAAACTTATCGCCATTGCATCAAGGGTAATACTAAAATCTTGATGCTCTAATTCTTTTTCAGTTTTGGAATACATAGGTTTAAGGTTTCCCTTCGCGATACTGTGTACTAAAACCTGTATTTTACCAGTGCCGATCCAAGATTGAATATTTTCAATCACTTCCACTCTCTTATCCGGATTGGTGCCATCTACATTGTAATTTTTAAGCAGAATTCCGTTGGATGCTATAGCTTTAAAATCGATTTCAAGCTGTTCTAAATCACTTCGTCTAGTGCGATGAACGATGATAAGGTTAAAATTATGCTGTGCCAATTTTTTGGCGGTAGCTAAACCCAATCCACTACTCCCACCAAGGATGATTGCCCATTTTTTTTCGGATGGTTTTTGCATTTGTTAAATGAGTTATCAATTAATATGTATTCTTTGTTCCTATTCTTGTCCCTTCGAGTGAATTATTGTGAGTCTTAGCTGAATAATAATTAGTATCGAGAAGCGATTTGTTTATAACGGTTATCGATACATTTTATACTTCGTTGCACTACGTATAAAACACTCGAACTGACATTTACCCTTTATTTTTACTGTAGCCACTTCATAAAACTGACATTTACTCACTGTTCTCATTATTGTCACTTGGAGTGAATTATTGTGAAGCCTTAGCTGAAAAATAATTAGTATCGAGAAGCGATTTGGTTATAACGGTTCTCGATACGTTTTTCACTTCGTTTCACTACGCATAAAACACTCGAACTGACATTTACGCTTTATTTTTACTGTTGTCACTTCATAAAACTGACATTTACTCACTGTTCTCATTATTGTCACTTGGAGTGAATTATTGTGAAGCCTTAGCTGAAAAATAATTAGTATCGAGAAGCGATTTGGTTATAACGGTTCTCGATACGTTTTTCACTTCGTTTCACTACGTATAAAACACTCGAACTGACATTTGCGCTTTATTTTTACTGTTGCCACTTCATAAAAATGACATTTACTCATTGTTCTCATTGTTGTCACTTCGAGTGAATTATTGTGAAGCTATAGCTGAAAAATAATTAGTATCGAGAAGCCTTGTGTTTCGTATGGTTCTCGATACATTTTATACTTCGTTGCACTTCACATAAAACACTTGAACTGATATATTTTTTCATTTTAATTTATATTTAGAAAATTACCACTCTAATAAGATGCGTTGTGCGGAGAATCCAGGACCAAAACTGAGAAGTAATCCTTGTTCTCCTTTGGGAATATCTTTCGCCAAAAATCGCTCTAAAACGTATAAAACAGTAGCGCTACTCATATTGCCGTAAAGACGGAGTACTTCACGAGTATCATCAATGTTTTTCCCTAAGGCCCCAAAAAGCTCTTCTACGGTTTGTACTATTTTACGGCCGCCAGGATGAAAAATCAAATGATCAACTTTTTCAATAGCGCTACCATTCTTTTTTAAAAATGGATGTACAATCTCCGGGAAATGTGACGCAATAGTTGCAGGAACTTCGGGATCTAAAATCATCTGTAAGCCATTATTGGTTAAATCAAACCCCATCATATGCGTAGCATCTTTAAAATGATACATTTCTTCTCCCAGTATTCTTGGTCCTACTGCATTTTCCTCTGAAGATAAAAGCACACAGGCAGCACCATCACCAAAAATAGCAGCACTTACCATGTTTGCCATAGAATAATCATTTAACTGAAAAGTGGCAGTCGGACTTTCTACGGCTATAACTGCAGCCCTTTTATTCGGATTAGCTTTTAGAAAATTTGCCGCATAAATAAGTCCGGAAACACCCGCAGCACAGCCCATTTCGGTAACAGGTAAGCGCACAATATCTTGTCTTAAATTTAAATCATTGATCAAATAGGCATCCAATGAAGGAATCATGATGCCCGTACAGCTTACCGTGATGATGTAATCCAACGAATCAGGCTCCCAATTCGATTTTCGCAATGCTTTTTGCAATACTTGAGTACCTAATTTTTTCACTTCTCGAACATAGATTCTATTTTTATCCTCAAAAGATGTAGCAACAAAAACCTCTTCGGGCGCCATAATACTATACCGCTTATCAACAGCAGCACCCTCAAAAATCTTTATCACCTTGCGCCGAAATCGCTCTTCTTGACCCGCCAACCAGATTTCAACTAAAGGCAAAATATCAGCGGTTTCTCTACTATATTTAGGGAGTTGCTTTGCAACCGATATAATTCGAATATCATTCATGTAATTCTTTTCATTGATTTGGCTTCATAATCCATAAATACCGGAATGCCCATTTCCATTGAATGTCATGTGAGACATTAGGCAATTTGCTCGCATACGATAACAGTTCTTTTTTTAGAAAAGCCCTCCGTATCGAGATTAATCCATCAATTTTAGCAATTTTTGTTTTTATAAAAATAGCACTAAACAGGTGAAAAAGATAATAAGCCCATCTACTTCTTTGTAAATCATTAATCACAACCCCAATTCGAGCAAGGGAATTGAATTTTTTTAAGAATACCAGCACTTGATCATCCGTAAAATGATGCATGGTTAAGGTATTTATCAAAATGTCACATTTTAAGTCTCCTTCCGTTAGGGTTAAAATATCCTGATACAAATAGCTGATTTCAGGGTAGTCTTTAGAAGTTTCACGTGCAATCTCAAGAGCATTTTTATTGAGATCAATACCAATAAACACTCCGTTTAATTTATGTTTTCTAAAATATAAAGCTACTTCTCGAAGCATATGACCATCTCCACAACCCATATCTACAACAACATACTTCTCCTTTTTGCCGGTATCAATCAATTGCCGAATAGCGTTTATCGTAATCTTATTTCCACCTAACATACTATTCACCCGATTAATGTCTTGAAAAACGAACTGAAGCGATGCTACAGGTTCTTTAAAACTATCCATCAACTCCGGTTGGTTGCTTCTTTTAGATAAATTGACTAACATGTTATTGGTTTTCCATGAGTTTGCTTAATAAGTAGTTGTAGGAGTTTTGGTGATCTGGCCACAAGTTTCATGGTGATATTTGATAATTTATCATGTAGCAAAAGCCACTGAAGTTTTCTTCCAATCCAAAGTCGATGTCTAAACGCTTTATTCCACTGTTTTTTGTAGGCTGTTTCTAATAACTTTCGATTTGGTTCTGGAGTACTTAAATAGGTCGTAAGTAACTCACTAGCTATTTTTGCACTATGAATGGCCATCGCCATTCCATTACCGCAAAGCGGATGTATAAGTCCTGCCGAATCACCGCACATAAGCATATGATGCGCTACCGCTTCTTTTTGTTGAAATGATATTTGAGCAATACTTAAGGGTTGCTCAAATATAGGAATAGCCTCTTTTAAAAAGGCATGTAAAAACGGATTTTCAGAGACCACTTTTGTGTTAAAGTTTTGAATGTCTTTTTCTGACTTAAAACTCTTGTAATTAACTAAATAGCAAAAATTAACTACTCCAGTTTCTGTTTTAGATAATCCACCATAACCTCCTCTAAAATTATGCAATGCTACAAAGTTTTCTGGGAAATCAGGAAGCAGATAATGTGCTTTTACGCCTAACCATGAAGACTTCTTTTCTATGAAATTTCGTTTCAGCGCTTTATCCAAGTTTGACCGTTTTCCATAAGCGCCAATCGCTGTTTTAGAACTGAATTTCACACCAGAATCAGTTGTAATATTAAAAACATCAGTATCGAATTTAATAGTGTTAACGCCTTCAAAAACGAAGGTAACCTTTAAATCAAGAGCTTTGGTGTATAATAAATAATCAAAAGCATACCTGCTAATACCCTTACCTCCTAAGGGGAGCTTGGCAGTTATGGAATTTCCTTGTATTGTTGAGAATTGTAGGGTGTCTATATCCACAGCATTCGGCAAGGTTACACCTAGGGTATTTAAATAGGGGATAATCTCATTGGAGACATACTCTCCACATACTTTGTGATTCGGATATTCTTGTTTTTCAAAAACAAGGACACGATGGTTTTTTTGCGTTAAGTGTATGGCAGCCGTAAGTCCAGCTAAACCACCTCCAATTATAATAGTATCATACGTATTCACTCTAGTGAAGATACCCATTTAAACAATAAATCCCAGCAGAAGTGCCAGGATTTATTTTATGTATAGTACTAAAATATTATTGCTTATTGCGTTTTTTGAATTGCCTCTTCTTTTAAAGAGTCACTAGCAACAATCACCATTTCTACTCTACGGTTTTTAGCCTTTCCTTCAGCAGTTGAATTATCTGATTTTGGTTGTGTTTCACCATACCATTTTGTAGTTAAACGACCAGAAGAAATTCCTTTTTCTATTAAATAGTTAGAAACCGATTGTGCTCTTTGCTTCGAAAGATTCATGTTGTATTCGTCAGCACCAGCACTATCGGTATGTCCTTCTACTAAAATATTAGAATCTGGATACTCCTTAAGAATCCCGACTAGGCGATCTAACGTACTGGCAGAAGTTCCTTTTACAACAGCTTTATTGGTGTCAAAATACACACCAGCATCTTCGTTAAAAACTACATTAATACCTTCGCCAACTCTAGTTACTTCAGCACCTGGAATTTCTTCTTCAATACGCTCTGCTTGCTTATCCATTCGGTTACCGATATATCCACCAGCAGCACCACCAACAACAGCACCGATTATTGCGCCTAAAGCGGTATTTTTTCCGTTTCCTACATTGTTGCCAATGATTCCACCAATTGCAGCACCACTACCAGCACCAATCACAGCGCCTTTTTGCTTATTATTTGCATTTTTTACCGCGTTACAGCTTACTGTCAGCGCTAAAATCATTACTATCGAACTTATCTTTATTGCTATATTTTTCATCTTTTTTATTGTTGTTTAGTATATTCATAAATAACCGAAACAGGAGATCCGTTTGCAGTAACCTTTGATTTCAAGGTCATATTTGTTGCTGTTAAGGAAGTAATATCTAAACGATATCCTAAACCTCCAGAAATATCTTTTCTATTTTCGTCGATTGGCTTGAATTGAAGCTGACTTGTGCCATAATCATTATCGATAACAGACCAGCGAATAAAACGATCACCGCCTGTACATAAGCTAGAAGGATTTATCGTATAACGCCCTGTACTGTTGTTATCTCTGAAAAACCAATTACTACCCTCAAAACAAATGTCTTGGGCATCGTTGAATAAAACTGACTTAAAAGTGCCAGGTTGATCGGCAAAGGATACGTTAGTTAAAATCCATGTGCCACTTATTAAATTACGTTTTTGATGAATCGCTTTTGATGCGGAACATGATGATAAAAGTACAGTCAATATTAGACTTGCTACTACAATTTTCTTCATAATACTATATTTATTTAGGTAAATTATATACGTCTAAAACGCATTTTAGATTTTTTTAACAATGTTAATTTCTTGTTAAGACTTGCAAGTTCCGCATTATAAAGCAGTTGCATTAATGCGAAGAAATTTATTATTAGCGCAAATGCTAATAGGCTAATAAATCTAATAAACCTTGCGTAAATCTTTCTTTAGGTAAGTAGTTGTTTTCTAGTTTTTTAGCAAATGGTATTGGGGTTTCTAGACTTGCCACTCTTTTTACCGGAGCATCTAAATATTCAAAGCAATTCTCCATTACTAATGCTGAGATATCACTGGCAATACCCCCAAAAAGGCTGTCTTCTTGTAAGATTATTAATCGTCCTGTTTTTTTGACAGAAGCGTAAATTGCCTCTATATCTAAAGGATGTAAGGTTCTTAGGTCTAACAAGTCGGCATTAATTTCTGGATTAGTATTCAGGGTCTCTAATGCCCAATGTACTCCTGCACCATACGAAACTATAGAGACGTCTTTTCCTTTTTTAATGAGGGCTGCTTTTCCAAAAGGAATGGTGTAATAGTCTAAGGGCACATCTTGATATAAACTGCGATACAATGCCTTATGTTCAAAAAACAAGACTGGATTAGGATCGTTAATTGCTGTTGCCAAAAGTCCTTTTGCATCATAAGGGAATGCTGGATACACCACTTTTAACCCAGGTGTTTTTGTAAACCATGCCTCATTTGTTTGTGAGTGAAACGGACCAGCGCCTACCCCTGCTCCGCATGGCATACGCACCACTACATCGGCTTTTTCATTCCAACGGTAATGAGATTTTGCTAAATAATTAACAATAGGATTAAAACCACTACTCACAAAATCTGCAAATTGCATTTCTACAACAGCCTTCATTCCATTAATAGATAGTCCCATAGCTGTTGAAACTATTGCGGACTCACAAATTGGTGTATTGCGTACGCGTTCTTTACCAAACTCATACATAAAACCTTCGGTGATTTTAAATACCCCACCATAATCTGCTATATCTTGCCCCATGATCACAAGATTGTCATGACGCTCCATAGCCTGTTTTAAACTGTCAGAAATGGCATCGATAAGGCGAATATTTTTTACTTGTGAACCATGGTTAAAATCTTGATATTCATATGTTTTAAACACATCATTTAATTCTTTTGTTTCATCACAAATAACTTCATCTTCATTAAAAGCAATATGTAGATTTTCATCTATTTCTGTTTGAAAATCGTCTTTTATTGCTTTAATGCTAGTTTCTGAAAGTAAGCCTTCATCCAAAAGAAATTTTTCATAATTAGCAATAGGATCTTTTTTCTCCCAAGTATCCATTAGTTCTTTTGGTACATATTTTGTTCCACTTGCCTCCTCATGGCCACGCATTCTAAAGGTTTTGAATTCTAGAAGAACAGGCCTGGGGTTTTCCCGCATGTCCGCACAAATCGCATTTAATTTAGAGTAAACTTCCAGAATATTATTTCCATCAATAATATGAGATTCCATTCCATATCCTATACCCTTATCTGCAATATGTTCACATTTAAACTGCTCATTGGTAGGTGTTGAAAGACCATATCCATTATTTTCAACACAAAAGAGCACAGGTAAATTCCAAACAGCGGCAATATTTAAAGCTTCATGAAAATCGCCCTCACTGGTAGCTCCTTCCCCTGTAAAAACCGCAGTAACCTGCTTCTTATGCTGAAGAAGATCTGCTAAAGCAATACCGTCAGCTACCCCTAATTGCGGCCCTAAATGAGAAATCATTCCTACAATCTTGTATTCTTGGGTTCCAAAATGGAAACTGCGATCTCTACCGTTCGTAAAGCCGCTAGATTTACCTTGCCATTGTGTAAATAAGCGGTATAAAGGAATATTTCGAGAGGTGAACACGCCCAAATT
>TARA_R110002049_G_scaffold62842_1_pt1 | contig 11178 bp, 11 predicted proteins | sample TARA_R110002049 | Tara Oceans TARA_R110002049 (sample SAMEA4396941) | marine metagenome | biome: Polar Biome; feature: [SRF] surface water layer (ENVO:00010504); material: water (ENVO:00002006), including particulate matter (ENVO:01000060) such as... | depth 5 m
GAGTGATAGACCGAAACTAGGAACCTCTGATTTGCCTAATTTGTCGTTATCGGTGGTCAATAATTGGGTATGAACTCGCTTGAATCCGTACTTTTCACGATAGGCCGCCATAATTTCGCGCCATTCTGCCAATTCGTCACGGTCTACCGGGTCGATATTAAACCCGTTAGCGGGTGCCGATTTGATAAGGTGTCTTGCTAAATCCTGCATTCTCTCTCTCTCTCTCATTCGGTTGTTTTTGTTGAGCTGGAAACTATACCTGTGACGCCTCGAATTCGTGGCGCTGTATCGTTACCATTCTGGCATTTTTCCCGTGGCGCCTAGCGTGTTGATTGTCATATCGGAGAAGATATTCTTCTAACTTGTCGATCGTGACACTTTGCGAACTTTCCAGCCCTAACTCTATGGCTATAGCGTCCTTTTGTAGTTCTGACATTTCGACAAGTTTGCGCATACGATACATAAGTGCTTTTTGGAAAGTGTCTAGTTCTTTGTCGGTCATAATGGTTTTTTCTCTCTCAGTTAGTGTGCCGGATATAGACACGGGTTTTTGTTGGATTATCAAACGCCGCTGAAGCGACATAAACAGCTTTTGCGGCGCTGTGAACTTCCTCGCCACGGGTACCGTTCTCTTTTATGTGGAATAGTAGGCCGGATTCTTTCGGATTGAACGACACCCGGACCCATTCGGCGGATTCTTCGAACCGGAACGGGTTTCCAGCGATTTCTGACACATTGTCTAGGGTGCCTCGCATCCATGCACAGACGGCACGTTTGCCACCGTTGCGGATGTTCTGATATTTAACGCCGGACGTAGAAACTCTGAACGTCACATCTGAGAAGTGAACGACACTCTCAGCGACGTGCTGAACCTTACCGCCACGAGGCGTAATAGAAATCACTTCATCCCGGAGGTTACCGTGTGCATCATGTGTCCAACTCATGCTGAAACCTCACCGGCCGGAATATATGCCCGGCACTTAGTAACGTTCGACATGGACGGGTGCGTAATGAACCGGACGGTTGACGCCCGGTCGACTCGCACACCCTCACGAGTGTAGAAGTGCGCACGTTCCGGGTGCACCTTAGGGTTATAAGTGACCTCTACCCACTTCGCCGGGTCGACGTCGACGGACGTAATAGGCGTTATGGTGAAGTCGTTCCCCCACACCCTAGCGCATATCTCACGATGCCCGGTGACCTCAACGATACGACGGTGAGTCTTCTCCCCTACCTTAAATTGGCAGTCAGACATAAGAACTTCAACCGAATCGATATGGCGAATGGGTGCACCGTCGATACTTACCGACATTAGGCCTTTTGATAAATTGCCATGTGCTCGAATCTTCGACATGCTCTCTCTCCTCCCTCTACGACCTAGGCTAGCATCGTTGTAATACAAATGTGGGATATATTGCAAAAACTTCCCCCAAAACCAAGAAAATTTCATCAAGTTACCGGCTGGAAACTTAACGAACGTTTAGTAAAAAAAAGTTGAGCTTAAAATTTTCTAACATTCACCCACAAACTTAGAAAAACTTAACGAACGTTCAGTAAACAAAGTAAGTCTCGCCACGTTCTCAAACTTAACGAACGTTTAGTAGGTTCTGGCTTAATGAACGTTTAGTAACCTCACCTGGCACTTAATGAACGTTTAGTAAGTACCCTAACCCGCAAAAACCTACTTAATGAGCGTTTAGTAAGGGGCCGGGTGCCGCCGCACCCCCCACGTATATACTGTCTATCGGTGTTTTGGGGAGTTTGGTTCAGGTGTTTGTTTCGTGTTGTGGGGTGTTGGTTGTTTTGGGGGTGTTGTCATCCATTTTGTTGGGCAGTTTTTGAGCTGGTGGCATTTGCAGTAGTTCATTGTTGTGGTGGTGTCGTTTCGGACGGTGTTGGTGGGTGGGTGAGTGGAGGTAGCCCCCCAGTGGGGGAGCTTCCTTGTTGCACGGTGTTGGAGCCGTGGTTTCGTTAGGAGCCAGCAGGGGATTGGTCTGCTGGAAGGCCGGGTGGTGACTGTTCGATTGTTTGTTGTGCTGCCCAGGCTTCCCTTTACCACACTCGATTTCAGTCTTGGGTGATTTGTTGAACGCCTTTGCTTGTGTCTTATAGTGTTCAAACTTGCACGAAGGCGTTGGGGACTGGCAGCGTCTAACGCTTTACTGGCCCTACCGTCGATCTGTTCAGGTCGAAGGTTTCGCACCTCGCAACCCTATTTTCCCCTGGGTTGGGGCCACTCTCTCGTGGTGTCACTGGTTGTGTCAGTTACTATAGCACCCCTTTTTGTGGACAGCTAACAGTCTAAGTCTCTTTTAAGTTTTTCCCATACTGTCCATTGTTGTTCGGTCCAGTTGTGGTCGATTGTGTTGTAAAGCTGGGAGCATTGTGCCCCGTATCCGGTGTTGTGTAATAGTACGGTAGTATCTTTTTCTTCTCCTCCGTTAGGCCACCACATTATGATTGCGCTTACGGCAGCAGCTAAAGCTACTCCGACAGCAGATAAGGCTTTTAAGATTTTTTTTATTGCCTCTGACCAAGCGTCAGCTCGTTCAGCGACTTCCTCTATAGTCATTACCTAATAATACCACCTTTGTTTTTCTGCTATCTTTTTGAGTTATGGCTAAACGTGGTTTGTATTCCAACATTCATGCGAAACGTAAACGCATTAAAGCGGGTAGTGGCGAGGCAATGCGTAAACCTGGATCTAAGGGTGCGCCTACAAACAAAGCGTTTAAGCAGTCAGCTAAAACTGCGAAGAAACGGAAACGGTAATGGCCGAGTTCAAAGGCAAGAAAGTTACGTTAAATAAGCCACGTAACATTTCTGAAGGCTCACCTGGGTACGGTAAGAAACAAAAAGAAGTTTTTGTTATGGACGGAGGGAACGTTAAACGGGTTGCGTTTGGTGATCCGAACATGAAGAATCGGAGTAACGAACCTAAACGTAAGAAAGCGTTTCGGGATCGCCATAACTGCGAAAACCCCGGTCCGAAGACAAAAGCCCGTTACTGGGCGTGTAAGGACTGGTAATGTCTGAACGCACAAGCAAATGCGGGTGCGAAGGGGAAGAATGCATATGTCACTTTCAACATTATGATTGCGCTTGCCAGCACTGCCCGGAATGCGCTGAAGATTGTTTTTGTTTTAACCCAGAGGATGCTATGGAACACCAGACCAACTCCCAAGATTTATTTGATGACGGCATGTGGATGTCGTTAAATGAGATGGGTGAACGCCCAGAAATAGATCCTTTTACAGATGATACTCCTCTCGAATGCGGAATAGAGAACCCTGACTTTTGTGAATCTTGTCAGTAAGGGGACAACATGCCATCAGGCAAAGCTACGACAATAGAAAAATGGGCCGACTATCTGGCGATGCGCCGACAAGGTATTTCTTTATACGCAGCATCAAAACATTGCGGGTTGTCTTATCACGCTTGCCGGGACGCAGAAAGTGGAAAGGCTCCACGTAACTATCTTGCAGCGGAAGAAGCATTAGGGAAAACGATTCAACCAGAAGTTCCTCTCTATGACGTTCTTTCTCCTGAAGCTCAGGATGCTTACGACAACATTGAAGTTTTTGCTAAAAGATATTTTGGGATTATTCTTCAGCCTTGGCAAATTGAGGCTACTGAACGCATCATGGGTCTCCTCAACACAGACTTTGAAGAGTACGCAGTAATTAATGCCCCACCAGGGTCAGGTAAGTCAACTTTCTTTGCTAAGGTATTGCCTGCATGGGCAACCGTGCGTAACCGAGCCATCCGTGGGATGATCGGTTCATCCACGCAACGACTGGCTGAATGGTATTGCCGCAGGCTGCGCGCCGAGTTAGATCGGGCGCATCCCGTAAAAGCTGAGCTGAACGATGTTCGACTCGGTTTGGCGGTTGACGCTGAAGCTACGTTGCAAGATGACTTTGGGATGTTCAAACCCGACTCTTCAGAAATTTGGCGAGCCGAAGCATTCACAGTGCTACAACAAGATGATGCTCCTTTATCACAGAAGGAGCCAACATGGTCAGCTTTCGGAATGGACTCCGGTTTTCTCGGTGGTCGTTTCGATTTGGTGATTTGGGACGACGTTTACGATCCTCGCAAGATGCGGTCGTCGGAAGCCCGTGAAGATATGCGTCGCTGGTGGGACGAAGTAGCTGAAACTCGGTTAGAGCCGGGTGGGCTCTTAATCTTGCAAGGGCAACGCATGTCCGCAGATGACATCTACAGGTATGCACTGGACAAAGTTGCTCCACCCGACGAAATAGAGTTAGAGGAATTTGATCCAGAAGATGCACCAGAAGATTGGCGTAAATATCATCACATCAGCTATAAAGCGCACTACGAAAAACTTTGTACAGGCGATCACAAGGCTCCAGGCACACCCTGGCCCGAAGGGTGTTTACTTTACCCTCGAAGATTACCCTGGCGAAAACTGCGACACATTAAAGCGCAAACTCCAGACAGATTTGAGGTCTTGTATCAGCAATCGGACGTAAACCCCGCAGCGGTTTTAGTTGACCCTTTATGGGTAAGTGGCGGTCTTGGTAAAGACGGCGTTGATTATGTGGGTTGTTGGGACAACGACCGTGACCTTTGGGAAATACCTGCGGGTGTTTCTGGTGACTTGTTTGTTGTAGCAACTGCTGACCCTTCGCCTTCTAAATTTTGGGCGTTGCAATGCTGGGCATACAACCCTGAAACACAATTCAGGTATTTGTTAGAATCGTATCGTCGGAAGATGGATGCGCCATCGTTCCTTGATTGGAACCATTCAGAACAAACGTTTACTGGTGTCGCCGAAGATTGGTGGCAAATTACTAACAACATGGGTCGTCCTTTAACACATTGGATTATTGAAGCAAATGCCGCTCAAAAATTTATTCTCCAATACGATCATTTCAAACGTTGGGCAGCGATGCGTGGCGTGGAGTTGGTGCCTCATTACACGCACTCAAGAAACAAAGGCGACCCCAAGTATGGGGTGCAAATGCTTGCTCCGTTATGGCGCGTTGGCCGAGTGCGTTTGCCAGGGAAACAACGGACAGAAGCCCGCCCGCATTCGCTTCTTTTAGTGAACGAAGTAACACGTTGGAACCCTGAAGGCACGGGTGCCCGCACAGACGACTGTGTTATGGCACAATGGTTTATGGAACACAACCTTGAAAAGCTATATGTTTCTCCCTCACAAGGGGTTAAACAGTGGCGACCGACATGGGTTTCAGGGCAAGATAGTGAGTACGCAGCATCCGGTAGGTTTTAAGTGAAAACTATTGAAGAAATAGTCGCTATATATGCGTCACGACAGCAAGGCTCTGATGACGCTAAGTCACGGATGCGTAACTTGCGTGATTACTATAACGGCGATGTAATTGTTCCGCTACCCGAAATTAACTCTGATGAGCAATCGGCGGTAGCGAACTTGTTGGCTCAAGGTTTAGATCAGACCGCTATGCGGATTGCTTCGACTAAACCAGATGTTTATTGTCCTCCTGTAGACCCACACAAGAAACGTTCACGAGATAATTCGAGTGTTCGTCGTAAAGCTATTTTTGGTTGGTGGGAATATTCGCGTATGGATTTGCAGTTAGCGAAACGTGCTCGTCAACTTATTGGTTATGCGACGACAGTAACGCAGCTCAGGTTTAACGCTAAAACGGGTTGCCCTGAATGGCATTTGCGTGACCCGTTGACTGCGTATCCGGCAACACTTCTTGGTGTTGACGATATGCGTCCCCGTGACGTGGTGTTTGCTTACGAACGTCCTCTCGGATATTTGCGGACAATGTACCCAGACGTGGCTGCTGTATTTGAAAGCGACAGCGGCGCAGGCGACGATCAATCAATAGAAATGATTGAATACATTAGCGACGAAGAACAAGTGTTGATCGCTATGAGAGGCCCAGTTAAAACAGGGTTGTTCGGAACATCTAGCGATTCTGACAGCAACGTAGTTGTTGAATTAGAACGTGTCCCTAACATTCTTGGTGAATGCCCAGTGGTGTGTGCCGAACGCATAAACCTTGATAACGCTCAAGGCCAGTTCGACGGCATCCTCGGCATGTACCAAATGCAAGCCAGGTTAATGGCTCTCGAAGTTATCGCAGTTCAGAAAGGCGTGTTTCCTGATACTTGGCTTGTAGGTCGAGCCGGAGAAACACCACAAATTGTGAATCCTGCTGATGGGCTTACTGGCGAAGTCGGTTTAGTGCGTGGCGGCGATTTGCGTGATATGCAAATGCAACCTGGTTACATGACCAACCCTGCGATTGACAGGTTAGAACGAGCGCAACGTTTAACGGCTGGTATCCCACCAGAGTTCGGTGGCGAGTCAACAACAAACATTCGTACTGGCCGTCGTGGCGACGCTGTTCTTTCTGCTGTCGTTGATTTCCCTGTGCAAGAAGCGCAACGCATTATGGCACGTTCGCTGCAAGAAGAAAACAAACTTGCAGTCAATATGTCAAAGGCTTATGCGGGGAGTAAAGGCAAATCGTTTTATGTGACAACAAAGAACGCTAAAGGCCGAGTTGATTACACACCTAACGACAACTTTGATTCAACAGACAACGTGGTGTCATATTCGCAAGCTGGCGCTGATATCAACAATCTTGTCATAGGGGGAGGACAACGAGTTGGTATGGGCACTATGTCTAAACAATCGTTTATGGCAATAGATCCGTTAGTTGATGATCCTGAGTTTGAACATGACACTGTGATTGCCGAACAGTTAGAAGCAGCGTTGCTTTCTTCTATCCAGCAGCAAGCGTCTCAAGGCGCTATCCCTCCTGCTGATCTTGCTCGCATCATGGAACTTGTTGCTAACGACCAAATGGAACTTGCTGAAGCTGTAGAAAAAGTGCAGAAAGAAGCACAAGAACGTCAAGCAGAACAAGTGGCTCCAGATTCACCTCAAGCTATGCCCGGTTTAGCTCAACCTGGTATGGGTGCTGAGTCAGCGACCGCAGCACCGGCTGGGGAACAACCAAGTTTACAAGCACTGTTAGGGGCTCTCTAAATGCCACGTAAAGGTAAAGGACAGAAAGTTCAGACTGCTAAGGGACAGCAGTATGGTCAGGCAAAGATGCAAGAGGAAGCACAGGATGTTGTGCCGTTACCTCAAATGCCTGCGCCTCCTCGTGCCAGACCAGCAGAAGCTGGTCCGTTGCGTCGCCCTACTGAACGACCCAATGAACCTTTAGGTACGATGGCTCCTCCGCCTCCTGCTAACCAAGTCACAACCGATCCGAACATGATTCGTCCCTATTTGCCTGCATTAGAAACTATTGCTTCTCAACCTGGGGCTTCTCGACAAACGAAAGCATTTGTTAGCCGGTTAAGAGCGATAGCTATGGGCGGGACAAACGATGGGATGGTATGACCGTATCGGCAAGATCGCTGGCGGTTTTGTTGATTTAGGTGCAGAAGTAGTTGAGCTTGGGTTTGATACTGCAAAAGCTTTTGTTGTCGAAGACGAGTACGACGGTGTTGCTGCCACAGTTAACGGCATTCTAAAAGAGAACTTGATAAAAGGGGTTTTGGGGACAGCGTTCGGCCCAGAAGGCGGTATTGGCTCAATCATTGAAGCGATACCCGAAGAGGCCCGTGCGCCTGTCAGGCAGTTTGTTGTTCCAGTCTTAGGGCAAATAGATGCTCTTCAAGATGAATACATTGAACGTCCGTTAGCTACTGCTGCTCTTGTTTACGGTATGAGCGGCGGTTTAGGAAACATCCTGAACCCTGTCAAAGGTATACAAGCGATAGCTGATACTGATAGTTGGCAAACTGCTTGGCGTATTGCTAGCACTGGTATAGCTGGCGAGTATGAACGTCGTGGCATCGACTTTGATTTGTCTAAGATCCCTGAAGCAGACCAAGAGATCTTTACTAAAGCGTTGAGCCTTGGGCGGGCAGGCGCTTTTGCTTTAGAAGGCACCGATCTTCTTAACCCTCAGTCCGCTGTTGAAGCTAGCCAGTCAGCGTACTTTAACCTTGTTTCTGGTTCTATTGACTTTGCAGAAACCATATTTCTTGACCCGTTACTTATCGTCGGCAAACCGTATCAACTAGCTCGGGCAGGAAAGTTAGCGACTTCTGGTAGCCGAGGTCTTGACGTAGCTCAAAGTTTGCGACGCAGTAAGCGTTCTGATTTGACGCCTTCTTATACGTTGATGCCTCAACGTGGCGAGAAACTGCCAATTAGTTTCAAGTTGACGCCAGACCAGAGGTCAACGTTCACTTCTCGTCGTGCCGATCAAGTCGTTAAATCTAAAAACTGGGGGAAGATTAATAACCTTATTTATGCGGGCACGAAGTTTGATGATCTTGGGATAAGCGATCAAGCTCTTAACCGTCGTTTGGATAATGTTAATGATTCTTTGGAGAGAGGCACTGTTGAATATGAGGAACTTATTAGTCAGCGTGCAGGTGAGATTCGTCGAGAGATTGGCGAAAACAAAATAGATCAAGATACTGCTTTAGGTTTAGCTAGAGCGACGAACGAAACGATGCGGTCTAACCATTACCGTTACATGATGGGGGACCACAAGGCGGCTGGAGAAGCAGCGAAAGCAGCGGAAGAATTTGGGAAAAAGGTTAACGACATTGGGCCTAAGCTAGATGAGTTAGATGAACTTACCGGCGAAATGGATCGGTACCGTTCTGAGCTTGCTGGCCGTAGTGCTTCCAGAGAACGAAAACTGGAACAAGGCAAAGAGTTTAATGAAGATACCTTTGATAAGAATCTACAGCAGATTGGTCGCAATTTAGGCGCTGCTGCTGAACGCAGAAACACTTTGGTTAGAGAGATATCGGATGCTTTGCCTGGTGGCGATGAATGGGACTTTGGGTTTGTTTTTGATCTGAAAACAAAATATGACAGTGTTCAAATAGAGGATCTTTCTAGTAAATCTCCGATAAGCACATACGGCGACGACGTAGGCAAGTTCTTTAGAGAGAACATTAGAGAAGACGCTGACTTGGTTTCAGCAGCGGTTAATCGTTGGATGCTTGATGGTCTTGGTTCGTTAGATGAACTGCCAAGAAAAGCCGCAGAAGGAGTACCGGAAACAATCACAAGATTGTTACGGGAACGCAAAACTGTAGATCGGCAAATATACGCTCCGTTGAGCGTTAGAGCTAACAACTCTATTTCGGGGACCGCCGCTAAAGTTTATGAGAGTGCCGCTAAAGGCATTAAAGGCCGTAGACGTGTCCAGAACTTTGCCGAAAAAACTACACAACGATTCTTCATTGTTGACGACATGGTGCAAGCAGGTAACCAGTTTGACAGAATGGTCCGAGATTTCCAGCGTGTAGGCGGAGGTTTGCTTAGCGACGCTGAAGCTGGCAGATTGTTGTCGCAATGGCAGCGTCTTGGCGGTCTTGAAGCAGCTAACCAGCGTCAAGCAATGCTTTTAGGAACTATTGACGAGTTCAATAAACGGTTTGCTCAACGTGCTGTTGATGAAGGCGTTATTGACGTTGCCGATATGAAAAAGTTTGCTGGAGAGTTAAGTAAGCGTTATCACGCCGCTAACTCTATGCTTGTGCGGGCTAAACCAAGCGGCAAGTTCGGTGCGTCTGACAGAAGTCGGGTGGCCATTAGGGATGGTGACACTATTACACAAATAGATGTGCCTCTTTCTCCTCGCCAACTAGCGGGTTCTCTGCTTATGCCTCGTTACGATTTACTTGACGAAGCCTTTTCTTATGTAAGCAAAGGTGGCATAAAAGGTCGTTTGCGTAACTCTGGGTTTGCTGAAGATATCCGTAAAGTCCGCAAAGGTGCGATTCGTCCTGTTGATGGGGTGATGGCTGCGTGGCGTCCTGCTGTGTTGCTGCGTCCAGCGTGGCCGATGCGTGTTGTCGGTGACGAAGCGTTGCGTGTCATGTCGGTTGTGGGTGCTATCCCGCAGTTGCGTGCAATGATTAGCGGATCTTCCGATTTTCGGGTTGAGTTGTTGCGTCGTCGGGGTATTGACCCTGAGTCAGCGGTTCTTACAAAGATGAGAAAAAGACTTGACGATGAAGACCCAGGAATCGTTCTTCCTGACGAAGCCTCTAGCGCTTCCGCAAACGACACGTATTTGGCATACAGAACGAAGTACGGGGATGACGCCATCCAGTCTCTATATGAGGCAGAAGTAAAAGAACAATGGGGAAGATACAACAGAGCCAAAGGTATTGCTATCCGCTCTGGTTTGGGATTCGCACTATTAGGCCCAGGTGGCGCTATTGGCGCTGCGGCTATAGGTTATGCATCTGCTAGCAAAACTGCTAGACGGTTAGCATCTCGTCAACTTGGTGAAACGTACGGATCTACTTTGCGTTTAGAAGCTAACCGTTTGTTGAAAGAAGCGGATGCTAGCGGAGTGGAGAACGCTGAAAGTTTGCGTGCGGCAGCTAACTTGCTTTTGGCTAGAGAAAAGTCGTTGAAACGGGTGATGAAAGACTATGGGATTGATAAAGCAGATCCTAACTATGAGACGTTAGAGGTCGCTGACGCTGCTGGCGCTCGACTGCAAGAAGCAGGGCGTAGCCCATTCTTGATTAACGGTGTGCTTGTCCGTAACGCTGTGGGTGAAGACAATGTTGCTGCTGAAGCGATCACCCGACGGGTTAGCGCAGACAGGTCATCGCAAGCTCTTCTCAAAGGAGCATCAGATAGAGCGCAAGAGGCTTTAGAACCAGAGTTCTTTGATTACATTTCTTTAACGTCAAAGAACGTTGAAGAGTTTAATCGTGCTTGGGACAAAACAGTTAACCGTCAGTGGCGGGTAACTGGTAACGAGTTGTCTCATGAGAGAAAGTATTTGGAGCAGGTTTGGAGTCCGGCTACTTCTAAAGACGAATACATTACTAATCTGAGCAGGTTCCTTAGAACTCCAGATGGCAAAAAGATTTTAGAACAACTGCGTGTCCCTAAAAGCGAAGACGCTTTTGCCGGGTTTGTCCAAGCGGTGTTTGAGACAACCAACCAGATTCTTCCCCAATTTAGGGCAAATGGTCAGCGGATTGGAAACTTTGATTCTTACCGTAACAGTTTAAGAAACGGTACAGAAATCAGTTGGAGGGAAATAGACGCAACAAGAAAAGAAATGCCGCCTGCATTAGTGCGCGAAATTGACGCTGACCTGGAAATGAACCAGACAGTTGGCAACGTCGCAGGAGTCACAACCA
>TARA_R110002049_G_scaffold16122_1_pt1 | contig 11175 bp, 11 predicted proteins | sample TARA_R110002049 | Tara Oceans TARA_R110002049 (sample SAMEA4396941) | marine metagenome | biome: Polar Biome; feature: [SRF] surface water layer (ENVO:00010504); material: water (ENVO:00002006), including particulate matter (ENVO:01000060) such as... | depth 5 m
ATATCCCGGGCAAACGGTACCTTAACCTTCCCATCTCAATTTCAAAAGTATGTTATCTTAGCATGAATAACTATTTTCAAGTATTAAACGAGGCAAGGCTTTATGCCTAAAGCAATTAGTTACATGCGATTTAGCGCAATTCATCAAGGAAAAGGCTCCACTTTAGAAAGGCAAAAAGAACTAATTGAAGAATGGTTTCACCATCATCCTGATATTAAACGTTCAAACTTGTCATCAATTGATTACGGGAAAAGTGGGTTTACTGGAAAAGACCAGCATGGTTTAGATAAAATACGAGCAGCTGTTGAGATGGGGAAAATATTAGTTGGGGACTATATTCTTGTTGAAGCGATGGACAGACTTGGTCGTTTACAGCCTTTAAAAATGATCGAGTTAATAACTTCAATTGTTAACAGGGGGGTTGTAATAGTTACTTTAGAAGATGGTCAAGAGTACTCCCAAAACACTTTAAATAACAATCCCTCATGTTTATATATTCTTGCGGGTAAAGTTCAGCAAGCACATGATTATTCAAAGCAACTATCTAGAAGAATCCTAAAAGCGTATGAGCGTAAAAGAAGGTTGGCTAGAGAAGGTGGTAGCATCTCACTTCATACGCCTGTTTGGTTAACATCAAAAGGAAAACTAGACCCAGTAAAATCAGAAATGGTCAAAGAATGTATTTCTTTATATTTAAAAGGATATGGGGCTAGAAGGGTAATTTTAGATTTAATTCCTAAATATCCAGATTTAAGTAAAGTTCATCCATCAACGTTCAAAAAATGGTTTACGAATAGAGTGATAATTGGGGAATGGGATACTTTAGGTGAAAGAATTCCTAACGTATTTGAGCCACTTATAGATTTACCAACATTTTATAGGCTGCAAAAAGAACTAGATTATAGAAGGAGAGTCATGTCTCCTGAAAAGACTTATCAGCTCTCTGGTTTAGTAGTCTGTGGTGAGTGTGAAGGTAAGTACCACTTTAGAAGAAAAAAACACAAAGACTTTACTATTATTTACTCAAACTGCTCGACTTATCTCAAGCGTGGAAGTCACTTTTGTACAAATAAAATGTCTTTTCCATATGAAGTTTTAAAATATGTTTATGACATCACTTGTGGTTCAACAGTTGCAAAAAACGTTTTTGACAATTACAGCTCACAGAAAAGCTCTAAAGTTGAAGAAATTAATATTCAATTAAAAGAGAAAAATGAGGAGATAAATAAGTTCTTAGAGTTAGCTAGTTCAATACCAAATTTAAGCAACCTGAAAGATAAGTTAAGTAAATTAAATGAAGAAAAAGAAAAGATTGTAGCACAATTGATAGCTATAGAAGCTGAGCTAGATGATAGTGGTGATTTTACAGAGTCTGATTATGGTCATATGAATTACCTTATTGAGGAATATCAGAACGACCATATTCAAAAACGAGATATGTTGGCTAAAGTGGGATATAAAATTAAGGTTATAGGTAATAAGGTGGAGATGGTAGAAGGCTTTTCTCATAAGGAAATTTTTACATTAGTTAAAAGGTCACAAAAACTAGGTTGCTATTTAGTTGAGCAATGTTTTCTTGCATGTTCTATTAGATGTGGTGAACAAGATGGCGTGTTCAATTGGTTTCCTGACCACACAAGAAAACTTGCTATAAATAGAGATGGTTTAATGGCTATGTCAGATGATGATATTAATTGGGATGTGTTCATTACTAATTTTGAAAAATACAAAGTGCCAATTAATAACTAGTACATTGTAATAAGAAAGGAGTGTGTTTAATAGGGGTATTAAATCTCTCTACGAATCACACAGCTAAATTACTAAAGTGTTGCCTATAATAGGGTGACTTAGTGCCTTTTAAGGGGAAAGCCTACTATTCCTGATCTAGTGGCTAAGTAGATGCATTCATATCCCCCCTTAAAAGGCACTCTCAAAAAGTTAGGTGCCTTTAGACTTCTTCACAACAATTTCACCAGTTTGAGTGAAACATACTCGACCTCGCCAATTCATATAATCAATCTGTGAAAATTGACCTTCACTTAACCTTCTTGAGAATTCATCAGTACTCATCATTATTACACCAGCTTTATCAGCAGCAGATCGAACATTAGACTGATTAAAAAAGAGTTTATTCTCTTGATTAGTTTTAGTTTGGTATCGTATAAAATGTTTTTCTGCATCTGGATCAACTACCCAATACTCTACATCAAAGTTTCCAAGTGCTTGTAAGCAGTTCTTCTGAGCAGCTTTCTGATAAATACTATGATTCCAGTCATATCGCCTAGCATTTAAAGCTCTTTGCTTAGGGCTGCCTTTGCCATATCCTTTGCGTGTTAACTCTTCATAACTCTTTCTTTTGTTTTTACAAGCAACTCTGCCACCATTTTTCCCAATACTATTAAGCGGCAGTTTGTGCTTATAATCTATAAGAATGAATTTGCGATTAGTGTCCTCCCAAAGAACTAGATCAGGTATGGCTTTGAATTTAACACCTTTGCAATCCTCAACCCAGAAATGAACATCAGCCTTTTTAAAGTTGTGTTTTACAAGCCATTCTAATTCATGGCTACTAGCTGCATTCATGGAAATCTCCCCAGTCATCATCATTATCAGGAAATGAAAAGTCAGGTTTTAACAAGCCTTTAAAGTCATCTAGTGTATTAATAATTATTCCTGTATTAGTAAACTCTGACCAAGCCATCCACAGGTCACTTGTTCTTTCCCATGCAATAGATTGGTTAATGCTTTTAGCTAATTTAAGATCCAACAAATTTGATAATTTACGTAATTTATTTTTGCAATTATCTGTATTGTTATATCTTAACCAATCTACGTAGTCGTCAATTAGCTTTAGTTGAGTATCTTGATAATCGACTTTAACGAAGCCATTAGAATCTTGATCTATAGTAAGTGATAGTGATTCGATACTTTCAGACCACCCATCACCAGACCTGCCTTGCTTATGACCAGTAACAAGTCCCCAGCAGTTATTTCCAAGTGATTCAATCCCACAGGTTCTATCAAACACAGTGACTGCATTACTGCTACCAGACCAAATGACTTCACCACTTTTAAACGCTTCTTTAGTCGAGTGATGTATTACAATTACAGATGAACCAGAAGACCTAAGCCTCATAACGAGATCATTAACGGGCTTCCATCCCTCTGAAGAGTTTTCATCAGTGAGATTAAAACAAACTCTAACGCTGTCTATTACAACAAGGTTGTATTCAGACTCCTTTACTTTTTCTACTAACCAGTTTGCTTGCTTGCTTTCACTAAAATTAACAGTAAGCCCTGAATCAGCTATCAGCGAACACGCCATGTAATCTATGCCTTCTAATTGATCGAACATTTCAACTCTTTGTGCGATAGAGTTCGTACTCATTTCACCATCGACATATAAAACTTTTTGATTGGAACTCTTGTTAATACCTAGAAAGGTTTTTTCATTGTTAGCAATTGCACAACAAAGCCCATAAGTGAATAGTGATTTACCTGAGCCACTGGCTCCATAAAACATCATGCATTCACCCGAGTACAAAAAACCTTCAAGAATCGCCGTGAAGTCTGTTTTATTATCTACAAACCATTCAGGTGACTTAATGGCATTTTCAAAAACCCTAGCTTGCTCTAGTGGATTGGTTTTCATTGATGGATGCCTCATGAAGAGCTAATTGATTTGTTGAAAGTAAAATGATGATGGTATTAATTAATTGTGTAGGTGATGTATCCTCTAATTTGAGTTTATTTTGTATTTCACTTAGGCAATAGATTGACTGCTTGTTTAATCTGACTCTCATATTTTTTCCTTTATATAGAATTGAAAAAGCCCACATTTAAGCAGGCTTTGTTAAGGTAAGTACTAAGGGGTTATTCCTTTGATTGCTCAAGTTGAACCAGAATTAAATTACACAATCTTATTAGTTCATCCATTGTCACATCTAACTTGCTGGCACTACCTCTAAACTCAGTCCAGTTCTCTTCTGAACATCTCAAGAATCTTCCAGTCTTCTTCCCTGTTCGAGATGATGATTTAGTTTTAATAGTTGGTTCAACAATAACTGTTTGCTGTTTATTCATTAACGTACCTTTGTGTTGATTTAAATTTAAATAAGCCAAAAATGAATCCTTCAACCCAAACACCAGCACCAAAAACAGACAGACACAAATAGGCCTTCTTAGGTAAAAGATGAAGTTCAATTTATAGGTTGCTTGGGGTTTTATTTGAAGAAGGAAATACTATTCCCTTGTGACTCACTCTTACTAGATTACCATGAGGTTTTGGAAGGGTATCGCTTAGTGAAGAAAAATAAGGAAATTAATTTGATAATATTGAATAGAATGCGATTAAAGGTTCAATATAATGCCTTTAGAAGGACTTTATTTAAGTCTCTAAATGATGTGAGTGAAAGCAAGAGTGGCTGTGAGGGGCTTCTAGAGGGCTTTTAGCTGCATAATGAACTGCTGAGCTAAACACTCCCCCTCTAGGTTTGATAAAAATACTAAGGGTAAGTTTGATTGTGCGTAATAAATCGTTAGTTTAGGGTGTAAAGAACACAGAAACATGATGCTTGAATGTGGCAAATCCTGCTTCTTACATTTAAATTAGTGGGTATACGGAATAGCAGGTGGAAAATGTTAAAAACAATCCCTCCTACTACTCCGTTTAATTTGGGAAATTAGTCGAAATGACCTTGCTCTAGTAATTCACAGAGAGTGGGAATGTGTGGGCCATAATATTTAACTACTTTTTCAATAATGGTTTTCGAGCTCTCTTTGTGAGATAACACTAAAGCTTGTTAGATTGAGTAAACTCATAATAAGTGCCACTCATTTTTCATTTTGAATATAGTCAAGATATTGCTTACGTTTGCGGTACTCCTGATTCATCATATATTGCCCCATATATTCAAAATCAGGGCTTCCGTCCTCTTTGGTGGGAAGCATTACTTTATCTCTTGAAATGCGCTTGTCGTTAATCTCTCTGTTAAAGTTGTATTTGTCCGACAACCTGTTCGTTAAAGACGCTATGAACAAGTAGATATGGCGGTCGAACTTATCATTTTGTAAATGAGTCACATGATCACTTGCGACAAATTTGTACGAGTGATAAAAGCTTGAACCAACGCTTCCGCTGTTCGCTATAGTTAAACAATTTGAGAATATGCGAACTCCGCTTTCATTCCCGATAAAGTTATCAACTCCATTGGTTGATGCTGTTGAAGAAACATAAGGGTGATTTCCATATGTTTGGTTTGCTTTAGTGAGGCGCTTACCGCGCTGAACAACTTCAAAAATGTCTTTTAGAAAAAACTCATGCCACTCTTTTTCTTCAGGCTTTTCAATTTTTTTTGGCTTTAGTTTTACCAATTCTTTACGGCAAAAATCAATGTACTTAGCCTTTTTCTTTTCAATCAAGGCTTTTGTATAGCTTTCCATTAATTGCCAGTTCGGTTCTATAGCGTCTCCAATTGGTAGCATAACCTTCTGACGGCTTAATCGTTTTTCATTGAACTTGTAACCATATTGATACTTGCTTTTTTGTTTTAAAATTGAGTTTTTTAATGACAAGTAATGGTATTTATTGCCTGTTGTATTCTTTAAGGATAAGCGTTTTACGTCATCTGAGAAAATGGCTGTATATGGGTGGTAAAAATTCTCTACAACACTGCCGTTGTAATTAACCCCTAGAACATTAGAATCTTCAGAACGATTTGAATCTGAAACAAAGTTTGTAATCCCATTATTTGAGTCAGTTGAACCAATAAATGGCTTAACACCAGCTGTCATATCTGCCTTGGTTAATCTAACACCAGATTTGATCTCTGCAATATCTTCAATAAAAAACTCATGCCATACAATATCTGCTAGGTTCACCGACATATCAGACCTCCTTAGAATCATCAAATTCAAAAAGATATTCACGATTCTGCATAATCATCGAAAATTCAAATGTCAGATAATCACCGATAGTTTTTTCAAAGTCAGCATCACTTGGTAGCTCGTCATTGAAGTAATAGAAGCTATGAAGCCACTCATCATCTTCTTCAATTGTTGTTTTTACACAGAACTTACTTTCCGATTCGATACGATCAAACCACACATCTAAAAGGTGCTGTTTTCTATCTTTAGCCTGTTCTGTTTCAATTAGTCCAACATGAGGACTGACTTTAAAGCCATCTTCTCTAAAATCAATGAACTTACATTCCTTGTCTTCTGGATGTTGTTCACCAGCCGTAAAAATGGCAATACATGGAATGGTTCCTACTCCATAAAAGGTGTCCTTGTTGAGAGAGATAACGCCTTCTAGTGTGTGGTTTTTAAGGATGTTCACCTTTATTGCTTTTTCTTCCTTGGATTTCCCTGTTAAAGAGGATTGCGGAATAATCACAATTGCCCGACCGCCTTCTACTAATGAATCCAGCAAGTGCTCTGTAAAGGCAATCTCGTATAAATCTTGGTTTTTCTTTGAACCTTGAGAGTAAGGTGGATTCATCATCCCAACGGTTGCACCCTTTAATTGGAGCTTGTTTGGATCTTCGTTTAGAAAGTTATGATTAATCAAATTACTCTTGCCATCGCCTCGCAAAATCATATTGGTTGTGGCAATAGTGAACATGTAGGGTTGCAACTCAAAACCGTGCAATTGCTTCTGGCGGATATTCTTCTTGATATTTTCATTATCTGTTTGTGCAAGCATGTAATGCATAGCGGCTATTAAAAATCCTGCTGTTCCCGCACAAGGGTCAAGTACCGTGTCATCTGACTTAATATCAACTAAATCACAGAATAGGTCGGTAATATGCTTAGGTGTCAATACAATTCCAAGGGTCTGTCCATCACCGCCAGAATAGGACATAAACTCGCCATAAAAGCGCCCTAAATAATCCTCAGAAGAGCTTGTGTATTTGATGCTTTTGTAAATTTTGTCATGTAAAAATTCAGTGAAATGCTTAAGAGGGGTTTTGTTCAGCGTAGTGTTTATCTCATTTAAGATTTGTGTATCTTTAATAATCGAGAATTGGCTAAGAATTTTGTCCCTTTTGACATCTGGTGCTACTTTTGAACGTTTAAGGTTTTTTTCGATAGCACTATATATTTTGTCTCCATCCGTATCAATCTCATCACCAGTTAAGTGAGCGACATCAAAACCACCGAACTCAGCCTCTCTAAGGGCTAACAAAATGCCTGAAACAATTAAAGGCTTATCAATATCTTTTAAGTTTCCGTAATTCCTTAAATCTTCATGCAATTCTGAGGCATCACGTAATATTTCAGCTAGTTCTTTTTCTTGGTCAGTATCCTCTTGCAGAACTTCTCTTGTGTAGTATTCAACAATGTTATTCTCATTGAAGGAAATGAAAGACTCCACCTCTGTTAGCTCACGGTAATACTCTGTTTCATCAATAAAGTATGGGCTAATTTTGTGCTTCTTTTCATCGCCAGAAATGCCAAAGGCTATAACTTTTTTGTAAGACGTGTTTTGAGCTAAATGCTGGCCATAAAAAAGAGCGCCATTAACAGCAAAATCTTTGACGTCCTTAACTACGCTACTAATCAAGCCTTTTGAATCAAGCTTTACGTGCTTAGCAATATCAGCCTTGTTCTCTATAACAAGAATAAAATCTTTAACAACACCTACAAATTCAGGGAACCCTACTTTTCCAGAACCACTTTTAGAGGCTGTTTTCAAGGCATTATCAATTTCAAGAATAGTGCTACCTTGGGGTTCAAGGTAAATATCTGCTTCTTTTAATAACCCATGTACCCATAAATCTGTTTTTGCTTCTTTCTTTGCCATCTCCACGCCCTATTCCGTATAGCCAAATTAGTTAGTCTGAAAATGGCAAATAAATAAATAAATCTAAGCACACTTCATTAACGAGCATGCTTAAACTAAAGCTGATGTGTATTTATTGTTGAAGTTGATTATCTACTAATTCTGAACGCAATATCTTAACAGAATCATCTGCATAGACCTTAAGCTTGACCTGCTTACCTTTCAGCTTATCAACAGATATATAGATTGTCTGACCATCAGGTAGGCTTAGTTGAATATATTCACCTTCTTTTCTAGATAACGTAAGTCCTTTCATATTTAAAGAATCCTTTCTTAGTTAATTGAGTCTGAACTTTAACAGTTACTTTGATATGTCGGCAATAAGTACTTAAAACTAAGGTAGAGAATTTTATTTGTTGTTAATCTACAACATGAGCAAGTCACAAAGGCAGCTAATGACTGCATTGGATAAACAATATCCTGCTATAGATTGGGGGTGTTAACTTTAACAAATATATAGCAAGACGGTTAAATTTTAAGAGAGGTTTTACTTAGCAATTTATAAAAAAAAATTCTTAGCCTATACTGAGAAAAAATTCTAACAAGTTATTAAGGATGTGACATAGTGACAACTAAAACTCTAGTTTACAAAGTTGCTAGATTTAACAAGGAACTGAAAGGAAAGAACCTCCAAAGTCTAATTACATTAGCATTTCAAAAGAAAAAAAGTGCTGTATCAAGAAGGCAACAAGCAGACTCAGAAAACCATTTTCGATTAATTAATTATCATGGCCCTAACAAGGGAATGAGAGTAGGTGAGTTTTTTGATTACACTCATGGACATAAGCAGCCAATGGCTAAGTTTGAAGAGGAAGCTGAAGAGTTAGAAATTTCATCATTAGCTCCACCCGATAAAATGACTGATTTCTTGCATAGTATTCTATATTTTGGAATATGGGAGAATTCTGTAATTTTAAGTCAATCTATGTCACTAAGGGCACCTCAGTTTGAAGCGTATTTAAATTGGTTGCTAATAGATTGTGAATTGCTTGGAGAAGATGATTTTTTAAGCTTGTGCGATAACCCACCTTTAAATTTGGCTAGTGATGTTGTAAATACAAAAGGCATTGAATTTCATGCCCCCGTTACTTTTGAGCCGATAAAACAAAATAAAGATGCAACAGAAACGAGATCTATAGCATTCAGGCCAAATAATATAGGATGGGACATATTAAAGCAGATTATACCGGCTGAAATAACTTTACCGACTGAAATAAAAGCAAGTGAGGTGATTCTAAATAGTGCTTTAGATGTAAAGCTCTTTGTGTCTTGGTCAAAATTGCGCAAGGATGACTCTACAGAAATGTTGGATAAAATTTCCAATCAGTTGAGGCATGTAGATTCTGAACTTGATTACACTATCCTAACAAAGTCTGGAAAGATAACTCGTGATGACTTCAAATTAAGACGTCCAATATCTGTTGGGATGAATAATGATGGATTGGTTAAGAAATCAGATATGTGGGAAAGGATGCAAGAATGGCTGGAAATACTGATTACGGAAGAAAAAATAGTGCATGAAGGTTGAGCATGGTTGGGATACTTAGACGAATTGTTTTCTATGGAATTATAGTATCTATTTCTTTCTATTTATTTGGAAAAGTTGATCTTTGTCTCTCAGGAAAAAATGGTTTTATTTTATTTGGGATATTCGCGTTTTTAGGTAGTGTTATTCAGAGTGTGAACTTTCTTGTTATTAGAAAAATCGGGGATTTAGATAAGTTGTCTGATTTAGGGGTTTGGTCACAAATACGTCTAAAAAATCGCATAGATCCTCGGCGCAGTATTGCATTTCAAAGAGCTGTGACAGGTATCATATTTTCCTTGATTACTGGTGTGCTTTCAGCTTATATGAAAGTTATGGGTGAGTCTTTAATTCCCACGTGGTTAATTAGTTCCGCAGTGGCAACAGCGTTCATTTCACTAATACTGATTCTTTTAACTGTTTATGAATTTTACGCTTTGACAGTATTTGAAAGTGAAATGTCTGCTAAGTCTAAGAAAAACACCAGCAAGAAAGAGGCATTAAAGGCCCTCAGAAAAGAGAGCTAGTATCTAATATGGTTTTAATTTCTTTATTCCAATGCCTCTTAACAGTAGGCAAACTAATACTAAGGAGCTTGGCAACTTTGCTTTGAGATAATCCCTTAGCTCTCTGCTCAAGCACCAGCAAGGTAGTTTCAGTTGCCTCAGGTCTACCAAGCTTCTTGCCTTCAGCCTTAGCAATCCTCCCCCTAAAGTTCTTTCTCTAATTCTGTTTTTCTCCAACTCTGCAAAGCTTGAGATTTGTTGAAGCGTAAGCTCGCTTTACCGACAATAATTAATAAGTCTGCTTAGTCTGCTTAGTCTGATTTTCGCCATATAACATCCACAAGGAACCTTGACGTTAGATATTAATAGGATTATCCTAAAATTATTAGTTAATTAGGGGGGGCGTCATGTCTGCTAAATACATTATTTACAAGCGTGTATCAACTCAGAAACAAGGTGATAGTGGTCTAGGATTGGAATCTCAGGAAAGAGATATAAGGTTATATCTAGATAATTATTCAGATGTTCCTTTTGAAGTTCTTGGTGAGTATGTTGATATTCTTAGCGGCTTTATAAACAGTAGACCTCAGTTAACAATGGCCATTGAGCATGCGAAAAAAGAAAAGGCTATTTTATTAGTGGCTAAATTAGATAGATTAAGCCGTAAGGTTAGTTTTATTTCAGGCTTACTTGATGATAAGAAGCTTGAGCTTAAGGTGGCTTGCATGCCTAACGCTGACAAGTTTCAACTCCATATCTACGCTGCATTAGCAGAGCAAGAAAGAGACTTCATATCTAAGCGGACTAAGGCTGCTATGGCAGAGGCTAAAGCTAAGGGGAGAGTGTTTGGCGGACTGAGAGATAAAACCAATGAACGTAATAGAGCTATCCAAAGAGAGGCTTTGTCTAGGGCAAAAGAGTTGTCAGGGATAATCATACCAATGAGAAAGGATGGAATGAGTTTGAAAGCAATTGCTGATGAGATAAATAATCTCGGTTACAAAACGGCAAGGGATGGTGTATTTACTGCAATGCAAGTTAAAAGGACATTGGATAGGCTTAAAACAGCATCTGATTAACTAATATGGGTATCTAGCTCAGAAATACTAAGTATTCTTTAAGTAAGGCTGGAGTGTCAGATATTTGAGAATTCTAAGAAAAATAGTGAAGCATTGAGCTAGGGTGCCTAGCACCTATTCTGATATTTTAAGTATATAAATTAGTAAGTTATAAGATTCATGCTAACTATACATATATTCAACTCCTTGCTGCCATGAACCCTTGCCCCTGTGGTTATGCAG
>TARA_R110002049_G_scaffold308941_1_pt1 | contig 11174 bp, 11 predicted proteins | sample TARA_R110002049 | Tara Oceans TARA_R110002049 (sample SAMEA4396941) | marine metagenome | biome: Polar Biome; feature: [SRF] surface water layer (ENVO:00010504); material: water (ENVO:00002006), including particulate matter (ENVO:01000060) such as... | depth 5 m
TCGATGTAGTCGAACACGTCCTGGCGGGCTTGCAGGCGGGTTTTGCGCCAGACCCGCCCTGAATTCGACAAATCCCCTATTCATCCTACAATTCGCAGTTGGGAGAGACGGTGCTGCGCGCTGACGGGGGGAACGTGCGGGTCTGCCCCGCATCAACATCGAGGAGCGTCGGGCTTATCGAGATATTGTCGATGGTTGGGCGAACAGTGCCTTCAGCCTGTGGCGACTTCGACGCCAAGTTTAGGCGAGGCGATCTGGCGTCGCCGACACTAATCTGATTCCGTCCAACACCGTGAGCCTCCACGGCCGCATGCAGCTCCGCGATGACACTACTGCATGAGTCTGGTGAGGCTTGGCATTGGAAGGCAGTAGCTGCAACCCACTCTTGGAGCGCATCACGATCTGGCTGAATCAAATCAGCGCGCTCAGACGCCACCATGATTTGGTCGAGTTCGGTTCGAAATTCTTAGCCGTGTGCAGTACCCAGAAACAAAGACCAAGAAAACGCGAATAGCGTTGCCACCCCGACGAGGTATTTCATCAACGCCATCCCCACCCAACTTTACGATGATGCAATTCAACACACACGTGCAGAGTGATCAACGACTTTGCTCACGTTCGCTTACACTTTCATCAAAAGTTCCTGATTTGCACCGTGGCTGCGGCTTGAACACAGAGTCAAAGAGGTCGACGGCGAATGGTGAATCTCAACGGATCTAGCAGATCCATTGAACTCCGACCAACAAGGTGGCGAACCGTTCGATCTCTAGCTCGGCCGTCAGGCGACGTCCGCTCCTGCGCCATAGAAGACATTCAAATGGCGTCCCATGAATGTCGCCTTTTGGCAATTTCAGGTCGTTCTGGTTGAGCATGGAGCGTAGACCGACCGGCATCAATTTTACGTTTGGTTGTGTGTCGATAACACGCTATCTCAATGGTACATTTCTATTGCACTGACGGACACCCCCAAGCCCCCCCCCTGCCCGCTCGATGGCGGGCTGAAGAGTGCGAGAAAGGCCCGTCACAGTGCCATCGATTATTGGCCAGATTTCGAAGGAGTGTGCGGAGCCGCTTTAGGCCGAAGGCCCCTCCCCTCGGCTGTTCCCGCAGGCCGGTCGCCATCGTCCTGTCACCGACCGGAGCAGTGCTTGGCGCATGCCTGTTGCGCATTTCGCGGATACCGTGTGCCGGATGTGCTAGTCGGCATCGATGGAGTTGGAACGCTCCAGAAGCTCGCGAGCATGTTCCAATATGCTCTCAGGCACTGGATAGCCACGGTAAGTCGGGTGCTCCAGGAGCCGACGCGCGGTTTGCTCGATCATCGTTTCGAAGCCATCGACAAGGCCACCGGGTCCGATTTCGGTGAGCGCGTAGAAGAAGCGCAGGTGATGTTCCGTCGATCGGACCGAGAATGAGAGGTGTCGATCGCCACTGGGGCGCCCGCGCGAACGGCGAAAATCGACGCCGCCGGCCGCCTTGACCCTGGCCTGCGATTTCTCCCGGGTCTTGGGTGGGCGCTTCACCTCGCGGGGCGCACCGCTAACCTTGTTGAGGTCGCCTGCCAGCGCTTTTGCCACCTGACGTCTCTGCTCAAAGTCGGCATCGGGTTGCACCGAGCCGGGCTCGTCGTCGAGGTCATCGAATGAGAGGCCGAGGTCCGGCCGTTTTGCCTCCGTCATGTTCCCTCCTATTGAGTGGCTTGAAGGGCAACGCCCGCTTGCGCGACTGTCTGAGAAATCGCCCTGTCGTCGCTACTGGACGGCGAGGTCCCCTGCCCTTTTCTGATAAGACCGATTTGTTCGGCGATGGCGCGCGTGAGGTTGGCAGCGTCGGCGCGAGCCTTGTCCAGGCCCGGCGCATCGGCACGCGACAGCGTGTGTTGCGTGCCACCGCTTGTCGTCATGATGCGAAAGGCTTCGCGATCAACCACGGTTCCCAGCATGGGGATATTGTTTTCGCAAAACAAATCCCGGACAGCCTCCGTCGTGCGTGAGCGGATCGCGCCTGACACGCGATTGATAACGGTGGCATAGGCGATCCGGGCGCTACGGGCTTTCTCGACTTTGCGTACATTCTTCACCGTGGATACGGCACCGTCCGCGTCCATGCCCGCCCCTTGAAGCGGTATGACAACAAGATCGGACCACGCCATAGCGGTATTGCCGATCTCACTGACGCGGCCTTGAACGTCGATGACGATCACGTGGTGGGTTTTCTGGCAGGAATGGATGAGGTCGATCATGATTTCCTCATCGGTCGCCTCGAAGACGTCGATCTGATCGGGTTTGTTCGGCTTCTTTGACCACTTCAACACCGACTGCTGTGGGTCGGTGTCCAGGATCGCGACACGTCCACCTTCCGCGGCGAGTTCACCTGCGAAGGCTATGGCAAGCGTCGACTTCCCGGCGCCGCCTTTCGACGTCGCAAAGCTGACTATTGGCCGCTGTAGCTTTGGCATCCTTGATCTCCCTTCCTGAAATCGCCTGCGTTGCGTGACATGCCCGCACGGCAGGCGACACATGCCACGCCTGATTACTGCCATGTAAGCGTCGCGTGGTAAACATTCCTTTAACGCCACGCATTCGTGGCTGGATAGCCGACACGCGTTCATGGCACGCTTCACGCCACGCGTGCGTAGCTGGATAGTTGCCATGCCATCGTGGCCCGTGTCACGCCACGCCTTCATGGATGGCCATTAACCTGCGTAGCTCGCGTTGCACACATCCGGCCTCGCTGGTATGTCATGCATTGCATGCAAATAATAACCAGGCGGGATAAGCTGCTCTAATGACGCCGAGAATCGCTACCGTTCAAAAAGGTAGAGGCGCCCTCGGCCGGAGGCAAGCCGAGGGCGCCCATCAGACCTCACGCGCTCGGAAAGCAGGAACGCACGAAGTAGGGGAGGGGGTTACGAAGCGGCAGCCCTCCCGTCGTCCTCAGCCTCTTCGACATCGCGAAGGAGGCGACCGTACCGGCCCTCCTCGATCAGTGCGGCGGGCTGCCAGCCGGTAGACTTGGCGAGCTTGACTGCGGCCTGAACGAGGTCGGCCTTACCGGCGGAAATCGAGTGGTCGTGGTCCGCATCCATCTCCCCAATACAGGCCAGCAGCTGAGGCTTCGTCAGACGCGAGAAAAAGGCCTCACCCAAGGCGATCGACCCTTCGGGCTTGAAGCTCACAAGCTCGCGGATGGCCTCGTGGTCCGCGAGGGCGGAAGCCACGCTCGCCCGGCTGTAGAGTGCGGCCGCGCAGAATGCGTGCAGGGCTTCAAGATCACCCGCCGACCAGTCAGCCAGCTCGGTGATCAGACGGCCACGCAGATTGCCGAGCCGCTCGCGCCAATGAGCAAATTGGGCCTCGATAGGCTCTGCCGTGGAAACCGGCAGCGCTGCGCTCTCGGTGTAGCGTATCGGCGCCGCATAATTGAGCGCCATAGTGTAGCCGGAACCGAATACCTGCGCGACCAGCGTGGCCGTGGAGACCAGGAAGGCCACGTCGAAGCGAGCCGCGATCGCATGCTGCAGCGCGGCCTCGACCGCCGTGTTGAGATCGGCTGCAACCGCATTGCTCGTCGAGACGGCCTTCAGCCGGTCGCCAGCACCGTCATCGGGCTGTGACGCCAGTTCGCCGGCGACGTCGGCGTCGCCACCCAGCTTGTCTTCCGGACGCACGAGCCCGCGCTCAACGACCACGCCCTGATGTCCGATATAGAGCACGGCGCCGGCGATATCGTATTGCCCGGCGGTGTAGGCAGCACGCCGCACACCGTTGATGCGCGCCTCCGCGGCCTGGTGGTCCGCCAGGGCGGCCTCGCGAGCCTCGTCCGTATCCGCATCGTCATACGCCTCGGCAGCGGCATCCTGGGCCGCTTCAGCCGCCTCAAGCTCCGCAACCTCCTCGACCGTCAGCTCGACGGCGCCCGGGTATTCCCGCCCGTAGCCGTGCAGCCGCGTGTGGTCATAGGACGGCATCATGTCGACCCACCGCCAGCCTTCCTCGGCGACTTCGGCCGCGGCTTCCTGCAGGCGCACCTCGACGAGCTTATGAAGCACGTCGACGTCACACAGGCGCGTGTTGTCGTCGTCGAAGAGGTCGCGCTTGATCGCGCCACCGGCCTTCTCGTAGGCCTCGAGCCCCACGAAGCGGGCGAGGGGGGAGGAGGCGCGGATCTCGGACTGGACCAGGGCCGCGCGGATGGAGTGAACCTGCTGATAGCTCAAGGTGAGGAAGACGCGCTTTTGCGCTTCGATATCAGGCTCGATCGTGTAGGCCTGCAGCGCGGAGAGATCGAGCTTGCCGGCCTCGAACGCATCGAGGATCTCAGGATGGATCCGGGCGAGCGCGAGCCGGCGGTTCACGATGAGTTCGGTCACGCCGTAACGATTGGCGATCTCGGTCACGCTGTAGCCCTGGCGGGTCAGCTCGTCGAATGCACGGTATTCCTCGACCGGCGTGAGCGCTTCGCGCTCGACGTTTTCCGAGAGGGAGATATCGACTTGGGCGGCGCGGTCGTCGTCGCGGATGATGATCGGGATGCCGTCAGCCAGCGAGGCGGGGAGGCGGCCTTCTGCCTGGAGCAGCTGCAGGGCCGAGAGCCGGCGGCCGCCGGCAAAGATCTCGGTGCGGCGCTTCGACTTGCGCTTACCAACCGGGTACTGAATGAGGCCGCGGACCGCGATGCTTTCGGCCATGCGGCGAACCGCTTCCCCGGTGTACTTCTGACGGATGTTCGCGTCGGAATGAACGAGTTCGCAGAGCTTGATGAGTTCGAACGTGGACATGGTGTAGATCCTCCAATCTTTCGCCCCCCATTGGGGCGAAAAACGGATCCCACCTTTCCTTGCTACTCTGCGGCTTGCTCGCTGGCGTCCACTGCCACGCGATAGGATTCCCCGGGTTCAACGCCAAACGGGACCGGAATATGAGCGTAGATATCCCGCCAAACGCGCGACCAGCGCTCCATGTACTCACCCAATGCGATCGGAACGTCGCGCAGGGCCTCAAGCTCGCCCAACGCGCCGGTACACGCCTCTATGCCGTCCGCCGCATCGGTGTGGAGCTGAATGAGCAGCTCTTCATCAAGCTCGCCATCGGAGAATTGGAGGATATTGTTGCCGGCACGGGTACCGACATTGTGAAAGCCGGCAGCTACGAGCAGATCGGTTCCACCGAGCGCTTCCAGCTCGGCCAACGGAGCCGGCCGGGCGCCGCCGATCAGAATCTGAATGGCACGCAGGGAGTTCACGCGTTCCAGCAGCTTGTACTGCGGCGTCAGCGCGTCGGACGGGCCGGGGCCGTAGCGCCACACCTGGTCGGAATAAACCAGCGTGCCGGCCAATGAATACAGCGAGCGCGAGGCGTGGACGATGCGCACAAGACCCGATCCGGACGCGTTGGTGAGATCGAAACGGCTGTAGCGCACGCCCTTCGACCAGGCGCGGATCACCTCATCAATGCCATCCTGAAGCGTGCCGAGCACGGTGCGCGCGTTCTGCAGGGTGGCTGCCGTGTAGAACGTCCGCAACATCGGCGATTGCGCGGTGCCGTCATCCTGGAAGTCGATCGCCCAATCGTCGGTCAGGCTGGCAATGAGAGAGAGCATGTCGTGGTCCTAGAACAGTTCGTCGTTTTGGCAGCGGCCGCTTCGGTGGCGCGTGTGGTGGGTTTCGACGACAGCTCTGACATGGACGAGCGCTTCGCGCCGCAAATTGTTGGGCAGGGCCAGCATCTGACCGAGTACGGTCGTGATACTTGGGGCTTCTAAAATCAGATGATTGAGGTGTGTGGCGTGCAGGGCCCGAATGCCCGGGAGCATGAACAGGGAGACCGGCAACTTGGTCGCCTTCGCAAAGTCCTGGATATGGCCGGTGGTCAAGGACGTGTAACCCGAGCGCAGCCTGTTATATTTGCGCACAGGCATTTCCAACAGCGCGGCACCGTTTGCCGTGGTCAGCTGTTGCAGCCTGAAATAGGCCGTTAGAACCGCAAAGACTCCAGCGTGAACATCATCGCTCACCCGCACATCGTCGCGGCCTTCGACTCCCTGCCCCATCATCGTCCCTTACCCGATTTCCCGAACGCTTGCGCGAATATGTTTGCGGACGAGATCCAGTTTGGCAAGGCAACAAAGCATTTCATAGAAAGTCGAGAAACCCGACCTTAGCAGTATTAACGTGATTCAAATTTCACTTCATATGGTCGACTGCTGCACCACATAAAGTCTCGCAATATTATAGATTCGCCATCAATAATGGTTAATACACGCCACTGGCCAGTAGACGGCCAAAAACATGCCGCAAATACGCACGGCCGTACAAATACGCATCAAGGGAAATAATGCCCTCGGCACGGAATATTGCACAGGAATAAAAACTCGCGGGCCTGCGGCGGGTCGCGAGGATAGATAGTGACCCCGCACTCGCCTGTGACGCGAGCTCGTGCCCCAAACTCACTCCCGACTCACCCACTCAAGCATGCGAATCCGGGATCGGAGCTGGTGAGTTTTTTTCAGGTCAAAAACTGACAACTCGGCGTTCGGCCACCCTCCATAAATCAACATGTTGAAGCACCCAGTGTGTATTGATGAAGTCACGAATTGTCCTAGTGAGTCAAAAACTGACCGTAATCGGGTCGAACATTGACCTGTTCAAGTCCTTGCCAATTCGTAAACACTCGATATTTGTGGAAGGCCGCTCTCCAGGGGGAGGGCGGCTGTCTACAATGGAAAGGGCATTCGACCATGAATATCAAAATTCCGTCCGTGCTACCCAACAAGGCCGCTCAGTTCAGCGCGGCTGCGCCGGCACTGGGTCTGCTGACTGTGATGGCCGGAGCTACCGCGCTGGCCGGCACCGACACGACCTTCTCGGCTGCGGCCACGAACGTCACCGGCTGGCTCGAGGGCTCGCTCGGTCAGACGATCGCGATCGTCTCGCTGGCTGGCGGCGTCCTCGTCTCCGCCATCCAGTTCCGTTGGCAGGTGCTGGCCGCGTCCGTTGGCGTGGCGCTCACCGCCGCGCTCGGGCCGGGCATCGTCTCCGGCATGGTGACCGCCACAATCTAACAAGCTGCAATCTCACTCCCCACTCGGGGCGCGCGAGACGGACGCGTGCCCCGGCCTGGACGACGCGAATTACCCCAGGTCGGCCAGGGGCCCAAAGCTTTCAGCGGCGGCGGGCCACCCTCAAAAAGCAGCGTGACGGTAACCTAATGAGCGCGACCCAGATCCATCAGCATTTAGACGAACCTGAGCGGATACTCGTCTTCACCCCAGACGAGTTTGTCCTGGTCATCGTAGTGGCGATCATCGGCTTCGCGATGGGCCACTTGCTGCTGGGTCTGGGTGGCGCATTTTTGGCCTGGCAGCTCGTGCAGAAGGCCAAGGCGGGCCTGTCCCTCCGGCGCCTCCTCGGCCGCATGTACTGGATCTTGCCACCCGTAATGCTCGGCATGAAGCGAAGCCCGGATGCGGTCTTTCGCGAATGGGTGGGCTGAGCGATGGATCTGACCTCAGCAACCGGCCGCGTGCGCTCGATCAGTCGGGTGACAGTGATCCTGACCCTCTTCGCAGGGGCTCTGGCCGTCACCTGCACCGTCCTTGGCGTCGTGGTGCTCAACCAGCGTTCAGAGGTCGTGCTCGTCCCGACGCTGACCACCGAGATGACGATCAGCTCCGGAACGCCGAGCGGTGCCTATCTTGAGGCCATGACGCGCGACGTCGCGGGCCTCTTCCTGAATAGACACCCACACAACACGGACTATTTCCGCGAGAACATCCTGCGCATCGTGCATTCGAGCGTCTACGCGGAGCTTCAGCGGGATCTGGCTGTGCAACGCGAGGAACGTGTCCGCACGCGCACCAGCACCGTGTTTCACCCACTAAGCATCTACGTCGACCCGGAGGATCACTACTCAGAGATCACTGGGATCGTCAAAACCTATGTCGGCTCGAACCAGGTCTCCGAAGAGACCAAGGTGTTCGCGGCGACGTGGATCGTCGAAGGCCTCTCCGTGAGGCTGGCGGATTTCTCGGAGATCGACAATGCAAACAGCCGTGCGCGATAGCCACGTGAGTGGACGCTTGGCCCAAGCCGAACCGACCGGTTCGGTGGGCCTTCGGACAGGCCAGAGCGAGGCCATCGGGCTTTCAGCCTACGTGGCCGAAGTGATGTGCCTGCAGCAGCCAGATGCCCCGTTGATGGACGTGTGCACCAAGGAGGGCGCGATCACGCTCAAAGCGGCCCTCCAGTGCGACCAGATGGAGGCGAGCATCGGCGACGATGTGCGGGTTGAAGCGATCAGCCTGCTGACGCAGCGCGAGGCCATGCGGGTGAGTGTTGCGATCACGCAGTTATTTAACGGCGAACGCTTCGCGGTGCTGGAGTACGGCGTCGATTGGGTTCGCGTCGCAGGCGAGTGGCGCCTCCATACCGTCGAATGGAACGCGGAGGGGGTGCGTCATGGTTGATACCAAGAGTCTCATTGTAGGGATCATTCTGGGCACGGTCGCGACCCTGCTGTTCGTGTCGCAGACCGCTGCGGCACAAGCGCCGACCCAGCTGGACGGGCCGGTCGCGTCCACCGAGCCTGCGGAGCGCACTCAGGCACGCATAGAAGGCGGCGACTGGGGTGTGCTGCGGGTGACTGCCCAAAGCGGTCAGCGCATTACGGCACCCCTCTCGATGGCAGAGGTGACACGGGTCTCCTTCGAGGGCGACCGTGCGGCGTCCGTAAGGACGGCGCAGGACGGCCGGCCCGGAACGCCGGCTGTGGAGTTTGAGCGCGATGACCGCACCGGGGATCTCTATCTGATCGTCACGGACGGGATCGCCAATCAGGTGGTGTCGACCTTTGTCACCACGGCGCATGGGCATACCTACCAGTTCCTCTGGACGATCCGTGACCAGCCGGCTTCGCAGGTCTTTGTCCGCGGCACCCATGTTCAAGCCACCGTGGCGGCCTCGCAGCGAGGCGGACGCGCGCCAGCTTATCAGCGGGCCCTGGTGGAGTTCGCGCAGCACGCCTATGCTGCCACACCGACCGGCGGGCGGGATAGAGCCGAAGCAGTAGCGAGCGGCATTTACGTGCGCGAGCTGGGCATCGTGGAGGGGGCAGGGCACACGGCGCACGTGTTCGAACTGCACAATCGCACGCAAGCGGCCATTGAAATCGACCATGAGGCGTTCGCCACATCGCAGACGAGTGCGGTCGCCGCGGTGCAGGACTTCATCGCCCCGGGCCAGACGGCGCGGGTGCTGGTGATCGAGCCCGTGGGGGCCGACCATGGCGAGTGATACCGATGTCGCTATGCGCCGCCGGAAGGTCATTTCGCTCCTCGCAGCGGTGGTCCTGTTCGGCGCCCTGGGCTTCTTCCTCTTCACGGGCAATGCCGACGATCCGGTCGTGACCTATCAGCGCGAGCAGGTCGAATCCGTGTCGACCCTCTCGGAGCTTTCCCGGCAGCCCATCGCAGAGCGCGATCAGGTGGAAGTCTTCGCAGAACGCCTGGACTCGCTCGAGGCGAGCCTCGGCGTCACGACCAACCAGGTAACAGAGCTAGAACGAGAGAACCGACGCCTCCGGACCGAACTCGCCAATGCGAGCGCGGAAACCGAATCCGTCATGGTGGAGGCGGCCACCATGCTCGAAAGCATGGCGGAGCAGATGGCACGGCAGTCGGAATTTCAGCAAACACGCGATGCGGGCACGTCACCCTCGACATCGCGTGGGCCGGGCGGATCCGTCCCGTCCGGCCGACCCTCATCCCTGGCCGATGGAGCGGACCCCTTCCGTCCGGTCGGGGTGGTCGAGTCGGCGCAGCGGTCAGAATCGAGTGTGTCGAGGATAAGCGTCGGGGATACGCAAATTTCCGGCCGGATTCTTCAGTCAGTCCGTTTTGATACAGCGCAAGGCGACGGCTCGACCGATGTTGCCGAAGCGGTCATCCGCGATCCGCAGCGCTACGTTCCGCCGAACTCCTACGCCCCGGCACGCGTACTGGTCGGGGTGGATGCCGCCACGGGTACGAGTTTCGGCTCGGACCCCAAGCCGGTGATGTTCCGCATCACGGGCGCCGCGGTCTCGGTGCTCCAGGACGGCGACTATGTGGAAACGGATCTGGAAGGGTGCCTCGTCAACGGGGCCGCCTATGCCGAGTTGAGCTCGGAGAAGGTCTATGTGCGCCTTCAGCGGATGACATGCCCGCTCAACGACGGGTCGGGCCGGGTCAGCGAAGCCGAGGTCGAGGGTTACATCGCGCACGCCGGCAAGGCGGGTGTGCGCGGCCGGGTCATCTCGCGTGAAGGGGATCTGACCGAGCGGGCCATGATCGCCGGCACGCTTCAGGGTCTGGGCCAATCCTTCTCGCGCGTTGGCACAGCGACTGGCGCGATCGGCAATGTCGCAGCTGTGACGGGCGGCCAGGGGCCGACCTCGGAAGAGATTGCGATTTCAAGCATCGGCGGGGGGATTGAAGGCGCCGCAAGCACCCTGTCGCAATACTACATCGAGCGCGCCGAACAATATCAACCAGTTGTCGAGATGCCGACCGGCATCGATGTCGAAATCGTCTTCCTTTCTGGCGTGGTGGTGCGCTGACGAAGGCGGGGAACGGGCGCGCTGCGCCCACAGGGAGAAACTCACATGACGGAAGAAATTAAAGGTATCGAATCGAAGATCGACGCGGTGAAGAAATCGCCGCTGCCATCGGCCGGCCTGGTCGCGATTGGCTTGGTGGTTGGCAGCGTCTCGGCGGCCTTTGTGTCCAGCGCACTCACGCCCGATGCCATTGCGGCCGCCGATGAGAGCGAAGTCACCGCCTACCTGGCCCGCGCGATGCCAAATGCGAGCATCACCGGCGTGGAGTGTGGTGTCGGGCCGGGTGTGTGCGAAGTGCATGTCGGCGAAACGATCCTCTATGTCGACCATTCCGGCCGGTACGGGTTCGCCGGCAGCCTGCTGGATTTCGAGGAGCGCGTGGATCTCACAGCGCGCCGCCGCGACGAGCTGCAGCGCTTCGCGGCCATCGCTTCAGGTGGACAGCTGGACGGCCGGTCGGTTCAGGCGGCGGGTAACGCCGCACCGCAGCCGGCCGCCGCGCCGCCCCGCGCCACGCCGGAGTTCGGCGATGTGGATGTGACGCTGCCCATCGAAAACGCCGTGGTAATCAATGGCGGG